>Ga0209415_10009816_pt1 | contig 16373 bp, 16 predicted proteins | sample PeaSoiSIISIP2007_FD_187696 | JGI IMG/M metagenome (GOLD analysis project Ga0209415, IMG submission 187696) | Peat soil microbial communities from Weissenstadt, Germany - SII-SIP-2007 (SPAdes) (version 2) | ecosystem: Environmental > Terrestrial > Soil > Wetlands > Peat | place: Germany...
GTCCGCCGTGCCAAGACTCATCTTGGCACGTTGATTTAGTAACGGCCTGCCGAGATGGCCACGAGCAGTCCCCCCAGGCCGAGATGTCTGATCGGCGAAACCGTGGGCCCTGCGAATCGCGGAGGCCGCGCCGCCCGCACGGAGACAGAGCTCGAGGGCCCGGATCACGCCGTTCAGCCGGGGGATGTCGCTCATCTGGGCCTCCTAGGAGCCTCGGGGGGATCCGCGGGCCACAGCGGAGGGCCCGCGACGCGGCGAACGTAGCAGACCACTCCGGCCTGCTCCCGGGAGAGGCCCCGCGGCTGGTCTTGGTTCGGTCTCTGGCCGCGCTCTACCATCGGCGCGGCGATGCCGGCGACGACGAGCGGGGGGCGAGGATGATCATCGACTGCCACGGCCATTACACGACGGCGCCGGACGCGCTCGTTGCGTGGCGGGACCGCCAGATCGCGGCGATCGGCGATCCGGCGAACGCGCCGTCACCGTCCGAGCTGCAGATGAGCGACGACGACATCCGCGAGAGCCTCGAGGGCGCGCAGCTGAAGCTGCAGCGCGAGCGCGGCATGGACCTCGCGATCTTCTCCCCGCGGGCGAGCCGCATGGCGCACCACCTGGGTGACGCCAAGGTGAGCACGATCTGGTCCGAGATCTGCAACGACCTCATCTACCGGGTCTGCGGGCTCTACCCGACGAACTTCGTCGGCGTCTGCCAGCTCCCACAGTCACCGGGGGTGCCCCCTGAACAGTCCGTCGCAGAGCTCGAGCGGTGCGTGAACGAGCTCGGCTTCATCGGGGCCAACCTGAACCCCGACCCGTCGGGCGGATGGTGGACCGACCCGCCGTTGTTCGATCGCTGGTGGTACCCGCTGTACGAGAAGCTCTGCGAGCTCGACGTACCGGCGATGATCCACGTGAGCGACTCCTGCAACCCGAACTTCCACATGACCGGGGCGCACTACATCAACGCCGACACCACCGCGTTCATGCAGCTCATCATGTCGGACCTCTTCAAGGACTTCCCGACGCTGCGGCTCATCATCCCCCATGGCGGGGGAGCGGTCCCGTACCACTGGGGCCGCTACCGGGGCATCGCCCAGGACAACAACCGCCCGCCGCTGTCCGAGCTGCTGCAGAACGTCTCCTTCGACACCTGCGTGTACCACCTCCCCGGTATGGAGTGCCTAATGAAGGTGGTGCCGGTGGAGAACATCATGTTCGGCTCGGAGATGGTCGGGGCGGTACGCGGCATCGATCCGGAGACCGGGCACTACTACGACGACACCAAGCGCTACGTCGACCAGATCAGCTGGCTGACCGACAAGGACCGGAAGATGATCTACGAGGACAACGTCCGGCGTATCTTCCCCCGGCTCGATGGCCAGCTCGCCCGCCAGAGCGCCGCGTCGAACAAGTAAGCGCCCGCCCGCGCCACCCCCGGGGCCGCGGCGCCGGAACCGGCAGACCGAAGCACGACCAGTCCTGAGGAGCCGGATTCGGCTCTGAAAGTTGCTCACCGACTGACGATTGCCGCATGCGGGCACCCGCTTGGCCGGATCGGGCGGGCTACCTTGACCGACGCTGTACCGGGCTCGAGGGCCGGTCGACTCCCGAAAGAGCGTCGCGAGGGATTGATCGATAATCGCCGTACCCATGCTTGAGAGCCCCGAGCTCAGCGGTGGCCGTGGCCGGGGCGGCCGCTCCCCCCGGCGGTGCATCGCCACGATGATGCGGATGCGGAGCTCGTTGGCGCGCGCCACGGCCTCGAGGGCGTCCGGTGCGTCCGCGACACAGCCGGGGAGCTCGGGGTACTCGGCCCGTCGCCGCCAGTCGCCGTCCGCCTCGAAGCTCGACAGCTTGATGTAATAGGGGATCGCGAGGTCCTCCATGAGATCCGGCTCCTTCACGGCGACCTCCTTTCGTCCCTCGTCAGCTCGCCGAGTATCCCATCGGTCCCACGGCCGCGGATCGGCGCGAACGGGGCGGGCTTCAACCCCGGCCGGTCGCGATCGCGTCTCAGTCGTCCGCGCCGGAAGCTCGGGTGCGTTTCAGGTCGCTCCGACGCCGCTTCTCGGCGAGCCGTCGTTCGACCGCTCCCCGGGTCGGCGCGGTCGGGCGGCGAGCCGGTTGGGTCGCGAGCGCGCCAGCCAGCCGGGCGGCGAGACGGTCGAGGGCGAGCTGGCGGTTGCGATGCTGGGAGCGCTCGTCGGAGGCGACAACGCGGACGACCGGCCCGAGCCGTTCGAGGAGCCGGGACCGTTGGCGCGGCCCGAGGGTGGTGGAGGCCGCGACGTCGAAGCGTAGCTCGACCTTGGTGTTCGAGGTGTTCGCGTGCTGTCCCCCCGGCCCGCCGCTCCCGGTGAAGCGCCACGTGAGCTCCTCGAGCGGGATGTGGAGGTTGCGCGTCACCCGGAGGCCGCCCGCCCCCGGTGCGTCCTTTTTGGGGGGGAGGACCCCGGTCACAGCGTGATCACCTCGGCGAACCCGGGCGCGCCCTCGGCCTCGATGGGCTCGGGCGCGGGGGCGTCGAGCGGTTGTAGGCGGCGCGGGATCATGAACAGCGCCCCGAGGGCGACGACCGCGGTGGCCGCGATGCCGAGAAACACGGCGTGGGTGGCGTGGAAGAGCCCGGTCCGCACGTACGCGGCTGTCCGCGGGGGGAGCGTCACCTTCCCGCCACCGAGGATCCGGGAGGTGATGTTCACCGACCCCGACAGCTGACTCGAAAGGCCGGCCGGCGCGTGGTGGAGCCAGTTCGCCAGCGAGGAGTTCGCGACCGAACCGAGCACGGCGATGCCGAGGGCGCTGCCGATCGAGCGCGCGAAGGTGTTGGAGGCGGTGACGACGCCGCGGCGTTCCCAGCCGACGAGGGACTGCAGCGCGACGAGGACCGGGGTGGCCATGAAGCCCATCCCCACCCCGGTGAGGAACCCGAAGCCCGCGACGACGAGGATCGGCGTCGTCGGGCCGAGCGTGACGAACAGCAAGGCGCCGCCGAGGCTGATCGCCCCGCCGAAGAGCGCGGTCGAGCGAAACCCGAACCGCAGGTAGAGCCGGCCGGCGTATCCCGACGCGATCGGCCACCCGAGCGTCACTGCCGCGATCGTGAGACCCGAGACGACGGGGTCGACGTGGCGGACGCCCTGCGCGTAGGCGGGGACGTAGGAGGTGAGCCCGAGGAGCGCCGCACCGATGGCGACGTTCGCGATGTTGCCGGCGAGGAGCGGGCGTCGGGAGACGACCCACGGCGGCACCATCGGTTCTCGGGCGTGCCGTTCGACGAGGCAGAAGGCGCTGATCGCGACCGCCGCGACCGCGAAGATGGCGACCTCGACCGGCGAGCCCCAGCCCCAGGTGGTCCCGCCCTGCAGGAGCCCGAAGATGAGCGCGCCGAGGCCGACGGTCAGCACCACCGCGCCGAGATAGTCGATGACGTGGCCGCGCCGGTCGATCGACTCGTGCAGGTTCTTCTGCAGCAGTACGACGGCGAGGGCCCCGATCGGGATGTTGATGTAGAAGATGAAGCGCCAGGACGCGTACTGCGCGAGCGCCCCGCCGAAGAGCGGGCCGAGGAGGGACGAGATCCCCCAGACACTCGCGGTGTAGCCCTGTACGCGCGCTCGTTCCTTCACCGTGTAGAGGTCGCCGACGACGGTCTGCACGAGGGGGGCGATCGCCCCCGCCCCGAGGCCCTGGAGGCCCCGGAAGACGATGAGCGAGGGCATGTTCCATGCCACGCCGCACAGCACCGAGCCGGCGAGGAAGAGCCCGATGCCGGTGTAGAGCACGGGCCGACGTCCGAAGATGTCGGCCATCCGGCCGTAGATCGGAACCGTCACGGCCTGGGTGAGCAGGTAGATCGAGAAGAGCCACGGGAAGAGACTGAAACCGCCGAGGTCCCGCACGACCGACGGGACCGCCGTCGTGACGACGGTCGAGTCGACCGCCGCGAGCGCCATCGTGATCATGAGCGCCGCGAGCACGGGGCGGCGCGGGTCCGCGGTGCGCGTGGCCGCCGCCCCGCGCGCCCGACGGGGGATCACGACGGGGGAACCTCGCGCCGCGGCGCGGCGCGGCGTCGCATCCGGAACCGTTTCCCCCGCAGCTCGACGTCGTAGCGCGCGTAGTTGTCGGCGACCTCCCGGAAGGTGAGCCCGGCCTTTTCGAGGACCCTCCTGCTCGCGGAGTTGGTCGGGTCCGCCCGCGCCACGACGCGCCGCGCGCCGGCCTCGATCGCGACCTCGATCATGAGGGCCACCGCGGCCGTCGCGTAGCCGCGGTTGCGCCGCGAGCTCGCGACGCTGTAGCCCACCTCGACCGAGCCGTCGAGGCCCGGGGGCCGGTGGAAGCCGATGCCGCCGACGACGTCGCCGGTCGCGGCCTCGAGGATCTCGTACGGCCCGAAGATCCCGGGGCGACGACCGGCTCGGAGGTCGCCGAGGAGCATCCTGGCCGCTTCGAGGTCGCCCGCGGTCGGGTAGCCGTCCGCCCAGGTCTGGCCATCGGGGCAGCTCGACGAGACGATCGCGACCGCCTGGTCCTGATCGATCAGGCGGATCGACACGAGGCCGAGGGTCTCGTCCCCCGCCCCCGGGGCGAGCACGTCGTCGCGCTCGGGTGGTCCGGTCACCGCATGAGTCTCGCGGACGGCGCCGGGGGCGGGAACCCCTGGCCGACGCGGGCCGTTAGGTTGCCGTCGTGGACAGCGGTGACCTTGCCCCCGACTTCGAGCTCCCCGACGACACCGGCGCGCCCCGAAGGCTGAGCGCCCTGCTCGAGCAGGGTCCCGTCGTCCTCTTCTTCTACCCGGCGGCCCTCACGAAGGGCTGCACCATCGAGAACTGTCACTTCCGTGACCTCGCTGCCGAGTTCGCGGCGCTCGGGGCGCAGCGGGTCGGCATCAGCGGCGACGCGGTCGAACGACAGGAGCGGTTCTCCGAGCGGTACGGCTTGGACTTCCCGCTGCTGTCCGATGTCGGCGGCAGCGTCGCCCGCCAGTTCGGGGTGCGACGGGCGATCGGCAGGGTGTGGCGACGGACGTTCGTCATCGACACCGACCGACGGATCCTCGAGGTCATCAAGAGCGAGATCCGCATGGGCTTCCACGGCGATCGCGCGCTCGAGGTCCTCCGGGCACAGCCGGCGAGGTAGGACGCTCCGGAGCCGGACAGGCGACGGCGGGAGCAGATGTGCAACGCTCCGACTGATGACAGTCGGCATTCTGGGAGGCACCGGCCCTGCCGGTCGGGCGCTCGGCACCCGGCTCGGCGCGAACGGCGTCGAGGTGGTCCTCGGTTCGCGCTCGGCCGAGCGCGGTGAGGAGATCGCGGCCGAGGTCGTGGGAGCCTGGCCCGACCGCGGGCTCCCGGTCACCGGCGGCGCCAACGATCTCGCCGCGGCGTGCGACATCGTCGTGCTCGCGACCCCGTGGGACGCGGCGGTCCCGACCGTCGCCGAGCTCGTGGGGCCGCTCGAGGGCAAGGTCGTGGTCTCGATGGTGAACGCGCTCGCCCGGATCGGGTCCGAGTTCCAGGCCCTCGTCCCGGTCCGCGGGTCGATGGCCGCGACGGTGCAGGCGGTGCTCCCCTCCTCCTCGGTGACCGCCGCGTTCCAGCACCTTCCCGCGAGGGAGCTCGGTGACCTCGACGTCGAGCTCGAGGCGGACGTGCTCATCTGCGCCGATGACCCCGCGGCGGCGGAGGCGACCGCGGCCCTCGTCGGGTCGATGCGGGGGCTCCGCGCGGTGCAGGCGGGCTCGCTCGCCAGTGCGAACGCCGTCGAGGCGTTCACCGCGGTGTTGCTGAACGTGAACATCCGCTACCGCAGCCACGTCAGTGTCCGCCTCGAGGGACTGCGCGACGAGGCCCGGCGATGACGATGCTCCTCTACGACTCGTCCCGGCGCGACGTCGTCCCGTTCACGCCCGGACCGCTCGTCACGATGTACACCTGCGGCATCACCCCCTACGACGCCGCGCACCTCGGCCACGTCGCGGTGTACCTGGCCTACGACGTGCTGCAGCGCCGGCTGCGCGACCTCGGGCACGAGACGCGCTGTGTCCGCAACGTGACCGACGTCGATGACGACATCCTCAAAAAGGCCCGCAGCCTCGGGGTCCACTACCTCGACCTCGCGGCCGAGGAGACGGCCCGCTTCGACGAGCACATGCGGGCGCTCGGCATGCTGGCGGCGTACTCCGAGCCCCGCGCGACGTCCGCGATCTCCGACATCCTGCGGCTCGTCGGCCGCCTCCTCGACGCCGGCCACGCCTACCAGGCCCGCGGCGCCGTCTACTTCGACACCAGGTCCTTCCCGCCGTTCGGCACGGTGTTCGGCCTCGACCGGGAGACGATGCTCGGCCTCGCCGCGATCCACGGCGGCAACCCCGACGACCCCGCGAAGCGCGATCCGCTCGACTTCGTCCTCTGGCAGCCCTCGCTCGCCGACGAACCCGCCTGGGAGTCCCGCTGGGGCCCGGGGAGGCCGGGCTGGCACATCGAGTGCTCGGCGCTCGCGATGCGGGAGCTCGGGGACACCATCGACCTCCACGGCGGAGGGGCGGACCTCATCTTCCCCCACCACGAGTGCGAGGCCGCCCAGTCCCTCGCTGCCACGGGGGAGCCGTTCGTGCGCCACTGGATGCACGTCGGAATGGTGCGCCTCGGCGGCGAGAAGATGTCGAAGTCGCTCGGCAACCTCGTGTTCGTGGGGGATCTGCTGAAAGAGCACGAGGCCGACGCGATCCGCCTTGCGATCCTCTCCCAGCACTACCGCAGCTCGTGGGATTGGGAGGAACGCCTACTCACCGAGGCCGAACAGCGCCTCGGGCGCTGGCGGGCGAGCGGAGCGGGCGACGGCGCGCTGGAGCAGGTGCGGGCCGCGCTCGACGACGATCTCGACGCGCCCGCCGCGCTGGTCGCGATCGATGCCGCCGCGGCGGTGGGCCACGGGGTGAGTGCGGCCATGGGGCTCCTCGGCGTCGGTGCGGGGGCCGAGGGTGCCGAGGGGTTCGGGCCACGGTCGGTGGCGTTCGGAGCGCCCGGCGCGCCGTAGGCTTGCCGGACCGAGCGGCGCCCGCGCAGGTCGCCGAGACGAAGGAGATCGATCCCGTCGTGTCCGACGCCGCGTCCGTCATCACCGTAGAGCTGCCCGACGGGTCGTCGCGGACGCTGCCGACGGGCTCGACGGGCGCGGACCTCGCCGCCTCGATCGGGTCGCGCCTCGCCCGTGACGCGGTCGCCGTCGAGCTCGACGGCGAGCTCGTCGACCTCGGTGCCCCACTCGCCGACGGGACGGTCGCCCGGATCGTGACCCAGCAGAGCGACGAAGGGCGCGACGTCGTCCGCCACTCCACCGCGCACGTGCTCGCGCAGGCGGTGTGCTCGCTCTGGCCCGGCGCCCGCTACGCGATCGGTCCGGCCATCGCGGACGGCTTCTACTACGACTTCGAGTTGCCCGGTGGCCAGCATTTCAACGAGGAGGACCTCGAGCGCATCGCCGGGCGCATGGCCGAGATCGTCGCCGAGGGCCAGCCGTTCTCGCGCGAGGAGCACAGCTACGACGAGGGCCTCGAGATCTTCTCCGACCAGCCCTACAAGCGGGAGATCATCGAAGGCGTCCGTCTCGCGGCGGGGGAGGCGGACCCCGAGCTCGCGGCCGAGACCTCGGCGGGCGGCGTGTCGCTCTACCGAAACGATGGGTACTTCGTCGACCTCTGTCGAGGCCCGCACGTGCCGAGCACGGACCGGCTCGGCCATTTCAAGCTGCTCCGCGTCGCGGGTGCGTACTGGCGGGGCGACGAGCACCGCGCGCAGCTGCAGCGTGTCTACGGCACCGCGTGGGAGTCCGCCGACGCCCTCGCGGCGTATCTGCACCGCATCGAGGAGGCCGAACGCCGAGACCACCGCCGCCTCGGCGCCGAACTCGATCTGTTCTCGTTCCCCGACGAGATCGGGTCGGGCCTGCCGGTGTTCCACCCGAAGGGCGGGCTCGTCCGCCGCCTCCTTGAGGACTACTCGCGCCGCCGCCACGACGAGGCCGGCTACGAGTTCGTCAACTCCCCGCACATCACCCGCGAGGACCTGTTCCAGATCTCGGGCCACCTGCAGTGGTTCGCGGACAGCATGTATCCGCCGATGGTCCTCGACGACGGGCAGCGCTACTACCTGAAGCCGATGAACTGCCCGTTCCACATCCTCATCTACCGCAGCCGCCAGCGCTCCTACCGGGAGCTGCCACTCCGGCTCTTCGAGTTCGGGACGGTCTACCGCTACGAGAAGTCCGGCGTCGTGCACGGCCTCACGAGGGTACGCGGCCTCACCCAGGACGACGCGCACATCTTCTGCTCGACCGAACAGATGCGCGACGAGCTCGCGTCGCTGCTCCGCTTCGTGCTCGGTCTGCTCGCGGACTTCGGCCTGGACGACTACTACCTCGAGCTCTCGACGCGGCCCGAGGACAAGGCGGTCGGGAGCGACGAGGAATGGGAGGAGGCCACCGAGGCGCTCGCGTCCGCTGCGGCTGAGATGGACCTTCCTGTCGTCATGGACCCGGGCGGCGGCGCCTTCTACGGCCCGAAGATCTCGGTGCAGACCCGCGACGCGATCGGCCGCAACTGGCAGATGTCGACGATCCAGGTCGACCTGCAGCTGCCGCGCCTGTTCGAGCTCTCCTACATCGGCTCGGACAACACCCGGCACCGCCCCGTCATGATCCACCGGGCGCTGTTCGGGTCGGTGGAGCGTTTCTTCGGCGTACTGCTCGAGCACTACGCGGGGGCGCTGCCGACCTGGCTCTCCCCGGTGCAGGTGAGCGTGCTGCCGGTCCGGGACGACCACGAGGACTACGCGCATTCGGTCGCCGCGCGCCTTTCGGCCGACGGCGTACGGACCGAGGTTGACGAGGCGTCCGAGCCCCTGAACGGCCGCATCCGCCGTGCCCGTCTCCAGCGCATCCCCTACGTGCTCGTCGTCGGGGACGACGACGTCGCTGCAGGCACGGTCGGGGTGAACTCCCGCGGCGGCGAGCGCCCGGTCCGGGGGGTGCCGCTTGAGGAGTTCGCCGGGCGGCTCCGGACTGAGATCGCCGAGAGGTCCCGTCCCGAGGTCGCCACGACCCCGTCCCGAGGCTCATGAGCCTCGAACAGCTCTGGGCGGGCTGGCGCGCGGGGTACGTCGCCTCGGTGTCGAACCCGCCCGAGGCGCCGGGGAGCGCCCCGGCGCCCGGTGGTGACCCCGCGACCGGGGTCCCCGCAGAGTGCGTCTTCTGCCGCATCATCTCCTCGAGCAGCGACGACGAGGCGCGCCTCGTCGTCGCGAGCACCGGCGAGACGGTCGCCATCATGAACGCCTACCCGTACGCGAGCGGGCACCTCCTCGTGATGCCGGTCCGCCACGTGAGCGAGCTCGGCGAGCTGACGGCTTCGGAGTCGACGGGGCTCTGGTCGATGACCACCGAGGCAGTCGAGGCAGTCGAGGCCGCCTACGCGCCGGACGGGATGAACATCGGAGCGAACCTCGGGCGGGCCGCCGGCGCGGGCATCCCGCGCCATCTCCACCTGCACGTCGTTCCCCGCTGGATCGGGGACACGAACTTCATGACGGCGGTCGCCTCGGTGCGCGTCATGCCCGAGGCGTTGACGGTCTCGTGGGCCAAGCTCCGTGCGAGCTGGCCGAAGTGAGCACCGAGCAGGGTTTTCCGGCGCGATGAACCTTCCTTTCGAGGTCTACCTCGACGCCATCACCGAGGAGGCCGACCGCCTCGTCGACGCGGCCGGTCGCGGGCTCGGGGTCGCGGTGCCGACCTGTCCCGGATGGCGGCTGAACGACCTCGTCGGTCACGTCGCGGGGCTCTATTTGCGCTTCGGGGCGGCGGTAGGGGTGACCGAGGACACCCCTCCCGGCGAGCGCCGTCGGCCCGAGCCGCCCGGGGCCGAGCAGGACCCGCTCGCCGCCCTCGAAGCCGCGGCGCTCGGCCTCGTGCGCATCCTCGCGGACGCGGGGCCGGACGCGCCCTGGCGGAGCCCTTCGGGGCGCGAGCTCGACGCCGCGTGGCTCGCTCGCCGCATGGCGCTCGAGACCGCGGTTCACCGCGTCGACGCGGAGTTAGCGCGCGGCAGGGCCAACCCGGTCGAACGCGAGCTCGCGGTCAACGGCATCGACGAGATCATCGACGACCGCCTGCGGACCCGGGTGCCGAACGCGCCCGAGGCCTCCCTCGGCGGCTCACTCTGCCTCGCGTGCACCGACGACCCCGCGGCCTGGGTCGTCGAGGTCGAGCGGGGCCGCCTCCGCGTGCGCAACGGCCGCGCGCCGGCGACCGCGGCCCTGGCCGCGAAGGCTTCGGACGTCTTCCTCTTCACCTGGAACCGGGTCGACCCCGAGCTGTTGTCGGTCACCGGGGACCTCCGCGTCGCGAAGGCCTGGCGCACCCTCCCGATCTGATGGAGGGCAGCTCGGGGGCCCTCTGGTAGCCTTCGTTGCAGAAGTGAGGGAGCTCCGATGATCGACGGCCGCCGCCGCAAGGCGGCAGAGCAGCACGACTCGGCGGCCACTGCCCGCCCAGGCGGGCTCGGCGGCCGCCTCGCGGCCATCGGCGTCAGCGCGAACGCGGTGACCGCCGCCGGCGTCGTGCTCGCCGCGGTGACAGCGGTCGTCATCGGCCTCGGCCACCTCTGGACGGGGGTCGCGCTCATCACCCTCGGCGGCCTCATGGACACCCTCGACGGCGTCGTCGCGAAGGCGGCGGGCACCTCCTCGCCACGGGGCGCCTTCGTCGACTCGGTCTCGGACCGGATCGCGGACGGCTTCATCTTCAGTGGTGTCGCGTGGCACCTGCTCGTCGGCCACGACCCGAAGCTCGCCATCTTGCCGATCGCGATCCTCGGAGTCGGCTCGATCGTCTCCTACGAACGCGCCAAGGCCGAATCGCTCGGGTTCAGCGCCAGCGGCGGTCTCATGGAACGCGCCGAGCGGCTCATCCTCCTCGGTGTGGCACTCGCCTTCAACGTCGTGCTCGTGCCGCTGCTCAGCCTGCTGCTCGGACTCACCGCGCTCACTGCCGCGGGGAGGTTCCTGCGGGTCTGGCGCCAGGCGTCGGGCGAGGTTCCACCACCTAGCCACATCGAGCTCCGTCGGGCGCGCGTCGAGTCGCGTTGGCGGGCGTGGCGGGAGACCGGCCGCGCCGGCGAGCTCCGCTCGCGTCGGGCCCGTCGCTCTCGTGAGCCACTCGTACTCCGCCTCCGTGAGGTCCTCCACCAGGACCGTTACCGGCCCGTCCGCCAGGCGCGCCAGACGCGGCCGGTCCGCCGTGAGCGGTCCGTGGCGGCGCTTCGGCGTCGGGTCGACTAGGGGCGGAACGCCGCGCCGGACACCGTCACCGTGGGCGGCCGACCCGATCGGCGCACCTATTACGCGTACCGCGGCTTCGCGCTGCTGTCGTCGCTCGTTCCGAGGCCGGTCGCGAGCGCCCTCGGCGCGCTCCTCGGCCGCGTCTGGTACCACGCGTCCTCCGACCAGCGTCGCCTCGTCCGGGGGAACCTCGCCCGCGTCGCGGCGCCGATCGGCTCGCGGGACCTCGACCGGCTCGTCGAGCGCGCGTACGCCTCCTACGGGCGTTACTGGGCCGAGGCCTCGCGGCTGTCCCCTCGCGACGCGGAGCGCCGACGCGCCCGGGTGACCTACGAGGGCCGCGAGCACTTCGACGCGGTGCGCGGAATCCGCGGCGTGATCCTCGCGCTGCCGCACGTCGGCATCTGGGACGCCGGTGGACTGTGGGGCCTGCAGGACCACTTCCGAATCTGGACCGTCGCCGAGCAGACGGCCGACCCCGAGCTGTTCGCCTGGTTCTCGGCGCGGCGGCGTCGCCTCGGCCTCGAGGTGCTCCCCCCGGGACCCGAGACCGCGACGACCCTGCTCCACTCCCTTCGCGAAGGCGGCGCGGTGGCCCTCCTCGCGGACCGCGACGTGCTCGGTGACGGCATCGAGGTGCCGTTCTTCGGGGCTCCGGCGAAGGTCCCCGCGGGCCCGGCGGTGCTCGCGCTGCGGGCCGGGGCGGTGCTGCTGCCGACGGCGGTCTACCAACGCGCCCCCGGTCACGTGCACATCGTCGTGCGGCCGCCGGTCGACACGGCGCGGCGCGCCGGGCTGCGGGAGGACGTACACCGGGTGTCGGCGGCGCTCCTCGTCGAGCTTGCCGTGCTGATCCGGCGCGAACCGGCGCAGTGGCACGTCTTCCAGCCCGTCTGGGCCAGCGACAAAGACCGGCCCGGGGAGACCGCCTGATGCGGGTCGCGCTCGTCTCCCCGTACGCGCTCGACGTCTTCGGCGGTGTCCAGGCCCAGGTGATCGGCCTCGCCGCGGCGCTGCGTCGCAGGGGCGTGGAAGTCCTCGTCGTCGGCCCGCTCGGGGACGGTTCCGCACCGGAGGGGGTGACCGGCGTCGGCCGGCCGATCGCCGTCCCCGCGAACGGGTCGCGCGCCCCGGTCGCACCGTGGCCCTCGGCCGCTCGCCGAGCCCGCGCCGCGGTCGCCGATTTCGCACCTGATGTCGTGCACCTGCATGAGCCGCTCGTCCCCGGTCCGTGTCTCGGCGTGCTCTCGATGCGTTCGGCGCCCGTCGTCGGCACGTTCCACCGCTCCGACGCGGGGTTCGCCTATCCGGCGCTCCGGCCGGTCCTCGCCCGTCTCGCAAGGCGCCTGGCGCTCCGGGTCGCGGTGTCACCCGCCGCCAGTGCGACGGCCCGCCGGGCGCTCGGTCGGCGCCTCGAACCCACCGTGATCCTCGAGAACGCCGTCGACACCGACCGCTTCGACGCCGTCGCACCGCTGCGACACGACGGGCCGACGGTCGTCTTCCTCGGCCGCCACGAGGAGCGCAAGGGCCTGGAGGTCGCGCTCCGGGCCCTCGAGTTTCTCCCCGGGGACGTGCGGATGTCGGTCATCGGGGACGGGCCCCAGACCGGGCGGCTCCGCGCCCGCTACGGCGAGGAGCGGGTCCGCTGGTTCGGGGCGCTCGACAACGACGACGCCGCCGCGGTGCTGAAGGGGGCCGACGTGTTCGTCGCCCCCTCGATCGGCGGGGAGTCCTTCGGCGTCGTGCTCCTCGAGGCGATGGCCGCGGGCGTCCCGGTCGTCGCTTCGGACCTCCCCGGGTACCGCCTCGCCGGCGCGAACGCCGCGAGGTTCGTCTCGCCCGGGTCCCCCGAAGGGCTTGCGCGGGCGGTCCAGGAGCTGCTCGCGCACCCCTCTGAACGGCGCGAGCTCGTCCTCGCGGGGCTCCGTCAGGCCGCCTCGCACTCCTTCGGTGAGCTCTCCCGGCGCTACCTCGAGTGCTACGCGGAGGTGTCGCGTTGAGGACACCCGGCTCGCGCCGCCCCCGGCCGTAGACTCCGGACTCGATGCCGACACCGAATTCGAGAGGGAACCATCGAGGTTCCGGGGGCGGCTCGCGTAACTCCCGCGGCTCCTCCTCGTCCGGTTCCCGGGGCTCGGGCTCGCGTGCTTCGAGTTCGCGCGGGCCGGCGCGGCCTCCGCGCCGCGTCGAGGCCCCGGTCGCACCGGCGCCACCGCCGGTGCGTCGCGCCGAGGTCGTCGAGGCCGCGCCGGAGTTCACAAACGGCGGTTCGTTCGCGGCCCGCCTCGCGATGTCGGTGCCCGTCCTCCTCGTTCTCGGCGGGGTCGCGCTGCTCCTCGTCGGCGCGCCCGCTCCCGGCGCGGCGATGCTCGTCCTCGGTGCGATCTGGCTCGGCGCGAACCTGCGGCTCGGCTCGCCGAAGGCCCTCGGCGACGCACTCGGCGGGAGGCGCGTCGGGGAAGGCGACGAACCCCGGCTCGTCAACATCGTCGAGGGCCTCTGCGTCGCGAACGGGCTCACGGTGCCCGAGCTCCGGGTGCTGGCCGACGACGCGCCGAACGCGATCGTGCTCGGCCGCAAACCCACTCGGGCGGTGTTGTTCTGCACGACGGGCCTGCTCGAGGTCCTCGACCGCATCGAGCTCGAGGCCGTCGTCGCGCACGAGCTCGCCCATCTCAAGCGCGGCGACCTCCAGATCGCGGCGCGGTCGACCGTCGCCGCCGGCCTCCTCGGCGCGCTCACCCCGGCCGCGGCTCGCTTCGTCGTCCGCCTCGGTGGCCCCGAGCGCGAAGCGCTCGCCGATGGCGCCGCGGCCATGATGACCCGCTACCCGCCGGGTCTCGTCGGCGCCTTGCGCAAGCTCGGAGCCGCTCCGTCCACCCGGCCCGACGGCCTGTCCACGCGCACCGCACGGCTCACCGCCGCGCTGTGGTGCGTGCCGCTCGACGAGGCCGCTCCCCGTCGTACCGTCGAGGGTCTCCTCGACCTCAATCTGCGCGTCGCCGCGCTCGCCGAGCGATGAGGGGCCGGTCGACGCGACCTCTCACACCCCCTGTCGGCCCGACGGCGCCCGACGAGGGATACTGAGCACATGTCTGGGCACTCCAAGTGGGCGACGACCAAGCACCAAAAAGGTGCGAAGGACAAGGCCCGCGGCAAGCTGTTCGCGAAGCTGATCCGCCAGGTCGAGGTGGCCGCGCGTGAGGGCGGTGGGGACCTCACCGCCAACGCGACGCTTCGCGCCATGTTCCAAAAGGCCAGGGACTCCTCGGTGCCCCTCGACACCATCGAACGCGCGGTGAAGCGTGGGACCGGTGAGCTCGAGGGCGTCCGCTACGAAGCCGTCTCCTACGAGGGTTACGCCCCCGGGGGCGTCGCGGTGATCGTGGAGTGCCTCACCGACAACCGGAACCGGACCGGCGCCGAGATCCGGTCGACGTTCTCCCGCAACGGCGGCTCGATGGCCGAACCGGGCGCGGTCTCCTGGCAGTTCACGAGGAAGGGCGTGATCACGGTGCCCCGCTCGATCCCCGAGGACGATCTCATGGCGGTCGTCCTCGACTCGGGGGCGGAGGACCTCTCCGACGAGGGCGACCTGTGGATGATCACCTGCGAGCCCTCGGACCTCGTGAAGGTGCGCGAGGCGCTCGAGGAGCCGGGCATCGTCCCCGAGAGCGCCGAGGTGCAGATGGTCGCGACGACGACGGTCGAGATCTCGACCGAGTCCGACGCCCGCCGCATCCTCCGCCTCCTCGAGCTGCTCGAGGACCTCGACGACGTCCAGAACGTGTTCTGCAACTTCGACATCCCCGACGACATCTTGGAAAAGGCGAGCGCCTGACCGAAGCGTTTGCGCGGGGACCGTCGGGCCCGCCGTGGGGTATCCCCCCTGGGGCGGGGGGCCGCCGGTACGATCGAACGCGTGTTTGTGCTCGGCATCGATCCCGGCCTGTCGCGCTGCGGCTACGGCTGCGTCTCGGGCGGTAACGGCCCCGAGCGCGCGACCGCGGCCGGCGTCGTCACGACCGAGGTCACCGAACCGCTCCCGACGCGCCTCGCCACGCTGCGGCGCGATCTCGTCGCGCTGATGGAGGAGCTCGCTCCGGACGTCGTCGTCGTCGAGCGGGTCCTGTTCCAGACCAACGCGAAGACCGCGATGGCGGTCGGCCAGGCGAGCGGCGTGGCCCTCCTCACCGCGGCCGAGGCCGGTATCCCCGTCGTCGAGTACTCCTCGAACGAGGTCAAGCTCGCGGTGGCGGGCTACGGCGGTGCCACCAAGGCGCAGGTCCAGGACATGGTGGCGCGCCTGTTGCATCTGAAGGAGATCCCCCGGCCACCCGACGCGGCGGACGCGCTCGCACTCGCGATCTGCCATCTCGCGGCGAGCCGGGGCGAGGGGCGGATGCGGGTCACCCTCGCCGCCGCGGGGGTCGAGGAACGATGATCGGTTCACTGCGGGGTCGCATCGCCGAGGTGGAGATCGCAGGGGAGACGAGCGCGGAGGTCATCGTCGACGTGAACGGCGTCGGGTACCGCGTCGTCGTCTCCTCCCGCACCGCGACGGCCCTTCCGCCGGTCGGTACCGAACAGAGCTTCTCGGTGTCCACCTACGTGCGGGAGAGCGCGATCGTGCTCTACGGCTTCCCCGCGGCCGAGGAGCGCCGTACCTTCGAACTGCTCATCGGCGCGCACGGGGTCGGGCCCGCCCTCAGCCTCGCGATCTTGTCGGTCCTCCCCCCGGCGGCCCTCGCCCGCGCGGTCGCGTCGGGCGACCTGGACGCGCTGATGGCGGTCCCGGGCGTCGGTCGCAAGACCGCGCAGCGCCTCGCGGTCGAGCTCGCGGAACGACTGGACACCCTCCCGTCCTCCGTCGCGGCCCACCCCGAGGACCGCTCCCAGGCCGAGCTGCGTGAGGCGCTCTCCGCCCTCGGGTACGCGAGCGAGGAGATCCGCGAGACGCTCGATCGCCTGCCCGGCGATGGCAGCGTCGAGGAGCTCCTCCGACTCGCGCTCCGCGAGCTCGCG
>Ga0209415_10009817_pt1 | contig 16373 bp, 13 predicted proteins | sample PeaSoiSIISIP2007_FD_187696 | JGI IMG/M metagenome (GOLD analysis project Ga0209415, IMG submission 187696) | Peat soil microbial communities from Weissenstadt, Germany - SII-SIP-2007 (SPAdes) (version 2) | ecosystem: Environmental > Terrestrial > Soil > Wetlands > Peat | place: Germany...
CGACGCCCGACGCGACGAGCCCGCCGAGCCGGGCCGGGGGGACGTAGCCGGCGACGAGGATCGGGGCGTCGAAGCCCTCGGCGCGCAGCTCCAGGGCCTCCTCCGCCGACGAGACCCCGAGCCAGGAGGCGCCACCGTCGAGGGCGGCAGAGGCGGCGAGGGCCGCGCCGTGGCCGTAGCCCCCGGCCTTGACCATGGCCATGACCGCGGTCCGCTCCCCCACCACCCCGCGGATCACCCTGACGTTGTGCCGGATCGCGGCGGCGTCGACGTCGGCCCACTTGGTGAGCTGCTGCCGCCGGCCGTCGGCGTGGGCGCCGACCCCACCGGTCATCCCTGCCCCCGCCGCTCCAGGGCGCGACGCAGCCGTTCCTGGGCGGCGGGGAGCATCTCGGCGACGTCGCCGGCGAGCGCCCCCGCCCTCCCCCGCTCCGCCTCGACCAGGCAGCCCGCCTCGGCGTGGACGGTGACCGCCGCCACGGCCGCGTCGAAACCGTCCAGCCCGGCGGCGAGCAGGGCGCCGCAGACGCCGCTCAGGACGTCGCCCGTCCCCCCGGTGGCGAGTGCCACCGTCTGGTGCCGGTCGACGTGGAGGCGGCCGTCCGGGGCGGCGACGACCGTCTCCGCCCCCTTGAGGACGAGGGTGACGCCACGCTCGGCAGCGAAACGGCCGGCCAGCCCGGCACGGTCGGCCTGGACCTCCGCGGTGGTCAGCCCGGCCAGCCGGGCCATCTCCGCCGGGTGCGGGGTCAGCACCACCGGCGCCGGACAGGACCGCCAGTCGAACCCTGCGGCAGCGGCGATGTTGAGGGCGTCGGCGTCCACCACCGCCGGGACGGTGAGGCCGGTGAGCAGCTCGAGCAGGGCAGACTCGGTGGCCGGCGAGCGCCCCAGGCCGGGGCCGACGACCACGGCGTCGGCGGCGGGGAGGTGGCTGTGGCGGAGAGCGGCGACCCCAGCGGCGTCGAGGCCGCTCGCGCCCGGCTCTCCGATCGGATGAGCCATCAGCTCCAGGCACTGGGCGGCGACCACCGGATAGACGCCGGCGGGGACGCAGACGCGGACCAGTCCGGCCCCGGCGCGCGCGGCACCGCGCGCCGCGAGCACGGCGGCACCGGCGGTGCCGACCGCGCCCGCGATCACCACCACCGTTCCGAAGGTCCCCTTGTGGGCGTCCGCCGGGCGGGCGGGGAGGCGGAGGCCGGCCGGCGGCGGCAGTGCCAGGGCGCCGCCGGGACCGTCGAGAGGAGCCGCCACGATCGCGATCGCCAGCCCGGCGTCGTGGGTCATGCTGACCGCGATCCCGGTGGCGCGGCCGGCCACCCGGATCGTCGGGGCTCCCCCCCGCCGGTTGACCACCTCGATGGAACGGTAGTGGGGAATGCGCAGGCCCGCCTCCCCGTAGAGCTTCATGACCGCCTCCTTGGCCGCCCAGCGGGTGGCGAACCGCTCCGGCTTGGCCCCGGCGCGGCGCCGCTCCGTCTCGGTGAAGATCTTCTCGGCGAAGCGGGGATGCCGGCGCATCGCGGCCGCGATGCGCTCGACGGAGGTGACATCAACGCCAACCGCGAGCCGCTTCACCGCAGTGTCCGCGCTCCTCTCACTCGACCGTCACCGACTTGGCGAGGTTGCGCGGCTGGTCCACGTCGCAGCCGCGCTCGACCGCCACGTGGTAGGCGAAGAGCTGAAGCGGCACCACGTTGACGAGCGGCGAGACCAGCTCGCTGCAGGCGGGGACCACGATCATGTCGCGCACCAGCCCGAGGTCCACCGCGGTGTCGCCCTCGGTGACCAGGGCGATCACCGGGGCGTCCCGGGAGCGGACCTCCTCGATGCTGCTCAGCGTCTTGGCGAGGGTTGCGGAGCGGGTGGCCACCGCCACCACCGGCAGCTCGGGATCGAGGAGCGCGATCGGACCGTGCTTGAGCTCACCGGCGGCGTAGCCCTCGGCGTGGATGTAGGAGACCTCCTTGAGCTTCAGCGCGCCCTCGTAGGCGGTGGCGACGTTGACCCCCCGGGCGATGTAGATGGCGTTGCGCACGTGGGCGTAGCGCTGGGCCATCTCGGCGAGCTGCGGCTCCAGCTCGAGACAGCGCCGGATCCGCCCCGGCACCTCCCCCAGCTCGGCGACCACGGAACGCAGCCGCTCGGCGGGCAGCACGCCGCGGGCCTCGCCCAGGGCCAGGGCGATGAGCAGGCCGCAGACCATCTGCGCCACCAGCGTCTTGGTGGCAAGCACGCAGATCTCCGGCCCCGACTGCATGAACAGCACCGAGTCGGCCTCCAGCGAGAGCGCGCTGCCGACCACGTTGGTCACCGCCACCACCCGGGCGCCACGGCGCTTGGCCTCCCGGACCGCCGCCAGGGTGTCGGCGGTCTCGCCCGACTGGGAGATGGCGATGACCAGGCTGTGCTCGTCGACCAGGGGGTCGCCATAGCGGAACTCGCTGGCGTTCTCCACGTCGCAGCGCAGCCGGGCGAGCTGGCGGACGGCCGTCGCGGTGTAGAGCCCGGCGATCCAGGCAGAGCCCATGCCGATCACCCGGACGTCCTCCAGCCCGGGGATCGCCACGCTGTCGAGGAAGCCGTCGAGGCGGACCTCTCCGGCGGCGGTGACGCGGCCACGCAGGGCGTTGACCACCGCCTCCGGCTGCTCGTGCATCTCCTTGAGCATGAAGTGGGGGTAGCCGCCCTTCTGGGCCTGCTCCACGTCCCAGTCGACCTCGATGACCCGCGGGGTCACCGCATCACCGGCCAGCGTCGTCACCACCAGACCCGCCTCCGGCGTCCCCGCCACCACCTGGTCCTCGCCGATCAGCGTGATCCGGCGGGTGTAGGGGATGAGCGCGGTGATGTCGCTGCTCAGGAAGACCTCGCCGTCGCCGGCGGCGGCCACCAGCGGGGCATTGCGGCGGGCCCCGACGAGGGTGGCGGGCTCGTCGGCGGAGATCACCACCAGGGCATAGGCGCCCTCCACCCGGCGCAGCGCCGCCCGGGTCGCCTCGGCCAGGTCCCCGGCGTACAGCTCCTCGATGAGGTGGGCCAGCACCTCGGTGTCGGTGTCGCTGCGCAGCCGGTGGCCGCGGGCGACGAGCTCGGCACGCAGCTCGCGGTAGTTCTCGATGATCCCGTTGTGGATGAGCTGGATCCGGCCCCTGCAGTCCTGGTGCGGGTGGGCGTTGACCACGGTCGGGCGGCCATGGGTGGCCCAGCGGGTGTGGCCGATCCCGAGGTGTCCCTCGGGGACGCCGTCGCGTTCGCAGCGGGCGACCAGGTCGGCCACCTTGCGGTCGCTCTTGACCACGGTATGGCGCCCGCCATCGGCACCGTCGAGGACGGCGATCCCCGCGGAGTCGTAGCCGCGGTACTCGAGGCGGCAGAGGCTGTCGAGGAGCACCGGGGCGGCCGGGCGCGACCCGGCGTAGCCGATGATGCCGCACATCAGCGTGCGGTCCCGGGGTCGACGCGGGCTCTCGAGGGAAGGGTCCGGGCCACGTCAGGTGCAACGTCGCCCGCCGCTTGGCGGTTACGGGTCATCAGGCGGTCGGGCTCGGGGTGGGGGTCGCCGCCGGGGTGGGGGTCGGGGTGGGGGTCGGGAGCGGCGTGACCGTGACCGTCACGGTCACGCTCGTGGGGCTGACGCTGATCCCGGTCGGCACCACGATGTCCGGGTGATAGGTCCCCGACCCGGTCAACCCGGCCACGTCGATGGCGCCCGTCGTCACCGTCGCCAGGGAGGCTTCGTTGAGCAGGTCCTGGGAGCCGGTGAGCGTCACCGTCATCGGGCTGTAGGAGTCCACCGTCACCTGGGAACCGCCGGCCCCGATGATCGGCCCGAGGACGACGGAGCTGGTCCGGCTGGTGTCCAGCGCGTTCACCGTGATCTCCACGCTGACCGTCGAGGGGCTGACGTTGACGTCGGAGAGCGGCTGCCCCGCGCTGTCGTAGGGGTAGAGGGCGACGGTGCCGTCGAAGTTGGCACGCTGGTTGGAGAGGTCGATCTGCTGGGTCCTCACCTGGATGCCGAGCAGCTGGTGCTCCGGCCCGGTGGCCGTCACCGTGCTCGGGGTCGCGTTCGATTCCCCCACCTGGTAGCCGGGCGGCGGCGTGTGGCTCACCTCCACCACCACCGTCTCGCTCTGGCTCTCCGAGCTGTCCACGTCGGCCTCGACCGAGGTCGGCGGGTTGTCGAGATCGATGTTGGGATCCGCGTTGGTGACCTTGACCGGGATCCGGACGGTGGCGGGCACGTGGTCGCCGATCGCCTTGATCGCGTTGTAGTCGGGGATGACCCGGAGGCTGCTCAGGCTGAAGCTGTTGAGATGGTCCTCGGTCCCGGTGATGTCCACGGTGAGCTTGGGGATCTTCTGGGTCAGCAGGTAGCCGGCGGGCAGGCTCACCTCCGGCGACGGGGGCTGGGGCACGGCCACCGACACCGACCTGGTCCCCGGGGGGTTGGTCGCGAAGACGACCCCGGCCCAGGCGACGATCGCGAGCACGACCGCCAGCAGCTTGAGCTTCCAGTTGCGGGTGACAAAACCGGGCATCAGGGGCTGCGCCGGCCCAGCGCCCTCAGAGCCGCCCCGCTCCGGACCAGGGGCCGGATGGCCGCGCCGGGCCGGCGGGAAACGGGCGGGAGGACCAGGGTGGTCAGCATCTCCTGGAGCTTGGCGTGGTCCAGACCGCGGTAGAGCTTGCCCCCGTAGGCCAGGCTGATGAACCCGGTCTCCTCGCTGACGATCAGGATCACGGCGTCCGACTGGAGGGTCAGCCCGAGCGCGGCGCGGTGCCGGGTGCCCATCCGCCCGACGCCGGGGAGAGCCTCGGCCAGGGGGAGCACGCAGCCGGCGGCGACCAGCCGGGTGTCGCGGATGATGACCGCTCCGTCGTGGAGCGGCGACCCGATGTAGAAGATGGTGGTGAGGATCTCGGCGGTCACGTCGCCATTGATGCGCACCCCGCTCACCGCGACGTTCTCGAGGCCCGTCTCGCGCTCGAAGACGATCAGCGCCCCGGTGCGACCCTCGCTGAGAGTCGCCGCCGCCCGGACCACCTCCTCCACGGTGCGCGCGATCGGAGGGACGGGATGCCGCCCCAGGATGAAGTGGACGGTGCCCAGGCGCCCCACCTGGTCGAGGGCCCGGCGCAGCTCGGGCTGGAAGAGGACGATGACGCCGATCAGGATCGCCTGTCCGGCGTTGGCGAAGATGAACTGGAGAAGCCGGAGCTGGAAGGCCTGCGCCAGCAGCCCGACCACCAGGAGCACCGCGAGGCCGACCAGCAGCTGCACCGCCTGGGTGCCCCGGATCAGCTTGAAGAGCTGGTAGAGCAGGAAGGCGACGATGACGATGTCGACGATGTCCCGCCAGCTGACCGCGCGCAGGAAGACCAGGGCGCTGTGGATGAATTCGGTCATGAGGGGATCCCCGCGGCTCCGGCCGGCGCGCCGGCCCGGCGCCTCTCCTCATCGGGCGCGAAGATCAGGCTGAGCAGCGCCTCCTGGGCCCAGAGCCGGTTCTCCGCCTGGTCGAAGACCAGCGACCGGGGACCGTCGAGGACCGCGTCGGTGATCTCCTCACCGCGATGGGCCGGAAGGCAGTGCATCACCCTCGCCGCCGGCGGGGCCATCTGGAGCAGCGCCTCGTTGACCTGCAGATGGGCGAAGTCGTCGCGCCGCTGCTGCTGCTCCGCCTCCTGGCCCATGCTGGTCCAGACATCGGTGTAGATGATCTCGGCGTCCTCGAGGCCCTCGGCCGCCTGGTGGGAGTGGCGCACCGGCGAGCGGCCCCCGGCGAGACTGTCGGCGCGCTCCAGGACCGCGGGGTGCGGCTCGTACCCGGGCGGCCCGACGACCCGCAGGTCGATCCCCAGCAGGGTCGCCGCGTAGATCCACGAGGTGCAGACGTTGTTGCCGTCGCCCACGTAGCAGACCCGGACGCCCTCGAGATGGCCGAGCAGCTCGCGGATGGTGAGGCAGTCGGCGAGGACCTGGCAGGGGTGCTCGCGGTCGGTCATGGCGTTGACCACCGGCCCCCGGGCGCAACGGGCCAGGGTCACCAGCTCGCGATGCGAGCTCAGCCGGGCCACGATGCCGTCGACGTAGCGGTCGAGGATCCGGCTGATGTCCGCCGTCGACTCCCTCTCGCCGATCTGGATCTCGCTGTTGAAGAGGGGGATCGGATGGCCGCCCAGGTGCCGGATGGCCACCTCGAAGGAGACCCGGGTGCGGTTGCTGGGACGCTGGAAGATCATGGCCAGGCTGCGCCCGGCCAGCGGCCGGCCGGGATCGGCGCCCGCCTTGAGCTCGACGGCCACGTCGAGGACCTCACTGACCTCGGCTGCGGTGAGATCGGCGATGGAGATCAGGTCGCGTCCCGCCAGGGAGCCCATTTGGGCCTTATGTTCGCACCCCGCGCCGCCAGCGGCATGGCAACCCGGATTCTCTCGCGGGGTCGCGTGCCGGGCTCGCCGCCCTCCTTCCAATGAGCCGGACGTGTCCTGCCCCCACGCCCGCGGCGTGCGACCCGTGGCCGGGAACCCATTCGATGGCGGTACGGTTACGCCGCCATGAGAGTGCTGGTGCTGGTGTGGGGCCGCCAGGTGGAGACCCTGCAGGCCTCGCCGCTGCTGCGGACGCTCGCCGCCGGCCTGCCCGGTGCGACCATGACGCTGGCCTGCTCCCCGGCGGCCGCGCAGGTCGCCCGCGCCCTCGAGGGCGCCGGCGAGGTGCTCGCGCTCCGGGGCCTGGACCCGGGTGGCTCGCCGATCGGCGGCCTGGTCGCCTGGGCCCGGCTCCGCCGCCGGCGCTTCGATTTCGTGGTCATCTGTGGCACCGCGGCCCGGCCTCGCCTGCTCGCCTACCTGGCCGGCTTCAGCCGCCGGCTCGGCGTGGGGGGTGGGCTCACCGCCGTGCTGCTCAGCGACCACGTGCGGCCGCGGCCCGGCGAGAACCAGGCCGCGACCTGGCTCCGCCTCGCCCCCCTCCTCGGGGTCGGCGCCCAGCGGCACGAGCCGCGCCTTGAGCCGGGCCCGGCGGCATCGCAGCAGGCCCTGGTCCAGCTCCACAGCACCGGCATCGCCGACGGCAGGCTGCTGGTCGCCCTCGGAGCGGGGAGCGGCCACTCCGAGCTGCGGCGGCCCGACCCCGAGACCGCCGCCTGGGACCCCGAGTGCTGGGCTCACCTCGCCAACCAGCTCTCCGCGCGCCATGGGGCCGGGATCCTCTTCGTCGGGGCCGTCGAGGACCAGGCCGCCGCGTCCGCGGCCTCGCTCGACATCGCGGCGCTCCACGCCGACCTCACCGGTCAGCTCGACGTGCTCGGGACGGCCGCGCTCCTCGGGCTCTGCGACCTCGTCATCAGCGGCGACTCGCCGCTCCTCCACCTCGCCGCCGCCATGGGGACACCCACCATCGGCCTCTTCGGCCCCACCGACGGGCGGCGGCGCGGCGCCTACGGTGACGAGCACCGCGTGGTCCAGGCGGTGCCTCCACAGGGGCACCGTCACCGCCACCATCCGGACGGCGCGGGCGGCGCGATAGAGCAGATCCGGGTGGAGGACGTGCTGGCCGCGATCGAGAGCTCGCTCTAGCCCAGACAAGCGACCCGCCGGGCCGTCCGCCAGCGCCGGACCCGCACGTCATGTCTCCGGGCATGGCGGCGTAATCTCCGAGGTGGCCATGACTGACGGCGAACCGCGGGGGCCTGCGCCGGAGCGATCGCGCTCCGGACGTACGAAGGTGCTCCGGCTGGCCGGGAGCGTGGCTGTGATCGCCGCCGTGGTCGTCGTGGCAGGGGTGGCCACGGCTGTCCATGTGGGCTTCCTCGGGGGGTCCAGAGCGGGCAGCGGATCCGCGCGCACCGGCGGCTCCGCTCCCACCGCCGGAACCGTGCCCAACACCTGGCAGATGGTCGACCTTCCCCCCGGCTTCAGCGCGACCGGCGTCTCGTGCGTCGGCGCGGCTGACTGCTGGATGATCGGCTCTGGCGCTGGCGGCGACCCCAGCGCGAGCGCCATCTGGCAGTACTCCGGCCGAGCCTGGACCAGTGTCGCCATCGCGGGAGTGGGCTCGGGCGCCGTCGAGGGGTTGACCTGCGTGACCGCGGACGACTGCTGGGCCGTCGGTCAGCACATCACCGTGCCGCAGACGAGCGACAGCGACGCGATTGTCAAGCCCCTCATCGAGAACGACACCGGGGCCGGCTTCAGCCCCGTGAGCGGTCCCGCGGTGCCCGGCGACGCCGATGGGCTGAGCGAGGTCACGTGCGCCGGGGCGGACGACTGCTGGGCGGTCGGCGGCTACGCCGCCAACTCCGAGAACGGCGGGGATGGAATCGAGCACCCGCTGATCGAGCACTACGACGGCAGCAGCTGGACCGTCGTCACCAACACCGGCCCGCTCGTGGACTACGCGACGCTGAGCGCGGTCTCCTGCGCCGGCCCCGACGAGTGCTGGGCGACCGGCAGCACTGCCGGCGGCGCCGTGATCGAGGAGTTCGACGGTTCGTCGTGGAGCGCCGTGAGCGCCCCGCAGCTGGCCCCCTCCCCCGGTTTCAGCGAGAGCGGGGTCGGGACGGTCGTCTGCACCGGCCCGGAGGACTGCTGGGGGGTGGGGTCCACGGGCTATCCCACGGTCCCTGATCAGCTGACGCAACCTTTGATCGCTCACTACGCGGGCGCCGGCTGGACGCCCGTCTCCAGCCCCTACGTCAGCGGGCCCAACGGCGCTGTGCTAACCGGCATCGCATGCGTCTCCGCCGACGACTGCTGGGCGGTGGGATCGACGCAATCCGCGGGCGTGGCGCTCCCGGCTTTCCTCGGCCCCACTCCCACCCCCAGCCCGGACCCGGCCCTCTTCTCCCAACCGATCGTCGAGCACTACAACGGCGGCGCCTGGGAGGTCGTCGCCACTCCGCAGTCGGGCACCGAGAACATGGGACTGGGGGCCATCACGTGCATCCCATCGACCGGCGACTGCTATGCGGCGGGGCTGAGCGCGCTCTGGACCCTCAGCGGCGCGTAACCATTCACGGGAGCGGCTGAGGTCAGGAACGGCAGCGCGCGCAGGCTACACTCGGCGATCATGAGCGACCCGGTCTCGTCCTCCTCCCCGCGCCGTGACGACCTGCGCAACCTCGCGATCATCGCCCACGTCGACCACGGCAAGACGACCCTCATCGACGGGCTGCTCAAGCAGTCGCGGGTCTTCGGGGCGCACGAGCAGGTCGGTGAGCTGATCCTCGACACCAACGAGCTGGAGCGCGAGAAGGGCATCACCATCCTCGCCAAGGCCACCTCGATCCGCTACCTGGGCATCAAGCTCAACATCATCGACACGCCCGGGCACGCCGACTTCGGGGGCGAGGTCGAGCGGGTCCTGGGGATGGCCGAGGGCTGCCTGCTCCTCGTCGACGCCGCGGACGGCCCGATGCCCCAGACCCGCGTCGTCCTCCGACAGGCATTGCAACTCGGCCTGCGCCCGATCATCGTCATCAACAAGATCGACCGTGTGAACGCACGACCGGCCGAGACGCTGGAGGCGACCCACGATCTCTTGCTCGAGCTGGCGCGCGATCCCGAGCAGCTCGACTGCCCGGTGCTGTACACCAACGCACGCGAGGGCACCGCCACCGGCGACCTGCGCCGCAAGGGGACCACCCTCGAGCCGCTGCTGGACGCGATCGTCGAGCACATCGCAGCGCCGGCGGGGGACCCGGACGCCCCGTTCCAGCTGATGGTAAGCAACCTCGACCACGACAACTGGAGCGGGCGCCTGGCGATGGGGCGGATCGCCCGAGGCCGGCTCTCTCCCGGTGACGGTGTGGTCGTGTGCACCGCGTCGGGCACCGGGCCGCGGCAGCGAATCGGATCCGTCCTCTCGGTCGAGGCGCTGCAGCGGCTCCCGGTGCAGCAGGCGGCCGCCGGCGACATCGTGTACATCAGCGGGCTCCCCGATGTCGCCATCGGCGACACCATCGCCGACCCGGATCACCCGGAGGCCCTCCCCCGCCTCTCCGTGGGCGAACCGACGCTGCGCATGCAGTTCTCCGTCAACCAGTCCCCCTTCGCAGGGCGGGAGGGCACCCTGAGCAGCACCTCCCGGCAGCTGCGCGCCCGCCTCCAGCGCGAGCTGCTGACCAACATCGCGCTGCGGGTCGAGGACGGGCCCACCGCCGACATCTTCGACGTCAGCGGTCGGGGAGAGCTGCACCTCGCGATCCTGGTGGAGACCATGCGCCGCGAGGGGTACGAGTTCGAGGTCTCACGTCCCGCGGTCATCACCCGCGACATCGACGGGAAGCGCTGCGAGCCGGTCGAGGAATGCGTCATCGACTGCGACACCGATGCGGTCGGCGTCATCACCGAGACCCTGGGGGCACGGGGGGCGACGCTTCTGCAGCTGCGGACCGACGCCGGCCGGGGTGCCCGGCTCACCTACCACGCGCCGACCCGTTCACTCATCGGGCTGCGCAGCCAGATCCTCACCCTGACCCGCGGCACCGGGGTGATGGCATCTCGGGTGGTGGGATGGGAGCCCTGGCGCCAGCTCCCCGCCACCACCCGCAACGGGGTGGTCACCGCCAGCCAGGGTGGCACGGCGGTGGCGTACGGGTTGCTGGGGCTGCAGGAGCGCGGCCAGCCCTTCATCGGCCCGGGCACGGCGGTCTACGAGGGGATGGTGGTCGGTCTCAACCGGCGTCCCGGCGACATCCACGTCAACGTCACCAAGCAGAAGCAGAAGACCAACATCCGTTCCTCGACCGAGGACTTCACGGTCAAGCTCACCCCGCCCCGGCAGATGTCGCTGGAGGAGAGCCTCGACTTCATCGCCGACGACGAGCTGGTGGAGGTCACCCCCAAGGGCATCCGGATCCGCAAGCGCGTGCTCAGCGCCGAGCTCCGGATCAAGATGCGCAAGCGCGGGCTCGCCGAGTGAAGCAGATGCGCTCGGGACGCTTGGCACGATGCGCCGTGCCCCACGTATTCGCGGACGAGCGGAACGGACGGGCGCGACGCTTCCCCGGCGAGTCAGCGTGGTTGACGAGGACGGCACCGTCAATTGACACAGGAACGCGGGCGCCATACGATTCGAAAGAGGGCGGCGCGTTGGGGGGAGGACAGGCACATGTTCGGGTGGCATGCGCGGTTGGTCAGGGGCGTGCTGCTCGTTGCGATCGAAATCGCCGGTATCGGGGTCGGCGTAACTGCAAACGCTGCTCCGAACGTTCCGACAACTCCGACAGTGCTGGCATGCGGGGCAAAGCAGGTCTCCCATGTCCCCGCGCCGGGACCGAAGCACACGGAGACCTTCGCTGCAGGGGCTGCCGGAGCGGTGAAGCTCCTCCAGACCGCGGACAACACGCTCAGCGTGCAGTCGGTGGCCCTATCGTCAGGATGGACGGACACCATGACGGTGGGCCCCGGTAGTTCGGTACGGCTCACCTTCTTCGGTCCGCCACTGCAACAGGTGCGGTTCGTTGGCCGCCTCAACCCCACCGAAACCCGGCTGACCGTGACCGTGGTCGGCTGCAGCGGGCTCGTCTAGGTCTTCACCCTCCTGCGTGGAGCGGATGCTGGCTCAGCGGATGTACATGAACGAGCGGCGGAGGACATCGAGGTTCTCGACCGCCGCCTGGGTGCCCCGGATGACACAGCTCGACGGGTCCGGGGCCAGGTTCACGGCGCAGCGGGTCTGGATGCCGAGGTAGCGGTCCAATCCCTCCAGCCGGGCCCCACCCCCGCAGAGGATGACCCCCTCCTCGAGGATGTCGTGGCGCAGCGCCAGCGGGGTCTCCTCGAGCACCTCGTCGATGGCCTGAGCGATCTGGCGGGCGTGGGCGTCGACCAGGTCGGCGATCTCCAGGGAGGCGATGCTGAGGGTGATCGGCCCCGCCCCGGACCCGGCGCGGACCGGCATCCGGCGCTCCTCGTGGGGGCCGACGCAGGCCAGGGACGCGACCACGTCGTCGGCCACGGCGGGCTCGATGAAGGCGTGGTGGCTCGCCTCCAGGCGCTCGGCGATCGCGGCGCGCAGGGCGTCGCCAGCGGCCGGGAGGGTCCGGGAGGCGATCGTCCCCTCGGAGACGAGGCTCGCCACGTCGACGGTCCCGGACCCGATGTCGGCGACCAGGTGGCCGCGGCCACCGGCCGGCAGGTGCCCGGCCCCCATCGCGGCGGCGATCGGCGAGTCGATGAGGTACGCGGTGCGGGTGCCGATCTTGGCGCAGATGTCGAGGATGGCCAGGCGGTCGTCCCCGCCCATGGCCGGGCAGATCGCGATGACCACGTCAGGGCGGAAGATCCGCTGCCTCCCGGCGACCCGGTTGACGACCTGGTGGAGCAGGGTGGCCAGGGCATTGCGATCGGCGATCACCCCCGCGCCCAGGGGCCGGACGATCTCCATGTCGTCGTCACGGGCCAGGTCGACGGCGGCCATCCCGGCGGCCGCATCGCCACGGCGCCGGTGGCGCGCCACCAGCATGGGCTCGGTGAGCACCGGCCCCTCGCCACGCACCACCGCCCGCAGGCTGCCGGTCCCGAGGTCGATTCCCAGCCGCTTGCCGAGCATCTGCTCCCCGCTCAGTCGCCGATGACACCGGACAGATCGCGCGCCGGCGTCTCTCCGGGGCCAGGCCGGACCCGCTCCACCCCCGCTCCCAGCGAGCGCAGCTTGCCCTCCAGGCTCTCGTAGCCGCGGTCGAGGTGGAAGACGTTCTCCAGCTCGGTGGTGCCCTCGGCACAGAGGGCGGCGATGACCAGGGCCGCGCCGCTGCGGATGTCGGGGACCGACACCGTCGCGCCGTGGAGCCGGGTGGGGCCGGTGATGATCGCGCTCCGGCCCTCGACCGCGACCCGCGCGCCCATCTTGGCGAGCTCGGCAACGTGGCGGAAGCGGTTCTCGTAGAGGGCCTCGCTGATGATGCTGATCCCCTCCGCCTGGGTCATCAGGGCCCCGAACTGCGGCTGCAGGTCGGTGGCGAAACCCGGGTGCGGCCAGGTGGTGACGTCGACGCCCCGGAGCCGGCCGCCGGTCACCCGCACGTGGTCGCCGCCCTCGACCACGGTGCAGCCCGCGGCCTGCAGCTTGTTGATCAGCGAGCGGAGATCGCTGGGACGCATCCCCTCGACGAGCACATCGCCGCCGGTCGCCGCCGCCGCCGTCATGTAGGTGCCGGCCTCGATGTAGTCGGTGGTCACCTGGTGGCGGGTGCCGTGGAGCAGGGCGCTCTGGCCCTCGACGACGATCAGCTCGCTGCCGGCGCCGCTGATCCGGGCCCCCATCCCCACCAGGCAGCGGGCAAGGTCGTACACGTGGGGCTCACGGGCGGCGTTGCTGATCACGGTGATCCCGTCGGCCAGCACCGCGGCCATCATCAGGTTCTCAGTCCCAGTGACGGTGGGCATGTCGAGGTAGATGTGGGCGCCCCGGAGGCGCTGGGCCCGGGCCACGAAGCTGGTCGCCGTCTCGGTGACCTCCGCCCCCATCAGCCGGAGCCCCTCCAGGTGCTGCTCCACCCGGCGCATGCCGATGTCGTCGCCGCCGGGCTTGGCGATCTCCGCCTCGCCGGTCCGACCGACCAGCGCCCCCAGGAGGAGGAAGGAGCCCCGCATCCGGCGGGTGAGCTCGGCATCCACCTCGGCGGCCTGGACCCGCCCGGCGTGGAGGCGCCAGCGACCGGCATCGAGCCGCTCGACGTCGGCCCCCAGGTGCCGGAGCATGGCTGCCATCGTCCCGATGTCCTCGATCTCAGGCACGTTGCCGAGCTCGACGGGCTGGTCGGTGAGCAGCGCCGCCGCCATGACCGGAAGGGCCGCGTTCTTGCTGCCGGAGATCGCGACCTCCCCGGTGAGCGGCCCGCCGCCGGTGATCCGGAGCAGGTCCATCGCGCCTACGGTACATGAGAGCGGGCCGGGGGAAACGGGAGGGCGGGAGGGACCAAACGGGGGTGTCGGCCCGGCGCGCCGACCGCGTCAATCGGGTGCAGGGCACCGGCCGGCCCGGATGGGGGAGAATCCAGGCGAAGCCCGCCCTTTTCCCGGAGGACACCATGGCGACGGCGACGGCGACCCCCCTGAGCAAACTGGAAGAAATCCTCGGCGAGGACGCCCAGGACCTGCTGGAGCACCGCTGCCAGACGGTGAGCAAGGACCTGCTCCACCTCCCCGGTCCGGACTTCGTGGACCGGGTCTGGTCGGTGAGCGACCGCAACGTGCGGGTGCTGCGCAGCCTCCAGACCATCTTCGACCACGGCCGCCTGGGGGGCACGGGGTACGTCTCCATCCTGCCCGTGGACCAGGGCATCGAGCACTCGGCCGGCGCCTCGTTCGCGCCCAACCCGCTCTACTTCGACGGCGAGAAGATCGTCGAGCTGGCCGTCGAGGGAGGCTGCAACGCGGTGGCCTCCACCTTCGGCGTGCTCGGCTCGGTGGCCCGCAAGTGGGCCCACAAGATCCCCTTCATCTGCAAGATCAACCACAACGAGCTGCTCACCTACCCCAACAAGTTCGACCAGGTGATGTACGGCACCGTCGAGCAGGCCTGGAACCTGGGGGCGGCCGCGGTGGGCGCCACCATCTACTTCGGCTCGGAGGAGTCGACCCGGCAGCTCCAGGAGGTCGCGGTCGCCTTCGCCGAGGCCCACGAGCTGGGCATGGCCACCGTGCTCTGGTGCTACCTGCGCAACTCCGCCTTCACCGCCGACGGCACCGACTACGGCCTCGCCGCCGACCTTACCGGGCAGGCCAACCATCTCGGGGTCACCATCGAGGCCGACATCATCAAGCAGAAGCTGCCGGAGAACAACGGCGGCTACACCGCGCTCAAGTTCGGCAAGACCAGCAAGCTGGTCTACGAGAAGCTGACCAGCCCCCACCCCATCGACCTCACCCGCTACCAGGTGGTGAACTGCTACATGGGCCGTGCCGGGCTGATCAACTCGGGCGGAGCCTCCTCCGGGGCCACCGACCTCAAGGAGGCGGTCCGCACCGCGGTGATCAACAAGCGGGCCGGCGGCACCGGCCTGATCAGCGGCCGCAAGGCGTTCCAGCGCCCGATGGCCGAGGGGGTGGCCCTGCTCAACGCCATCCAGGACGTCTACCTCAACGAATCCGTCACGGTGGCCTGAGGGCCGCGCCCTCCACCCCGGGGGGCCCGCCCCGGGGTGGCCGGGGGGCCGGTCGGCGCCGGGATGTGTAGCCCGGCGGACAGCCCGGGTACCCTAGGCTAGACGCGACCGACAGACCTCCGACCAGGAGCGAGCCGATGTTCAACTTCAACGGTGGCCCGGGCGGCGGCGGCAGCCCCAACCGCGGTTTCTTCAACCCGTTCGGCAGCCAGCAGGGCTACGGCGAGACCCGCGGCTGGGCCAACCCAGCTCTCCAGGGGGCCATCAGCGTCCCCGAGAAAGTGATGGGCCTCACCTGCCTGCTGGTGGCCTGCGCCGTCGGCGGCGCGGCACTGGGAGCTGTCGGCGGGCTCAACACCTACGGCTCGAGCGCGGAGCTGCTCTGGTTCATCGCCATGTTCGTCCTGGTGTTCGCCACCCAGGCGCTGGCCGACCGCCCCGGCATCAACATGGTCCTCTTCCTCGGCTTCGGGGTGGTCACCGGGATCGTGATCGCACCGCTGCTCCAGGTCATCGCCTACGAGAACTACCAATACATCGTCTACGAGGCCCTGGGCGCGACCGCGGCGGTCACCGGCGGGGTGACCATCTACGCCCGCACCACCAGCCGCGACTTCAGCCGGCTTGGAGGCTGGCTGTTCGGGGCCCTGCTCGGCGTGGTCGTGGCCATGGTGATCGGCATCTTCGTCCAGTCCACCCCGTTCCAGATCTTCATCTCCGCCGCCGCCTGCGTCGTCTTCTCGCTCTTCCTGCTCTACGACGTGCAGCGGGTGACCATGACCAGGGTGGGCTCCCAGGGCAACGCCATCCGCCTGGCCCTGCGCATCTACCTGGACATCTTCAACCTCTTCCTGAACCTGCTCAGCATCCTGCTGTTGACCCAGGGTGGCGGCGGCAACCGCCGGTAGATCCGGTCCATCCAGCCGTTCCGGCCCGCTGATTGGTGACCTTCAGCCCTGGTCGCTGATGGCCGGCGACTGTGGGTCCGGGCGCGCAACCCGTTCACCATGGAGTGATGACAACAGCGATCCAGACCCGCCGCCTGCCCGCCGAGGTTCGTGACATCAGCGATGTCGCGGCCGAGGTGGGCCTCGCACCCAAGCTCCTCGAACCCTACGGTCAGGGCGTCGCCAAGATCCGCCTCGAGGCCCTCGACGCGCTGGCGCGCCACCGGAGGGCGCGCTACGTGGTGGTCACCGCGATCACCCCCACGCCGCTCGGCGAGGGCAAGACGGTGACCACCATCGG
>Ga0209415_10009818_pt1 | contig 16372 bp, 13 predicted proteins | sample PeaSoiSIISIP2007_FD_187696 | JGI IMG/M metagenome (GOLD analysis project Ga0209415, IMG submission 187696) | Peat soil microbial communities from Weissenstadt, Germany - SII-SIP-2007 (SPAdes) (version 2) | ecosystem: Environmental > Terrestrial > Soil > Wetlands > Peat | place: Germany...
CCCGCCGTGGGCCAGCCGCTGGGCGTGCGCCCCGTCGACCGCCCGCGCGATGCCGCGAAGCAGGAGCACCACCTCCGCGGGCGGCAGCGGCCCCCGCTCGACGGCCTGCGCGAGCGACGGGATCGCCGCGAGGTCGGTCACCATGAACGGGGCGCCGGTCTGTGGATCGAAGCCGCTCTCGAGGATGGGGGCCGTCGAGTCGCCGAGGCCGCCGACGACCGCCGCCACCTGCTGGAGCGTGCCGAGGACGTCGCTGCGCTGCGCGAGCTGCGGCGAGAACAGCTTGACGACTACGTCGCGCCCGGGGGGGAGCACGGCGGTGTAGGTTGCGGTCGCGCCGCCGTACCCGAGCATCGCCCGGATGGTGTACTTGCCGGCGACGGCCTGGCCCGGCGCGAGGCGGGGCGCGGTCACGGAGACGCCGCGGGAGGTGGAGGCGTGGGGCCGACCGACTCGATCGACCCCAGGATGGCCTTGTCCGCGTCGCTCTTGTCGTCGTCCGGAACGAAGCCGGCGCCGAGGAGCCACGACTTGTTGGGCAGCTCGGCTCCGAAGAGGAGCACGGGTCCCTTCTTGAGCCCCTTGGTCACGTCGTCCGCCTGCCAGAAGGACACCTCGAGCCCGCTGGCCACCCTGACCTTCTTCCTCGGGCTCGCCCAGACCACCTTGTGCCGGGGTGGGCTGACGCCGAGGAGGTTCACCAGGGCGGCGAAGGCCCCCTCGCGATTCGCCTCGGAGGAGACGAGGTCGAAGGTGCTCACGACGACCATCGCGTCGTTCGACGTCATCACCGTGGCGTCGTCCGTCTGCGCGTACGCCCAGCCGTTGGGAACGCCGAGGCCGTACCCCAACCGCTTCACCCGCGCGAACGTGCCGTTCTGACCGATGCACCCTTCGCTCATCGCCTCGCACTTCGGCGGCGGAGGGGGTGGCGGCGGGGGAGGTACCACCGCCACGGGGGGCGGTGGCGGGGGAGGAGCCGGCGGCGGGTGATGGCAGCCGGTGGAAAGGACGACCACGCCCAGGACAGCGATGAGGTTCTTCATCGACCTCGGCATGGAAGCACCGAAACGAGAAAACGTCATCGTGTCAGATGGGTGACTGCCCCGGAAAGAGGGGTGCTAGAGGACTGGTCTCGTGAGGGTCGCGATCGTCGGGGGCGGCGTCATGGGGTGCGCGACCGCCCTGGCGCTCACCGAGCGGGGCGCCGAGGTCGTCCTCCTCGAGCGAGCCGTTCCCGGGGCAGAGGCGTCCAGCGCCGCGGCGGGCATCCTGGGGGCCCAGGCGGAGCTCCACGGGCGGGAGGATGATGTGGCGCTCTTCGTGCGGGCGCGCGAGGGGTGGCCTTCGTGGGCCGCCGCGCTGCGGGAGGCGAGCGGTATCGACGTGGGGTGGCGCCGGTCCGGGGTGCTGCGGATCGCGAGGAGCGAGGACGAGCGGGCGGAGCTGACGCGGGAGGTGGCCTGGCAAGCGGAGCGGGGGATGCGCGCCGAGCTGCTCGAGCCGACCCGGGCGCGCGAGGTCGAACCTCAGCTCGCCGAGAGCGTTCTCGCTGCTGCGCATTTCCCGGACGACGCTCAGGTCGATCCGCCGGCGCTCCTGCGGGCGCTGATGGCGGCCATCGCGCTCGATCGCCGGGCAACGATCCGCTCGGGCACGACGGTGGAGCGCCTTCTCATCGAGGGCGATCGCTGCGTGGGGGTGAAGCTCGACGACGCCGAGCTCCGCGCGGAGGCGACCGTGCTGGCGGCGGGCAGCTGGTCGTCGCTCGTTCCGGGCGTGCCTGCCACGGTCCCTGCGGTCCGCCCCGTCCGCGGTCAGATGGTGCTGCTCGACGAGCGACCGCCGCGGGTGCGAACCATCGTCTTCGGCGCGGGTGGGTACATCGTGCCGCGTGGCGACGGGCGCGTCCTGTGCGGCTCGACCATGGAGCACGTGGGGTTCCGCAAGGAGGTGACCGCCGGGGGCGTGCACGCCATCCTCGCGAGCGCGCTGGCGTGCGTGCCGTCTCTCGCGTCGGCGCAGCTCGCCGGGACGTGGAGCAACTTCCGGCCGCACGCCGAGAAGGGGGCGCTCGTCGGCGCGTCGCCGCTCGCAGGGCTCTTCCTCGCGACGGGGCACTTCCGGAACGGGATCCTGCTGGCCAGGACGACGGCGGACGCCGTGACCGCGGCGATCCTCTCCGCTACGGGTTGAAGTCCTGCTGCGCCGGCGGGGGCGTGGGCGGAGCCGGCTTGGGAGGAGGCGGCGGCGGTGGCGGCTGTGGCGGCGGCTGCGCCGGCTGGGACGTCGCCGGCGGGGGCGCCGGCTTGGGCGGGGGCTTCGCCTCCTTCTTCTCTTCCTTCTTCTCTTTCTCTTCTTTCTTCTTGTCTTCAGGCGCGGCAGGCGCGAGCGCATCTCCCTTGGTCACGTCGAAGGCCGGCGGGGTGCTGGGATCGCAGCCCGGCAAGAAGCCCGTCGCGTCGAAGTCGCTCTTCAGGCTCCCGGTCGACTCGTTCTTCTGCGCGTCCTTGAAGACCGCTTCGATGCGGACCTCGTGCTTGCCGGCGCGCGAGGGCGAGCAGTAGGAGAGAAGATAGTAGCTGCGCGTGCGGCCCTCGACGCGGGCCCCCACGTCGTCGAACGCCTTCACGATGGCGGTCTTGTCGGCGGCCATCGCGGTGCCGCTCTTGCCGATGTCCTGGAGCTGCGGCTCCTTCATCTCCGCGCCGAGGCCGATGGCGTACACGTCGAACGGCTTCTCGCGGATGTGCTGCTGCATCGTCGAGGCGGGAACCCGGTTGGCGCGATCGGTGCCGTCCGTGAAGACGACGAGCGTACCGAACTTGAGCGGCTGGCTGGCCTTGCCCAGGGCGTTGTCGAGCTCGTCGAGCGCCTTCACGACGGCGCCGTTCAGGTTCGTGCTCGGGTCCTTCGGCTTGAAGGTCGCCAGCTGCGTGACGCCGGCCTTCGCGCTCCCGGCCTGGTCGGTGAAGGGCACGATGGGGTGGAGGTCGGCGCTGCCGTCGAAGGCGTAGATGGCGACCTTCTGCTGCCTCTCGACGCGCTCGGTGAAGGTTCCCACCGCCTGGACGACCGACTCGACGTTGCCGCTCTCGCTCACGCTGCCGCTCATGTCGACGAGGAGCAGCGTGTAGTGAACGGCGGCGACCTCCGGGTTGAGGATGGTCTGCTTGCTCTCGTACTGCGAGACGAGCTGCCCGTCCTCGTAGATGCGAAACTGGTCGGCGTTGAGCCCGCCCACCGGATCGCCGCCCTGGGTCTGCACCTTGAAGTAGACGGCGACGTTGCTCGGCTTCTGCTGCGTCATCTTGATGGACGTCAGCTGGAGCCCGGCACAGCCGGTGCTGGCGAGGAGGCCGGCGAGGAGGAGAAGCCGGCCCGCGAGGTGGAGAAGGGCACGTTTCATGGGGCGCTCAGGGTGGAGAGTCTACCCTCGCTCAGCGTTCGACGGCGAACGAGTGCACGATCGACTCGCAGGTCGACCGGTAGCGCTCGAAGGCGCTCGACGACACGGCGCAGCTCACCACGTACCCGGTCCCGCGCGACGAGAGGAAGCTCTGCATCGTCCGGTAGGCGACCGTCGACGGCGGGACCGGCGTCCATCGCGCCTCGATGACGAGCGTCGGATCCCCGTCCACGACGTCCTCCCGGACCAGCTCCACCATGGCGCCCTTCCGCAGCGCGGTCTCGTTCGCGCGCGCGTACTCGTAGGAGTCGCCGGTGAACGGCTCGGTGACCACGTTGACGTTCGCGTGGAAATCGTCCGCCGCTTGCGGATCCTCCGCCGCCCAGGCGGCCGCGGGGGTCTTGTGGTCCTTCCAGGTCGTGGGGACGGCGATGCGCCACCCGGCGCCCATCTGCTCTCCGAAGCCGGCCGGGACGGGGGGGGGCGAATACGTGGTGACGCGCGCGTGCTTCGAGTGCTTGCAGCCCGCGGTCGCCGTCGCGACGAGGGCCACGCCGGCCGCGGCGAAGACGGCGACAGCGAGGGCGGCCAGCCGCGGCATCAGGAGCATCCTACCCTCACCGCCTCTTGCTCGGCGCCGGGGACGGCTCCAGCGGCACGATGGGCTCTCGCGGCGGGCTCACCGGTGGCACCACCACGCTCCCGGGGACCAGCGGGAACGCCGACGCCGCCGGCGTCTCCCCCGTCGAGACGGGAAGCGTCGTGGTCGTGTTGCGCTTGCCGCCCCGCTCCTGGATGTGCGCGAGCAGCACCGCGCCCAGCAAGGCGATCGCTGCGAGGGCGAGCACCACCACGATGATGCCGAGGGTCGCGCGGCTGCGCCGGCGCGGCACACCCGAGGACGACGGAGGCGCCGGAGTCGGCTCGGGCGCGGTGGGGATGACGGCGGGCAAGGCGGGCTGGGTCGTGCGCTCCGGCGCGACGACCGCGTAGGCCTCGACCAGCGTGGGGATGACGGGCGCATCGGGTGCGGTGATGGGCGGTTGCGTCACCGCGATCTCGGCGAGGGTCGGCGCGAGCGAAGCGCTCGAGGCCAGCGCCGTCTCTCTCGCGCGCAGGACGATGACCGTGATGTTGTCGTGCCCCCCGCGGGCGTTGGCCAGATCGACGAGCTTGCCCGCGGCCTGCGCCGCAGGCTCCGTGGCGACGATGGAGAGGATCTCGCGGTCCTCCACCAGATCGCTGAGCCCGTCGGAGCACAGAATGAAAGCATCGCCCGCCACGTGGTGCACGGGCTGCGGACGCAGCTCGGCGTCCACCTCGGGCGACATCCCGAGCGCCCGCGTGATGCGGTTCGCGTCGGGGTGATGCGCCGCCTGGTCCAGCGTCAGCAGGCCCCGGTCGACCAGCTCTTGCACGATGGAGTGGTCGCGCGTCACGCGGAAGATCTGGGCCTCGTGCACCAGGTACACGCGGCTGTCGCCGACGTGCGCGACCTCCGTCCCTCCCGGGTGCATCAGCACAGCCACCGCCGTGGAGCCGGGGCGGCCCATGGCGATCTCGCTCGTTTGCATCACGTGGATGCGGCGGCTCGCCTCCTCGACGGCCTCTTCGAGCACCTTGCCCGGCGCGCTCCCGTCCGGCGCCTTCTCGAACACCTCGAAGATCGTCGCTACCGCTAGCTCTGCCGCCTCGCGGCCCGCGGCGTGTCCGCCCATCCCGTCGCACACGACGCACAGGTGACCGAACCGCGTCTCGCGGTAGCCGCACGCGTCCTCGTTGACCTGCTTGTCCGGATCGCGGCCCGGGTCGGTCCGCGCCGCGTACTCGATCGCCGGAAGCCCGGGCACCGGGACCATCGCATCACCCGCGGATCATGTTCACGACGCCTCGAGCTGGACTTCGAACTCGACGGGACCGAAGCGAAGCGGAGCGCCCGGCGGCACATGGGTCCAGGCTCCGGGCGCGAGGCGCGCCCCGGCGATCCACGTGCCGTTGTTCGACGTCTCGTCGCGCACGAGGAGCTGCCCCGCCTCCAGCTTCAGCGTCGCGTGGACGCCGCTGATGCGCGGCTCGCTCAGGTAGATGGGACACTGCGCTGGATCGCGGCCGACGCGTACCTCGGAGCCCGGCCGCACCGTGAACTGCCCCGCCGCGCCGCGGAGGGAGGCGGCGGAAGCACCTGCCACCGGACCGTAGGGGTTCGGCGGAGGAACCAGCGGTTGCGCGCTCATGGCGCCTGTAGGGGGAAACCCGGGAGCAGCGACGCCCCCACCTCCCTTCGTCATCTCCGCCGGGAGTGGTTGTCCGCACGAGAAGCAAACGGAGGGCTGCCCCGGCGTGGCCATCGTGCTCATGCCGCACGCCGGGCAACGCACCTCGACCACCGGGGCTCCGCCGCTCCCGTAGCTCTGGCTCGGGTCCTGCGAGGGGGATAATGGAGTCGCGACTTGCGGGGGCTGGGCGCTCGCCGCGAAGAGCGGTTGGGGAGGCGGGGCCGCTGCCGCGCCGCCTCGCGCGTCGGCCGTCGCCGCCATCGGATCGGCCATCTGCTGCTGCATCCCGTAGCCGCCACCAGGCGGCGGGGGAGCACCGTATCCGCCCCCCGGGGGAGCGCCGTAGCTGGGAGCCGCCGGCGCAGGCGGGGCGCCGCCGCCGCGCTTCCGGCCGCCCCCGCCGCGAAGGAGCACCATCACGAGGAGCACGATGACCACTGCCAGCCCCGCGATGCCCGCGATGAGCGGCCACGAGAGCGGCTTCTTCGTCGCCTTCAGCGAGAGCACCGACTTCTCGTCGATGGCCGACGCGCGGTGCGCCTTGTTGTCGTAGAGGACCAGGCGCGCCACGGCGTTCTCGCCCGTCCCCTCGAGCAGCTTGTCGTCGTCGGGGACGTTGAACGTCACGTAGCCGTCGCCGGTGCTCACCGCCGTGCCCAGCATGTGCTCGGCCTGCAGCTGCTGCATGGCCTGGAGGGCGAGCTGCGGATCGCGGCTGTTGGTGTTGGCGCTCGGCTTCGTCCCCGCCGGGATGAAGTAGGCCTCGGCCCGCGCCTTGTCGCCCCCCCAGCAGAAGTTCCCGTACACGTTGAAGGTGCCGCCCGGGTAGATCGGGTTCTGAGCCGCCGCCTCCGTCGTCTTCTTCACGTCGACGTCCAGCGGCCACTGCGTCGGATCGACGCCGAGGGGGACGTCCTTGAACGTGCCGTCCGGGGCGATGAGCGGGTGGGTGTTCTCGAAGACGAGGTTGAAGGTCTGCTCCACGCTGGAGTTGATGCAGGCGAGCTCCCAGTGGATGACCCACATCGCGTTGAAGCGCGCCCGCACGAGGCCGATGATCGTCTTGCCCTTCGCGTTGCCCTCGCCCTCCTTCACGATGTCGAAGAAGCCGCCGATCTCCGGGTTGGAGAGCGACTCCATGAACTGGGCCTCGTTGTCCCGGTAGACGTTCTCGACGAGGCTCGTGTTGTTCGGGAACCAGACCGAGATGACGGGCAGCGGCGTCTTCGGGAGCGACGTGTTCTCCGGCGGGAAGCGGCCGCTGTCGAGGTACGCGTGGAAGACGTCTGCGCTGGGAGACGCGCTCTCGGGGTCGCCGCGCCCGGCGCCATTCGAGAGCACCACCATGGCCTGGTGAAGCGGGACCTGGTCGGGCGAGTCGGAGTTGCCGAGCGAGCCGAACGCCGACTGCGTCATCGCCTTGATCTGTTTGAAGAGCGCGCGGTCGCTGCCGTGCGAGGGCATCGTCGACTTGAAGTCGTTCAGCGTGTTGGCGAGGTTTGCGCGCTGCTTGAAGGTCATCCAGTGGGTGTCTTTGACGACCTGCACGTCGTCGAAGAACATCAGATCGAGCAGATCGTTCGGCTGCATCGCCTCGATGAACTCGTGCGCGATGGCGCGCGCGTCGCCGAAGCGGCCGCCCATCCCGCTGGAAGCGTCGACCGACACGAGCCACGCCGTCCCCACGTTCGGCTGGTTCTGCGCCTTGCCCCACTGCGTCTTGTCGACGAACCGGGTGAGTGTGTCCTCGCCGGACACCTTCACCAGGAGGTGCGCGTTCGCCTCCGGGAACGGGAAGGGATCCCACAGCGCGCCGGGCTTCTCTAGCTGCGCGCTGAAGCACGAGAGCACGGCGCCCCCCGCGACTCCGGCGCATGGCGCGAGCGCCTCGGACAGCGACTTGAACTGGACGACCTCGATGACGGTGGTCAGCGTGGGCTTGCCGTTGCTGACCCCCGTCCGCGGATCGATCCGCAGGATGTGTGCCTGCGGCGCGGCGCTCGCCGCGCGCACGAGCGTCAGCGAGAGCACGCTCAACAGCACCACCAGAAGCAGAGAATGTCGTCGGGTCATCTCGACCTGACCTCGTCGTTGCGATGAGGGGAGCTGCGACAACTAGACCCGGCCGACCACCTTCACGATCGTGGTGAATCCGCCGAACCGCAGGCGGTCTCCGTCGCGAAGCTCGCGGCGCCCGTTGAAGCCGATGTGCTCGTCGTTGACGAACGTACCGTTGGTCGACCCGGTGTCCTCCACGGAGACGGCCCCGCTCGGGCCGTCGACGACGATGGCCGCGTGTCGCGACGATATGGTCGGGTCTTGCAGCGAGACGTCGATCCCGTCGGCCGCGCCCAGACGACCCACCTGGAGCCGGCCGCCCGTCAGCGGCCAGAAGTCACCCGCCGGGTTGCTGCCATAGGCGATGATGAACCCGCGCACGATCTTCGCCGGCACGGCGTCGCGCGAGGTGTCGTTGTTGGCGGGAAAGGCAGGGCCGGCCGGCGCGCCGAAGCCTTGCTGCGGAGGTGGCGCCCCGAAGCCGCCGGGCGCAGCGGGAGGGGGGAAGCCCTGCTGCGGCGGAGCGCCGAAGCCAGGCGCGGGTGGTGCGCCGAACCCGCCTTGCGGCGCGGGAGCGAAGCCGCCCTGGGGAGGAGGCGCGCCGAACGCGGGAGCCGGGGGGGGAGGAGGGGCGCCGTACGGGGCGGCAGGTGGGGGCGCACCGAAGCCCCCCTGGGGAGGGGCGTAGCCGCCCTGGCCACCACCCTGGCCACCGTAGGGATCGGCGCCGAACTGCATCTGGTCGAGCGCGATGGGGTGCCCCTGCGCGCAGTAGCTGGCGCCGGGAGCGATCTCGTGGCCCATCTGACAGCGGGACGGCCCCTGCCCGGGTGCCGCGCCGAACGCGGGCGCCGGAGGGCCACCGAAGCCGCCTGGAGCGGGGGATGCGAACGCGGGCGCCGGCGCAGGCGCGCCGTACGGCGGGGGACCGCCTGGGGGAGCGCCAGGCGCGCTGCTGGCGCGCGTGACGGGGGTGCCGCACACGTTGCAGAACTTGTCGCTCGGTTTGGCCACGGTGCCGCATTGCGGGCATGCGCTCATGGTTCGCCCTTTGTCGCCTTCTGCGTGCCGGCTCCAATGGGAGCGTGGCGCGCAGGGGGAGCATATCGAAGTCGCGCGAAAAAGTGCGAGCGACGATTACCGGATGTGGACCGCCGCCGTCGCCGCGCGAACGACCTCGCGCACCGGCACTCCGTGTGTACGGGCCGCCGCGAGGCAGGCGTCGAACTCCGGCTTCACCTGGGGCGGGCCGAAGGGCCCCTCGGCGATCTTCACCGGGATGCGGCCGTAGGGGGTCTCAACCTCGACCATGCGCCGCGGGCGCTCGGCCCGGGCGACCTCGTAGCGGCGAAGGCCCAGGCTGGTCGTCTCGCGCAGCATGGCGTGGGCGACGGCGTCCGCGTGCTCCTTGCGCGCGAGCGCCGAGACGGTGAGCGCCGGGCGTCCCTTCTTCATCGTGATCGGCGTGGCCCAGGCGTCGACGGCGCCGGCCGCCAGCAGCGCCTCGATCCAGCTCCCCGCGAGCTCGCCGGTCGCGTCGTCCACGTTGGCCTCGAGCACCGCGTGGGTGGTCGCGGCGTGTGCGTGGCCTTCCGGGTGCGCGGAGGTGACGGGCGCGCCGAGGATGGCACGAAGGACGTTGGGGCGGTCCGCCAGGTCGGCCGTGCCTGCTCCCCAGCCCGAGCGCTCCGGGGCCATCGACGGCCAGCGCGACGAGCCGCTCGCGTGCGCTCCCACGATGGCGGCGCCGGTCGGCGTCACGAGCTCGAACGCGATCCCCGCGTCGTACGTGGCCAGCCCTGCCAGGCACTCCACCGTCGCGGGCGCAGGCAGGGGGAGCGTTCCGTGCGCGGCCTTCACGAAGCCGCGACCGATGGGCAGCGGCGACACCACGAGCTCGGCCCCCAGCCACTCCAGGGCCGCCGCGCTCCCCACCACGTCGGCGATGGCGTCCACCGCGCCGACCTCGTGGAAGTGTACGTCGTCGATCGACGAGCGGTGCACGCGGGCCTCCGCCACGGCGAGCCGGTGGAAGGTGCGGTGCGCCCGGGCCCTGACCTTCTCGGGCAGCGCGGCGGCGTCCAGCATGGCGCGGATGGTCGCGTACGTGCGCGTCGGTTGAGCCTCGTCGACGTGCACCTCGAACGAGGTGGCCACGATCCCGCTGCGAACCCGCGTCCCGAAGTGCACGTGGAAGCCGGTCACCGGGAGCGTGGCCAGCGCGTCGGCGACGGCGGACGAGGGCACGCCGAGGTCGACCAGCGAAGCGATGATCATGTCCCCCGCGAGCCCGCTGGGTGCGTCGAGGAACAGCACCTTGCCGGCCCCCGCCCCGCGAGGCAGGTCGCGGTCGCGCTCCGGGTCGTGGTGGTGGTCGTGCTCGGGGTGGGCGTGATCGCTCCCCTCGTCCCCGTGGTCGTGCCCTTCGTGCCCCATGGGTCCCTAGTACCGCTCGCGCAGCCGCAGGATCCGCGCGGCCGCGTAGGCCGCCCCGAACCCGTTGTCGATGTTGCACACCACCACGCCCGACGCGCAGGACGACAGCATCCCCCCCAGCGCCGTCAGCCCGCCGAAGCTCACCCCGTACCCGATCGACGTCGGCACCGCGATCACCGGCCCCGCCACGAGCCCGCCGACCACGCTGGGCAGCGCCCCCTCCATGCCCGCCACCACGATCACCACGGACGTTCTCTCGAAGACGTCGCGCTTGTAGAGCAGGCGGTGGATGCCCGCGACGCCCACGTCGTACACACGCTCGACCTTCGCCCCCAGCATGCGCAGCGTCTCCGCGCACTCCTCGGCCACGGGGAGATCGCCCGTCCCCGCGCTCACCAGCGCGACCGGGCGAGTGCCCAGCTCCGGCACCGGCGCCTGCTCCAGCGTGGCCACCCGCGCGACCTCGGCGTACTTCAACCCGGGGAGCGTGGCGCACGCTTCGCGGGCCTTGTCGGCGTCGAGCCGCGTGACCAGCACGTTCTGCCCGGTCCGCGCGAGCTCGCGCGCGATGCCCACGATCTGCGCCGCCGTCTTGCCGTGGCCGAAGATGACCTCCGGCGCCCCCTGGCGAAGCGCGCGGTGATGGTCGACCGCGGCGTAGCCCAGGTCGGCGAAGGGCAGGTCCTTCAGCTCGCTCACCGCGTCGTCGACGCTCGTCGCGCCGCGCTGCACGTTCTCGAGCAGATCGCGTACCCGCTTGGGATCCATGGGGTAGGCGGGCGAGCGTAGCACCCGCTCCGGCCCCGTCGACGGGACCGCTCCCGGCTTGTAGCCTGCCGGCGCCATGCGCAAGACCCTGTTTGCCACGCTCGTCCTCGCCTCCGTCGGCCCGCTCTGGGGCAGCGTCATCGCCGGCTGCCAGCCGAAGAACGACGCCGCCTTTCCGCCGCCGAACCCGTCCGCGACCTGGACCGCGCCGCCTCCGCTGACCGCGCCCACCGCGGTGCCCACGGCGACCGCGACTGTGCCGCCGACGACCCAGGGACCGAGCGCGACGCCCCTCGATCCGGCCACGTTGCTCCCGGCGACGGTCGCCCTGACCGCCGACGCCGCCATCGAGGCCCCGAAGATGGGGCCGGAAGGCACGCCGCTGGCGGGGAGCTTCCAGGAGGGGCAGGTGCTCGAGCAGCCCATCCTGATCATGCCGGGCAAGTGCTACACGTTCATCGCCGCCAGCGCGGGCGTCATCGGCCCGACGGAGCTGGAGATCCAGCTCGTCGCGCAGTCGCTCATCCCCGGGCTCGCGGCGCCGATGATGGGCGAGCAGAAGGGGACGGCCGGGAAGGTCGTGCTCGGCAAGGGGACGGGCTGTATCAAGCTGGCGCTCCTCCCGATCGGCGTGCCCTCGAAGTGGGTCATCAAGGCGATCAAGGGGAGCGGCGTCGTCGTGGGACAGGCGTACTCGAAGTAGCCGTGCCCATCGCCTTCGCACCGCTCTTCGGTCTGGCGCTCGGCGCCATCCTGGCCTGGATCGCGGCGCCCGAGCTGGCGCGCGTCGAGGGTCCCGTCGTCGCGTCGCGCCCCTTCGCCGTGGTCGCGGCGTTCGCGGGGCTCGTCTGGTTCCCGGCGGTCGGCTACTTCGTCGCCTTCCATGGCGACTGGTCGTACCTCTACGTCGTCCCCTGGCAGCACGTGCCGAGCGCGGTCGACCTTGGCCTGGTGCTCCTCGCGGGCGCAGCCGTCGTCGGCGGCTTCTGGCTCGCGGTACCCGCCGTGCGAAAGCGACACTCGGGTCCGCTCGTCGCGATGGTGGTCACCCCCGGTGCGCTCGCGGTCGTCGGGCTCACGCTCGCGGCGCGCCGCCTCGCGGTGAGCGGTACGTACGCGCAGTTCCACGGCGACTTCGGCACGGAGCCGATCGGCGCGAGCGCGCTCGGGAGAGGCGTCGTTCTCATGGGGTTCGTGCTCGCGGCTGCCATCGCGTGGACCGTCCGGGCGCTGCTACGGATGAGCGCCGAAGCTCGCAGTTGAGGTGCTTCGTTCCCGCCCGTGCTCGCAGGCCTCTGCTAGCATCGACCCATGTGGGTGAGAGGGGCGGCGATACGGCCGGTGCCGCGCTACGCGGTCGTGGCCTCCTCGACGCTCGACGCCATCGAGCGCGACCTGGCCGACGACTCGGCGCGATCCCGCGAGGAGCTCGACGGGGCGTTCGCCCGCTTCGAGTCGTCGCAGCCGCACCTGGCCGACACCGTCTCGCAGGCGCTATCGCAGCCCCTCGACGAGACGGCGCTCGCCCTCGGCTACTTCCTCTCCATCTCCATCTTCCTCGCCTTCGAGAAGACCTTCGGTCCGCCGCGCCTCCGCGAGGTGTCCGCCGACGCGCTCGCGGCGACCGAGCAGGCCATCGCCCTCGAGGAGGAGCTTCGCGCGGCGCACGGCGACGAGCCGCTCGATCTCGACGACGTCGTCTCCATCGAGCAGCCCCACGTCCTGGCCTTCGTCCACGAGCACGTCGACGCCGCGCTGGAGCCCACCGCGGGTCGAGTCGAAGGGGAAGCCGGCAGCGCCGAGCCGCGCGACGTCGACGTCGACGACGTGCACGGGGTCTACCGCGCCATCGTGCTGCTCACGCTGTGCCTGTCCCACGCCGTGGTCCCGGTCGACGGCGCCGCCCGCGGCAGGGAAGAGCTCATGGCCTGACACCATGAAAACCGAAGCCGTCGTCCTCCGTACGCACGGCGGACCCGAGGTGCTGGTCCGCGAGACCATCGAGCTGCCGGAGCCGGGCGCGCGCGAGGTGCGGGTGCGCGTGCGCGCCGTCGCGCTCAATCACCTGGACATGTGGGTGCGGCGCGGCTTGCCCAACCTGAAGCTCGAGTACCCGCACCGCCTCGGGGCCGACATCGTCGGCGAGGTCGAGGCCCTCGGGTCCGGGGCGCGCGGCGTGAAGGTCGGCGATAGGGTCGTCGTGAGCCCGGGCGTGTCGTGCGGCGTCTGCGAGCGGTGCCTCTCGGGGCAGGACAACCTGTGCCGCCAGTACGCCATCCTCGGCGAGCACACGCAGGGCGGCTACTCGCGGCACGTGGTGGTGCCCGACGCGAACATGCTCCCGTACCCCGGCGAGCTCCCGTTCACCCAGGTCGCCGCGGTGCCGCTGGTCTTTCTCACCGCGTGGCAGATGGTCGTCGACAAGGCGCGCGTGCGGCCCGGGCAAACGGTGCTCGTTCAGGCGGCGGGCAGCGGCGTCTCCAGCGCGGCCATCCAGATCGCCAAGCTCCACGGGGCGCGCGTCATCGCCACGACGGGCAGCGACGCCAAGATGGAGCGCGCCCGCGCCCTCGGCGCCGACGAGGTCGTCAACTACACGACGCAGGACTTCGTGGCCGAGGTCAAGAAGCTGACGGGCAAGCGCGGGGTCGACGTCGTCATCGAGCACGTCGGCGGCGAGGTGATGAGCAAGAGCGTGGCGGCGACGACGTCCGGCGGGCGCATCGTGACGTGCGGGGCGACCGCGGGGTTCGAGCCGAAGATCGACCTGCGGCACGTGTTCTTCCGGCAGATCGAGATCCTCGGCTCGACCATGGGGAGCAAGGGGACGCTGTTCGCCATCCTGGAGCACGTGAAGGCGGGGAGGCTGAAGCCCGTCGTCGATCGCGTGCTCCCGCTGTGGGACGCTGCGGAGGGGCACCGTCTGCTCGAAGGCAGGGCCGTCTTCGGCAAGGTCGTGCTCGAGGTGGAGTGACGCCTAGGCGATCACGCCCAGCGCGTGCGCGCTCCTCAGCACCACCACCCGCAGATGCCCGTCTCGCAACGCCTCGCGCGACGCCACCGCGTCCGCCAGCCTCACCCACTCCAGCCGGCGCGCCGCCGGCGTCTCCGCCTTCACCTCGACGGCCACCGCGTGCACGACCTCCGGCGTCGAGCCCGGCGCCGGGTGCCATCGTCCTCCCAGCTCCCACGTGGCTCCCGACTCCACGCCGTACTCCTCGGCGAGTCGCCCGCGCATCCACGCCGTCGCCGGGGTCATCGTCGTGACCTCGCGCGGGAGGCGCCACGCCGGGGCCACGAGCAGCTCGCTGTGCCCCTCGAAGCACTGCGCCGCCGGCAGGTCGTCGTCGTCGAGACCGATCCACACCTCGCCCGCGTGTCTCCGCAGCGGCGCCGCGACGAGCGTGCACGCCCCCAGCCGCCGCGGCAGGACGAGCTCCAGCGCCTGCCGCGCCACCACCGCGCCGCCCGCGTCGACCTCCTCGAACATCGAGCAGCGCAGCTCCAGGAACCCCGTGGACGCCTCGCGCTGCGCCCTCGTGAAGGCCCGCCTTCGCGCTCTCGCCGCGAGCGCCCGCATGCTCGTCGTCCCCGGCGGAGCCGCGCCCTCCCCGAGGTCGATCGCCTCGCCGATCCACGGCCCGGCCTTGCGACCGAGCTGGAGCAGGAGCTCGTACACGTTGAGCTCCAGCCGCGCGTCCTCCAGCCCGCCCACCTGCGCTGCGCGGAGCACCTGCTGCGACTCGATGGCCCGCACTCGCCCCGAGGTCGTCCACCCGCTGGCGCCGGCCATGCCCGCGTGCGCCTCCTGCACGAAGAGCGGCTCGACCTCGACCAGCATCGCGCGCACCTCTTCCTGCAGCCCGCCGGGGGACGGGTAGTACGTCCCGCCCGGGCGGAAGCGGCGCAGCGCCCGCGCCTCGATGCCGGCCACCTCGTCCAGCGCCTCCTCCACCGTCTGCGCCACCGGCTTCTCGGACTGCACCACGACCAGCGGCTCGGCGACGTACTCGGCCGCGCGCGACCCGTCGAGCGCCCCCGACCCCCTCGTGTCGGCGCGCAGGATGGGACGCGGGTAGCTCGTGCGCGCGATGACGAACGTCTCGCCGTACGCGTCGAAGTGCGGCACGACGTCGACCGTGAGGTGAGGCCTTCGCACGAGGTCGCGCACCGGGCCGCCACCCGCCCGCGTGTCCGTCCAGCACGTCGCCTCCAGGTACCCGAGCCGCGGCGCCTCGCCCGCCTCGCGGAAGCGCACGCCCTCGCCGGCCGGGACGCGCTCGCCGACGACGACGATGTTGGTCGGCGGGTGCTCGAGCGGTCGTCCCTCGACGTCGTGCATCGCGTACTTCCCCTCGAATCGATGCCTCACGATCCACGGGTTGCGGATGGGCGTCGACGCGAGGACGCGCAGCCCCAGCGCGGCGAAGACCGCCTCGAAGCGCTCCTGCGTGAAGTACGTGTACTCCTCCTTCACCTCCGCCTCCCAGTCGGCGCGGTAGTCCTTGCGGAGCAGCATCTCGGCGGCGAGCTTGTGCGTGCACCGGTAGCGCCTCCACCCGGGCCGGGGCGGCTCGCGCGTCTCGAAGGCGAAGCCGGGGCTCGAGTGGAGGCTGCGGAACTCGCGCGCGAAGCGCTCGAAGAGGGACGCCGAGGAGCAGCTGCGCGGGTCGCCGGAGTCGTCGCCGTCTTCCGTGGGGAGGTCGAGGAGCACGTCGTCGTCCGGGCCGCGCGAGGGATCGACGAAGTCGCGCACGACGAGCACGCCGTGGTCCTTCAGCGAGCGGGCCTGCACGGCGAGCGCGCGCGCCGCGTTCTCGTGGTCGTAGCCGCCGAAGGTCGTCACGTGGTGCAGCACGGACGAGTCGAAGACGCCGTCGAGCGTCGCGTCGTCGAAGACGCCCCGCGCGACGTCCCCGACGACGAACGAGAGGTTCGGCAGCGTGTAGCGCTCGCGGGCCAGCGCGACCATCGTGGGATCCAGGTCGACGCCGACCACCTCGAGCTGCGGGTAGAGCGCCGCGAGCGCCCGGCTCCCCGCGCCCGAGCCCATCCCCATGTCCGCGACGCGCCCCCGACACAGCAGGTGCGCCGCGGTCAGCGCGACCTTCTGCCGCATCGACGCATCCATCCCCGCGAGGTACCTCTGGTAGGCATCGGGCGCGCCCCGCGTCGGCTGGTCGGGCATCCCGCGATGGTAGAGTGTGGGGGTGCTGTCGCTCCAGCGCGCCGCGCGGAACTCGGCCCTCGTCGCGTCGGGGGGGATCGCGCTGGTGGGGGTGGTGGCGGGGGCCGTGCGGCTGATGCCGTGGCTGCTCGATCCCGCGGTGCCGTGGCGCGTGGCGGCGCCCTTCGCGCGGGGGCTGGCGGCGGTGGCCTTCGAGGCGGCGCTGCTCGTCGGGTGGCCGGTGGGCTGGGCGCTCGC
>Ga0209415_10009819_pt1 | contig 16372 bp, 16 predicted proteins | sample PeaSoiSIISIP2007_FD_187696 | JGI IMG/M metagenome (GOLD analysis project Ga0209415, IMG submission 187696) | Peat soil microbial communities from Weissenstadt, Germany - SII-SIP-2007 (SPAdes) (version 2) | ecosystem: Environmental > Terrestrial > Soil > Wetlands > Peat | place: Germany...
CGAGCCGTGGTGCGTCCAGTCCGGTGTCGGTCAGCTTCCGGCTGACTTCCGATCCAAAACTTCGCACGATGCACAGCAGAACGCATTCGGTCGTTAGGATTGGAAGGTTTCGTTCCCCGACGGAATCGCGTGAAGGCGCGATTTCCTCCGCCTGCCTCAGGACAGCCGCGAGATCGGCAGAGGGCCGGATCGCCGATTCTGGCGGCAGAGCCTTCTTCAGCTTGGCGAACGGGCGCCAGCCTTGCCTGCGGTCACCCTTGCGGCGCAGATCGTCGTAGAACTCGATCCATGAATGCCATCGCTCGGGGCTGATTCGGCAGATTCCGCGAAGAAAACTTTCGATCTCTTCGCGATTCTCCTCTTTCCAGTACACCGATAGGCGTTCCCAATTGGAGATATACATCCCCGCAAGCAAGTCCGAGACCTCGATTACTTGAGACGCGCGGCTATTCGCCAGCATGGATGCGAAGGTCTCCGCGCGCGCCAAATCCAGCGTCAGCCGGCGGGAGGGGGCTCGCAAGTGCCCCCCGGCGTTCGCCGGAAGGAGCCGGGAATGGGAGGCTCGTGCAGATTTGCGGCCGAACAATTTCATGCCTGCGTTTCGCTCCGGCACACAGTTTATCAGATTCGCGCCTGCTATTTGGCCAGCCACACGGCGGTTGCCGCCCGCTGCAACCACGCGCCCGCAGACTCATCCTCGTGTTTTCTTTAGGACTTATTTATGGTCTCGTTGGAGACTCATGCTGGATGGGTATGCGTTCTGAAATTGTCGCATTAACTTTTTTGGATTTGACGTTTCGAAGAGGGGCACGATACCCTTTCGGAGGGAATTCGAGGGGGGCTGCTGGTCTGATCGCGTAAGCGATTTAATTTGAGAGCTTCGTCCGAAAAGAAGTTCATTCCACGTCAGAAGGAGCTTCATGTCCAACGAACTTCGTAATTTTTTGGCACATACATATGGTGAGCTGGAAGATCTGAACATTAAGGCGAAGGAGCAGCGCAGGAATCGCGTCGACAGCCACAAGCTGCAGGAAGAGCGGTTGAAGTATCTAACCGACGAAAAACGGATCAAGGCCGTGACGCTGTGTTTCAGCGACCTCGAAGGCCGCCTGCACATGCTCGACTACGACAAGAAGTTTCTGGTGAAGAGCTGGGACAACCTGACGTTCGATGGCTCTTCGATCCGCGGCTTCACGGCGCAGCGCGAAAGCGATCTGCGTTTGGGCGTCGATTGGGGCGCATTTTACTGGGCGCCATCCGATTTTTTCGGGTCCGGCAAGGTGCTCGTTTTCGGGGAGGTCATCGAGAAGAAGGGTGGTCCTTACGCCGCCGACATTCGAGGCATCCTGAAGTCTTTTGCCGAAGCGAAGAACAAGAATGACGGCTACACCCTTAACGCCGCGAACGAAATCGAAGGTTTTCTTTTCAAGGGCGTGGACGCCGAACGCCACTACACGGAGACGGGAAAATTCGAGTACGTGAACACCGGAGGCTACTATCACTCGCTTCCGGGCGACGCGTTGCGGACGTTCATTGATACCGTGGCCGAAGTGCAGCGCGCGATGGGCTTCCAGAACGAGAAGGACCACCCGGAGGTCGCGCCCTCGCAATTTGAAATCAACTACGGATACGGCGAAGTGGTTGCCGCGGCGGACCAGATCCAGCTTTATAAACTGATTTGCCGACAGGTGGCCACCAGCTTTGGCATGACTGCGTCGTTCCTCCCCAAGCCGGTCGTGGGCGTGAACGGAAGCGGGATGCACACCAACGTGTCCATCATGAAAGACGGCAAGAATCTCTTCTGGGATCCTAACGGGGAGGACATGCTGTCGGCTCTCGGATGGCAGTTCGTGGATCGCATCCTGTCGCACGGAACTGATATCTGCCTGGCGCTCAATCCCAGCGTCAATGCGTTCCGCCGACTCGACCCGCACTTCGAGGCTCCCAACCAGATCATCGCTTCGGCGGTTGACCGCGGATCGATGGTCCGGATTCCGATCGGAAACGACAAGAGTATGCGCGTTGAAGTTCGCTCCGTCGCCCCGGACGCCAATCCGTACCTGGTCCTCTACTCCATTTTCAAGACGGGGATCGACGGCACCATTTCCAAAACACCCAACCTCCGCCAAGCGAAGCGGTATCTGCCCGACAACATCTACACCGCGCTCGAGGATTTCCGAAAGTCGGAGTGGATGACGACGCTGCTCGGTGAGGACGTCAAGGCCCGCTACGGGGACCTGAAACAAGGATCCGCCGACCGTTGCGCTCGGTTGTTGGGGAGTGTGGTCAAGGGACCCGAAATACAGTTCCATCACGAGATTTACAATCAGTACCTCTGGAACCAGTTTTAAGGTTCTAGATCGAATCTCGAAAGCGAAAACGCCCCGGCGTGCCAAAGGCAGACCGGGGCGTTTTCTTTTGTTGCGCAAATTTCCCATGACCGTAGTTGCGGTGCAGCGCGGCTTTACATGGATCTTACCGGCATTTTCACCACGTCGTCGCTCTGCGCCACTTCCTTGACCACAAATCCTTCCGCGTATTTTACGCCGATCAGTTGCCCGTAGCGCCGAGCCTGCAGGCTCATCCGTTCCTCGAGTTCGTCGAGCGGGAGCGCTACCCTGGACTTGCGGTCGCGTTTGGTTGGGCGAAATTGCGACGCGTACGCCAGAATCGCCTGCCGCCGGCGATCGTACTGTTTGGTGATGTCCACGGCGAACGTTGGACGCACATCGGCGTAGGCCGCCGCGTACAGGATCTTGAACGGGCGAAACGCCTCGCCTGCGAGCGGGTAGTTTTTCAATCCGGCTACGAAGCACGCTTCGTACCCGAGCCGCGCAGCCGTGTAGTGGTCCGGATGGCGGCCCTCCCAGTAGGGAAGGATGACCGTATGCGGCTCGAACTCGCGGATTATTTCAGCGATGGCAGCCTTGAACTCGTCGCTCACCTTCAGTTGCGCGTCGGGCAGGCCGAGATTCCGTCTCACGACGGCGCCCATGATTTTCCCGGCGCGAGCAGCTTCCTTGAGCCGCGTTTCCGGAGTTCCACGCGTGCCCGTCTCGCCTTGCGTGAGGTCGAGAATTCCCGTGCGGTAGCCCGCCTGCGCCATCTTAATCATCGTGCCGCCGCAGGTAAGTTCGACGTCATCCGGATGCGGTGCAATCGCCAGTAAATCGAGTTTCATTCGCTCCCCATTTCGCGCCCGATGATTTTACACGATCGACGTTGCGCGGGCTGCGCGCCCTGTCGGCGACAAGGTGTCGCGTTCGCTACAGCCGGCTCAGTGGAGGCACGCCCAGGTGCAGTCGGCCCGTATTTCCCGCGGTGTGGTCGCGCTGCATGGTGATGTGCGTCCGGATGACCGCCAGATTGCGGAAGTATCGGCCGAGCGGCGCGGTTTTCGCCGCAGCGGAGGTCCCGCTGGTCCGGAACATCAGATCAACCGCTTCCCAGCAGAGCCCGATGCACTGCTGCTCGATCTGCAGGAATCTTCGGTCGTCCTCGTCGGTGAAGGGAATTCCGTCTTCGGCATCGCGACGGGCGCGCTCCGTGTAATCAGTGGCCACATGCAGCAGCGCGGCTTCGGCGGTGTCTACCAGCGATTGCGCCTCGCCAAAGTGTCGCTGATATTCAAGTTCCATCGAGCGCGCGTGAAACGGCGCGAAACTCGTCTTCTTGGCCCGCAGGATTTCCTCATAGACGTCCAGCGCCCCGCGCCCGATCCCGACCGCGACTGCACCAACTTCAGAAACCAAGAGGGAAGTAATCCGACCGCGATAGAGAGGATTCGCGTGCAGCAAGCTTCCCGGGCGCGGGTGGACGTACTGGCCCTTCGCGTCGTACACCGTGAGAACGCGGTGTGTCGGCACGAACATCTCCTCGATGACTACGCGCCGCGAGCTGGTGCCCTGCATGCCGATCACGTGCCAATTGTCCACGATTCGATACTGATCGCGCTCGAAGACAATGAACGCGCCGAGGTCCGGGATCGTCGCATCCGGCTCCTGGATCATGCATCCGCCGATAAAGTGCGTGGCGAGATCGCAGCCCGATGTGTAGTCCCATGCACCCTTGACGCGATATCCGCCGGGAGCAGGCACGGCCAATCCTCCCGGCATCGCGACGCTGGGCGCGCGGAACTCGCCGGTGTCGCCGAAGGCCTCGCGCTGCCCGGCCTCCGGAAATGAGGCCATGAGGAATGCGTGACCCGCCGTGAGGGCCAGCACCCAGCCGCTGTCCGAACATCCGCGCGAAACCGCAATCATCACCTTGAGAAAAGTCGGAAGGTCGAATTCGTAACCGCCGAAGCAGCGCGGCTGAAGGATTCGATAGAAACCGGCCTTGATGAACTGGGCGTTCGTATCTTCGGGAACCTGGCCCGCTGCCTCGCAGGCATTCTGGCGCTCGCGCAGCATGGTGCGCATCGCTTCGGCGCGGCGGATGATCTCTGAGGGCGTGAGATCGGGTTCCGGCGGCGGGATGTTGCTCGATGGCCGCTTCGCTTCCGATGTCGCCACGATTGCCTCCGAATGCCCGGCGCATTATGGCCGAGGCGCTGTCTTCAAGCAAACGGGTTCAAGCAAACGGGGTCGAGCAAAACCGGGAGACCATTTGACCCGCGCGGCAAACTTTGAACGCTGCACTAAACACAGAGGACACTAAGGAGGCACAGAGTACACGGAGACTCCCTGCCCGAGAAAACAGCCGGTGTCCAGCGAGGCCCGGCTAATGCTACTGTGTGCGTCTGCATTTTGGAGGGCTTTTAGTGCCACAGAATTCGCTCGAAGGACAGGTAGCTCTCGTGACCGGCGCGGGAAAGCGCATCGGCCGTAGCATCGCGCTGCGTCTGGCTGGGGAAGGCGCAGCGATCGCCGTGAATTACAGGACGTCGAGGAATGACGCCGAGGCCGTCGTGCGCGAGATTAAGGCGCTGGGTGTGAAGGCTGTCGCGATTCAAGCGGACGTCTCGGTACGCGCGGAAGTTGCCGCGCTATTCGCGGCTGTCGAGAAGGAATTCGCCCGGTTGGATATTCTCGTCAACAACGCCGGAGAATTCTTTGCCGCGAAATTCGAGGCCATTACCGACGAGCAGTGGGACGGCATCATGAACGCCAACTTAAAATCGCAGTTCCTTTGCGCGCAAGCCGCTGCGCCGATCATGAAGCGGCAGGGCCGCGGGCGAATTATCAATCTCGCGTCGCTGGGCGGACTCCTGGCTTGGCCTGGCTACACGCACTACTGTGTCTCGAAGGCTGGCGTCATTATGTTGACTCGTTGCCTGGCGGGAGCCCTCGCGCCGGAGATTCTGGTGAATGCCATCGCACCCGGCACGATTCAATTTCCCGGCGAGCCGCCGGATGAGGAATACATCCGTCGCGTCCCGTTGCATCGTACTGGCACGGGCGATGATATCGCTGCAGCTGCGCTCTATCTTGCGGCTTCCGATTTCGTGACCGGGCAGGTGATGGTGGTCGACGGCGGGCGCACGCTCGTTTAGTTCATCCAGAACCAGGGAGCGATTTGATGACAGCAAGGAATCCTTTCGATCTTAGCGGCCGAGTGGCGCTTGTCACCGGTGGCAACGGTGGTCTCGGCCGCAGTATGGCGCTCGGCTTTGCGAATGCTGGGGCGTCCGTCGCGATTTTTGGTCGTAAAGAGTCGAAAAATGCGGCGGTGCTCGCTGAGCTTCAGGCGATTGGCGTTCGCGCCGTGGCATTGCGCGTTGACATGACCAACGATTCGGAGCGCGATGGAGCCTTCGCTCAAGTCGAGAAGACGCTCGGTCCCGTGCACATCCTGGTGAACAACGCCGGCGCGGGCGTGTTCAAACCAGCCCTCGCGGAGACCAGAGAGGGGTGGCAGGAGATTTTGGACATCAATCTGACGTCCATGTTTCTGATGTCGAAGACAGCGGCACTTTCCATGCTGAATCGGAAGGCCGGGGAAATCATCAATATCGCAAGCATGTACTCGCTATTTGGATCGGGCGGGGTTCCCGCATATAGCGCGTCGAAGGGCGCCGTGGTGCAACTCACCAAATCGCTCGCGATCGAGTTTGCTCCGCACCATATTCAGGTGAACGCGATTGTTCCGGGGTTTTTCGAGACGGAATTGACCGCGCCGATAAAGGCGATGCCTCTCTACCAGGAAGTCGTTCAGAGGACGCCCGCAGGCCGCTGGGGCGATCCTGACGAGTGCGCGGGAGCTGCCGTGTTTCTGGCTGCGCCGGCCTCGGATTTCGTGACGGGCGAGTCGCTCGTGGTTGACGGCGGCTACTCGATCTACTGAGCAGCGGAGTTAATCGTAAGGCGAAATTCAAGGAGCGCGCATGCCGACGCTGATCGAAAAGCCGACCCGCATCGAAGCCGCAGGCACGAAGCCGAAAATCATCGAAGAGTTCGTCGGGCGAGTGAATTCGAAGACCGAGGCGTTGAGCGTCGCGCACATGCGCAGCCCCGCCGGGTGGGTCGAGCCGGGCCAGACACCGGAGTTTGATGAATATACGGTTGTCCTGAAGGGCGCGCTGCGGGTGACGCACAAGGGTGGAAGCATGGACGTGCGGCCGGGCCAGGCCGTGATCGCGCATCGCGGCGAATGGGTGCAGTATTCGACGCCCGAGGATGCGGAATACATCGCGGTTTGCCAGCCAGGGTTTTCTCCGAGCACCGTGCATCGCGATTGAGTCGCCGAGCCGCCCGCGATTGTTATTTGCAAAAACGGTTTTCTCGAATATTCTATTTGTGTTTGGGGGGGCATACAACAGGGTGGCGGATTCCTCGACTGTAAAGGGCCTGACTCGTTTCGGCACTACGCAACGGCGCGATGCATGGTGGATCGAAAACCTGCCATTCATCATCGTCATAAGCGCCTTCGGCATTTACACCACATGGCGCGCCTTCGAAGGTAAGTTCTACGAGTGCTACCAGCTGGGCCTTCCTTATCTCTCGCCGTTCTATTCGCCGCTCATTGATCCACAGCATCACTGGTGGCCGTTTTCTCCGGCGATCCTGATTCTCGCGGGGCCGCTGGGATTTCGCACTTCGTGCTACTACTATCGCAAGGCAATTTATCGCGGATTTCTGATGGACCCGCCCGCTTGCGCGGTGAGCGAAGGCGGCGGCCGGAAGTATCGCGGCGAAACGTCGTTCCCGTTCATCCTGCAGAATGTGCACCGCTACTTTTTCTACATCGCGGTGATATTCGTCGCGTTCCTCTGGTACGACTCAATCGTGGCATTCGATTTCGGCGGCAAGTTCGGGATTGGCGTTGGCACGCTGGTTATGCTGGTGAACATCATCCTGCTGACCACCTACACGTTTTCGTGCCATTCGCTGCGCCATCTGATCGGCGGCAAACTCGATTGCTTTTCCTGCTCGGCGCTCGGCGGTCCTCGGCACTCCGCGTGGAAGGGCGTCACGAAGCTGAACGAGCACCACATGTTCTGGGCCTGGGTGAGCATGATCTCCGTGGGCCTGACCGACCTCTACATCCGGCTGGTAGCTAGCGGCGCAATAAGGGACATCCGACTGCTGTGACCGCGACCTCCAAATACGAAACCCACGAATACGACGTATTGATCATCGGCGCGGGCGGCGCCGGCCTCAGGGCCGCGCTCGAGGCCCTGGCTCAAGGCGCCAAGGTCGGCGTGGTGTGCAAATCGCTGCTTGGCAAGGCGCACACCGTGATGGCCGAGGGCGGGCTTGCCGCGGCGATGGCCAATGTGGACAGGGCGGACAACTGGCAAACGCATTTTCGCGACACGATGCGCGGCGGCAAGCTTCTGAACAACTGGCGAATGGCGCAGCTGCACGCGCAGGAAGCGCCGGACCGCGTGCGCGAACTCGAGCAATGGGGCGCGCTGTTCGATCGCACCGAGAGCGGCGACATTCTGCAGCGCGCGTTCGGCGGCCACACATTCAAGCGGCTCTGCCACGTTGGCGACCGCACCGGACTGGAAATGATCCGCACGCTGCAGGATCGCGGCGTGCAAATGGGCTTCGACGTTTTCATGGAGTGCACGATCACGAAGCTGCTGACGGACGCCAACGGGGTCACGGGCGCGTTCGGTTACTGGCGTGAGTCGGGCCGCTTCGTCACGTTCAAGGCGAAATCGATCGTGATTGCCACGGGCGGCATCGGAAAATCCTGGAAGATCACTTCGAATTCCTGGGAGTGCACCGGCGATGGAATGGCGCTCGCGTACGAGGCCGGCGCAGAGCTGCTGGACATGGAATTCGTGCAATTCCATCCGACGGGAATGGTATGGCCTCCGGGAGTGCAGGGAATTCTGGTGACCGAAGCCGTGCGCGGAGAGGGCGGCATCCTCCGCAACAAGAATGGCGAACGCTTCATGGAGAAATATGATCCGAAGCGTATGGAGCTTTCCACGCGCGACGTGGTGGCGCGCTCGATCTACACCGAAGTGAAGGAAGGGCGCGGAACTCCCCACGGCGGAGCGTTTCTCGACATCTCGCACAAGCCCGCGGAATACGTAAAGCGCAAGCTACCCAGCATGTATCACCAGTTCAAGGAACTGGCGGACGTGGACATCACGAAGGGGCCGATGGAAGTCGGGCCAACCTGCCATTACGTGATGGGCGGAATTCGTGTGGACGCGGAAACGGGGCAATCGTCCGTGCCAGGGCTTTTCGCCGCAGGCGAAGCGGCGGGCGGGCTGCATGGCGCGAACCGGCTGGGCGGCAATTCGCTTTCGGATTTGCTCGTGTTCGGCCGCCGCGCCGGATTGGGCGCGGCGGAGCACGCTAAAAAGACAGCTGCGCCGTCGCTCGACAACGCGCAGGTAGAGGAAGCCGAACGCCAGGTGCTCGCGCCCTTTGACCGCAGCGACGGCGAAAATCCGTACACGATTCATCACGATTTGCAGGACGTGATGCAGCGGCTCGTCGGAATTTTCCGGACGGACGAAGACCTTCGTCTGGCGCTCGTCGAGCTTGAAAAGTTGAAAGAGCGCGCGAAGAAGATGCGCGTGGAAGGTTCGCGCCTGTTCAATCCTGGCTGGCATTTGTCGCGCGATTTGCAGTGCATGTTGACGGTTTCCGAGGCGTGCACGCACGCGGCGCTAGCGCGCAGGGAAAGCCGCGGCGCGCACAGCCGTCTCGATTTTCCGAAGAGCGAGGACGCGTGGGGAAAAAAGAATCACGTGATCGTGAAAAAGGGCGGCGCGATGACCCTGTTCGAGGTGCCGCGCGGCGACATGCCGGCCGAATTGACGCAGATTCTGGCGGAAGATCAATAGAGAAGACCAGTAGCGGAAGGGTGGAGGCTTTTGATGGCAGACGCAACCTTGCGAGTGTTCCGGGGCGACCGCGAAGGCGGGAAAGCGGTGGACTATAAGGTCCCCGTCACCGAGGGCATGGTTGTGCTCGACGCCATTCATTCGATTCAGGCCCACCAATCGCCGGACCTCGCCGTTCGCTGGAATTGCAAAGCTGCGAAGTGCGGCTCGTGCTCGGCCGAAGTGAACGGAAAACCGCGCCTGATGTGCAAGACACGCATGGATTCCTTGCCGACCGATGAGCCCGTCACGGTGTTCCCGATGAAGGCGTTTCCGGTGATCAAGGACCTGGTCACGGACGTTTCGTGGAATTACAAAGTGAACAAAAAGATTCCGCCGTTCCAGCCGCGGCCGGGCGTTGAATGGAAAATGTACCAACCCGACGTGGACCGCGTGCAGGAATTCCGCAAGTGCATCGAGTGCTTCCTGTGCCAGAACGTCTGCCACGTCTTGCGCGACCATGACAAAAAAGAACAATTCGGCGGCCCGCGCTTCTTCGTTCGCACGGCGGGGCTTGAGATGCATCCGCTCGATGGCCTGAATCGCACGCGAATGCTGAAGGAAGAGCTGGGCATCGGCTTCTGCAACATCACCAAGTGCTGCACCGAAGTCTGTCCCGAGGAAATCCACATCACCGACAACGCGATCATTCCGCTCAAGGAGCGCGTCGTGGACGAGTTCTACGACCCCGTCACGATGATCGTGCGCAAGATTTTCGGCGCGAAGACTTCCTAAACCACACGAGGCAGTTGAATTTCACCGCTCGCCAGCTTCGCGATCAGGTCGCGGTCCGCCTCCAGGAAATTCAGTTCCGGCAGGAATTGCGCCTCGCGCCACTCGATCCGCTCGAACTCCAAATTCTTTACGTCGCCCGGCGCGGCACTGGCTGCGAAGAAAACCAATTCAAAGGGCTGGCCCGATTGCCGGTATTGGTGCTGCAGGTGGTGCACTTCAGGGCCGATCAGCGCGGCGACACCCAGTTCCTCCTGTAGCTCGCGCGCGAGCGCGGCCTCCAGCGCCTCACCGGGCTCGACCTTGCCGCCGGGAAACTCCCACTGCAGCTCGAATTTGGATCCGCGCCGCCGCTGGCACACCAGCAGCTTTCCTTCGGACTCGATGAGCGCTGCGACTACCGTGAGCACGGCGTGAACTCCCGGGGAATTGCGTCTTTCCAGCGGCGTGAAAAACAAAACGCGCCGGAGAGCCTTCGCTCCCCGGCGCGCAGGTTAGGTTCAGAATCGGCTACTGATCCGCTTGTACCTTCGCGAGCGGCGGCTTCGGCATCTGCCAGATCAGTTTCGAGTCGTCGGCTGTGTGCGGGAAGAATTGCGCCGACTTCTTGCCGGAAGGTAGAAGCACGATATCCGCGCGACGGTTGTACGCCAGCCAATCGGAGCGCTTGTCCTTGAGCCGCGCCTTGGGCGGGGCGTTCGGGTTCGTGCTTTCGAGTGTGCCGACGGTGGCCTTGTCGAGAGGCTGCTCTTTACCGTAGGCCGCGGTCTGCACCTTGTCCGCCGAGATGCCCTGGTCCACGAGGTACTGCTTGATCCGCTCGACGCGGCGTTCGCTCAGGTCCTGGTTGAAGGGTTTTGAACCGCGCTCGTCGGCATGGGCTTCGACCGACAACTTCGCATCCGGATCGTATTCAAGATACTTCTTGAACCCGCCGGCCAACGTCGCGAGAGCAAGTTGCTGGCTGCGGACGAGTCCGATCTGAGGATGCTTCTTGTCGGGATAGTCCGTGGGATAGAAAATGCTCTGCAGCGTGACTGCCGGAATCGGCTCAACCGAACCGGTAATGTGCATTCCCGCCGTTTGCGTGGACGATCCGCCGCAGACGTTCGTGGCGTTCAGGGTGAAGTTCTTGGTTTCGTCGATCGTGCGCGGCGCGCCGCCGTCCGGCACCTGCGATGAATCCGCCGGTTCGGCCTTCACACTCTCATTGCCGTTGAGCTCGACCTTTTGGCCATCCACGGTCACGCTATCGGCGTTCGAGGTCGTCCACGTCACCGTCGAAGAATCCTGCGTGATGACCTTGTCGCCGATCTTTCGGTAGTGAACCTCGGATGGGTTCGCCGCCAGGCTGGCAACGACCACCGTATTGACGTTCACCGTGCTTGAGCCCTTAACCACTCCGCCTGGGCCACCTGACGTGAAGTCATACGTGGTCGTGGCGTGCGGCGAGACGGATTGATTGCCGCTCGTCGCCACCGTGCCGATTCCGCTGATGTTTGCATCCACTGTTTCGGAGGTCTGCCAGGTCAGAGTCGAAGATTGGCCGCAGTTGATGTTCGCGGTCGAGGAGCTGAAGCTGCCCGTCGCCGGAGCCACGGCGATCTGCGCGCTCGCAATGCCGACCTTGAATCGCGGTACGTCCTTGAGGCTCTCGCCGCGCTTCCAATCAACCGTCTTCTGCGTGCCCTTGGTGAGGTCAACGACAACCTTCTTACCCACGACCACCGTCACATCGCCGGACCATACCGTCTTTCCCGCGTGAGACACCGTGAGGTGGTGCGTGCCCGCAGGCAGCAGCAAATTCTGGTGCCAGATCCAATCCCAGTTGAATTCGTCCACGTGCCCGACGAAATATCCGGGCGTCGTGCCATTGGAGAGGACTGCGGCGCGTTCATCGCCCGAGAATTGAACGTCTCCGAAAGGTCCGCTCACGGTCCCGCCGTAAGAGTCGAGCTTCACTTCGAGCGGCGTGGATTTGCCGGCCTCGATCGTCACGTCCTGCGTCGAAATCTTGTAGCCGTAATTGACCACGACCACAGTGTGCTTGCCCGGGCTGAGGGGGATGGATTGGTTTCCTTCGCGGATGGCGTTTCCATCCACGAACACGTACGCCTGTTTCGGCGTGACCTTGATCTTCAGCTTCCCATCCTGGGCGAAGCCGGAGGTCGCAACCAGCGCGATGGCCATCGCAAGGGTGAAGAGGTATCCGAGTCGTCGCATCTGTAGTCTCCTGAAAAGATATGTAGGCGAATTAAACGATGTCCCTCGCGCCCTGACGAGGAGCATAGGCTAGGAACATTAAGGTATCTCCGTAAGCCTCTTTGTGTCAACAAGATTCAAAGGAAAGGCGAAGGGTTGCGTAGCCATTTTGCGGGCAGAGATCTTCCGCGGCGGTGTTCCACAGTGGAACTTGAGTGGAGGCCACTCTGCTTTATACTGTCGCTGATGTTTAGCGATGCCGTCCTCGAGCACTTCCGCAATCCTCATAATGCGGGCGATCTTGCCGATGCCACCGCAATGGTCGAAGTGACGAATCCCGTCTGCGGCGATGTGCTGCGACTCGCGGTTCGGATCGAATCCGGCCGCATCGCTGCTGCGCGCTTCAAGACGCAGGGTTGCGTCGCCGCGATTGCATCGAGTTCGGTGCTGACCGATCTACTGAACGGGAAAACGCCCGCGGAAGCGCGCGGCATCACGCCGGAACAGATATCGAATGCCCTCGGCGGACTCCCGCCTGCGTCATTTCATGCCGCGCAGCTTTGCACCGATGTGGTAGCCGCGCTTGGGCGGAAACTCTAAAGCGGCGGGAAATCGCGGATTTTAGTGCTGATCCGTGTGACCCAGCGCTCGCTCGAGCGTCGCGGGATCGTTGATATTGAGGACCACGCCTTCCTCATCCGTTGCAACTTCACCGACTTCCGGGGCGTGGGCCCACACGACTTGCCTCGCGCCAACTTGGGGCGAAGCATCCAGCAATTCCTGATAGAGACTTGCGCGAAAAATAGCGGGATGCCCGCGCCGTCCCTGATACATCGGCAGCACGATCGCTTTGCCGCTCGAATCAAATTCCGCGATCAGCTTCGCAACCAGCTCCGCGGAAACGAGCGGGTGATCCACGGGGCAGAGAATCATTCCTTCTGTTGCGTCCTCGGGCAGACTACGAATCGCGGTTTGAATCGAAGAGAGCTGCCCCTTCTTCCAATCCGCATTCACGAGGATCTCCGCCGCGTGGGCGCTCAATCTTTCGCGGATTTCAGTGGCGTGCGCACCCACAACGATGCGCGTCACCCCGACGCGCTCATGCCGCGTCATTTCGAGCAAATGTTCGACGAAGGTCTTTCCGCGGTAGGGAAGCAGCGCCTTGGGAGCGCCCATGCGCCGGGATTCTCCGCCGGCGAGTATTACTGCGGCGAGAGGCTTTAGGGATTGCGGAGGCTGTGCCACGATTAATTTTGGAAGCGTCGGCGCTAAGTCCCGCCGAAATCAGACGGCGCGAGCGGTCGTCAGGCGATTCATCACGGACTTGTGCGACAGATTCTGCGCGTTGCGACGCACGGCGATCAATTCCGCCACGATGCTGACGGCAATTTCCTCGGGCGCGAGCGCGCCGATATCGAGTCCCACGGGCGCATGCACTCGCGAAAACTCTTCCGGGGAATATCCCTCGCGTTCGAGCGCTTTATAAACCGAAAGCACCTTGCGCTTGCTCCCGATCATGCCGATGTAGCGAGCCTCGGTTCGCACGGCCCACGCCAGCACGCGCATGTCGTCCTTGTGCCCGCGCGTCACGATCAGCAGGTAGCTCGAAGCATTCGGCTTGATCTTTTCGAAGGCGTCTTCGTAGGTGGTGTAGAGTTCGCTCGCCATGGGGAAGCGCTCCGCATTGGCAAACGCTTCGCGGTCGTCGGCGATGGCGATGCCAAACCCCACGGCGCTGGCCGCCCGCGCGACCGCCGACGAGATATGCCCGCCGCCGAAAATGTAAAGAACCGGCTGCGGCAGAATCGGCTCGACGAAAATTTCCAGGGTGCCGCCGCAGATCAATCCGGCGTCGTATTCCGCTTCGTGGTTCAGGTTGAAGGTCATCTTCCGCGGCTGCTCGATCTGCATCACTTCTTTCGCCGCCGCCCACACGTCCGCTTCCACGCAGCCGCCGCCGATGGTCCCGGCAATCGAGCCATCTTCGCGCACCAGCATGCGCGAGCTTTCATAGCTTGGGATCGAGCCATTGGTGTGGACAATGGTCGCGAGCGCGCCGCGCTCGCCCGCCCGCCGCATCCGCACGATCTCTTCGAAGATGTCCATACCGTTTTGTCGAGCGTACTTTGCCCCGCTCGGCATGTCAATCTTCGGGGGACTAGGTGTTCTCCTTGAGCCCCGCGTTTGATTTTGGCGGATTAGCCCGTGTGATAATCTGGCTAGCGTGAAGCCGCGCGTTGCCCGCGTAGACCATGTCCAGATCGCCGCGCCGCCGGGCTGCGAAGCTGTCGCGCGGGAATTCTACGGCTCGATTCTCGGGATGGAGGAAATCGAAAAGCCGCCTATCTTGCGCGCGCGGGGCGGCTGTTGGTTTCAGTGTGGTGACCAGCAGTTTCATATCGGCGTCGAACGCGATTTCCGCCCGGCCAAGAAAGCTCATCCCGCATTCGCCGTTCCCGACCTCGACAAGCTCCGCGAGGCGCTGCACGCTCGCGGCATTATGACCGTCAACGATGATGCGTTGCCGGACACGCGCCGCTTCTACGCCGAAGATCCGTGGGGCAATCGACTCGAATTCATCGAGAGCCTGAAGTAAGCACGTCACAGTTTCGCGTTCGTCGGCTGGACACCGCCTGGGTGCGATGCTAATTTATCCCGCGTTTGAATCGAGCGAGGACTTCCCATGAAAGCAGTCATTCTCTCCGAGCACGGTGGCCCCGAAGTTCTGCGCTATACCGACGTTCCTGAGCCGGCGATCGGCGCGCGCGACGTGCTGATTCGCGTCCGCGCCTGTGCCCTCAATCACCTCGACCTGTGGATTCGCAAAGGACTCCCCGGCAGGAACGTTCCGCTTCCTCACATTCCGGGCAGCGACATCTCCGGCGAGGTCGCGAAAATCGGCGACGGCGTGTCGAACGTCCGCGTCGGAGATCGAGTGCTGCTCGCGCCGGGAGTTTCCTGCGGACAATGCGAACAGTGCATTGCCGGCCGCGACAGTTTCTGCAAGGAATACGCGCTGTTCGGTTCCACGATACCGGGTGGCTATGCGCAATTCGTGCGATCGCCCTCGGTCAACGTGATTCCGATTCCCGGCAATCTCACGTTCGAGGAAGCCGCCGCGATTCCGCTCGTTTTTCTCACCGCGTGGCACATGCTCTTCACACGCGCGCAGCTTCGCCCGTCCGAGGAAGTGCTGGTGATCGCCGCGGGCAGTGGCGTGGGCAGCGCCGCGATTCAGATCGCAAAGGCCACGGGCGCACGCGTGATCGCCACGGCCGGGTCCGAGCCCAAGCTTGCGAAAGCGAAGGAGCTTGGCGCCGACGAAACTCTGCTGCACAACGGAGAGTTCGCACGCGAGGTGAAGCGCCTCACCGGCGGACGCGGCGTGGACGTCGTGTTCGAGCACGTCGGCCAATCCACCTGGGAGCAGAGCGTGTTCAGCCTCAAGCCCGGCGGCCGCCTGGTCACGTGCGGCGCGACGACTGGGTTCGAGGGGAAACTCAATATCGGCTATCTCTTCGCGCGGCAACTCTCAATTCTGGGTTCGTTCATGGGGAGCAAGTCGGAGCTTTATTCGGCGCTCGAGCTTTTCAAGCGCGGATTGCTGAAGCCGGTGATTGATACCGTCATGTCACTCGAGCGCGCCGCGGATGCGCACAGACGCCTCGAAAACCGCGAGCAGTTCGGCAAAGTCGTGTTGACGATTCCGTAAAAGCCCCGAGCGCGATATTCGTGGCCCACGTTCTGGTCAGCTAGACTGATTGCTGGACGCACCGCTATGAAGACATTGCCAGCAGGTCTTGCAGCTTTGGTTCTGTGTTCGATTCTTGTTTCCCTCGTCTCAAGCACGTTCCCGGCACAAAGTCCTATAGCGATCGGAGATAGGGCCGTCGTGATTTTCGCTGTGTGGCCTGGTGGGCACGGGCCTCAAAAAAGTCACGGGTCCGACAAGCCGATTTTGGATCCCATCGCCGTGTTGGACGCTGGCAAGTTCCACGGTCTTCCCGGATTCGACAGTAAGGACGAAAAGGCCTCCGATACGGCATTCGACCGTTTCGAAAGTGAGTTCTATAGGCGTGGATCGTTGTATCCAGTTTTCGTTCACGGGGCCGAGGTGGGAACCGCTCAGGTTACAGAGCCGGTCGG
>Ga0209415_10009822_pt1 | contig 16366 bp, 9 predicted proteins | sample PeaSoiSIISIP2007_FD_187696 | JGI IMG/M metagenome (GOLD analysis project Ga0209415, IMG submission 187696) | Peat soil microbial communities from Weissenstadt, Germany - SII-SIP-2007 (SPAdes) (version 2) | ecosystem: Environmental > Terrestrial > Soil > Wetlands > Peat | place: Germany...
AGCGGTTTAAGCTCTGGCGTCATCCATTCAAAATGTCTCTTCAGAGCTTTCTTGCGTTGCTCCGCGCGTTGCTCGGCTTCTTTGATCGCTTTTTCGTCCTTCGGCTCCGGCTCGTCTTTCTTGGGATCAAGCGCCTTTACGATCGCGTCGGGCAATCCGGTATTGGTCGAATCCCCGTCCTTTTTCGAACGTTTCTCGAACGACGGCCACGAATACTCGGCATCCGATAAAGCGATGCGGAACCGCCCGATGGTCGCCCGCCGCACATCGGAATCCTGATGCAGACGCACCGTAATCACGGAATCTTTCTGCGTCTTCAGTTTCTCGGCGAATCGCAGCGCGAGCATAATGTCGTTGTTATCGCCCGGACCCGAAATTCCCCAGCCGGTCTTCGGATCGCCGTCAATCGCCGCCATCGCCGGAACGTCGGGCGACAGATCGGGATTATTGCTCTCGGTCGCGAGCACGAATTTCAGCTTGCGGGCGTCCTTCCCCTGAAGCACCTCCGCGTCGACCTCGGTCACGATCACCCGGTCCGCGCCCCTCGCCAGCCTTTCTCCCGGCAAACTGTCTTCCTGCACGATGTGCACACCCAGCGCCGTCCAAGTGCCTTCGCCCGGCTTAAATGAAACCGTGTAAGTCTCGTTATCCGGATTCTCGCCGCTGGCGATCACCACTCCTCCGCCCGGCTTCCGCTCGCTAAGCTGGGTGCCACCGTCGTAGTAGGTAGAATCCACCGACTCGTCGTTATAGATCGTCAGTTTCGCCCCGTTCTGCGATTTGGCCGCAAACGGACGCTGATCTTTCCAGTTCAGCTTGCCCGCCTTATACGCCGCGAGCGCGTCCTTCTCCCACTGCGGCTCGCGAGCCGTCATCGCCGAGGCCTTTTCCTCCAGCGCCTTCTTCGCCGCCTCCACCCGCGCCGTCAAATCCTCCTGCTTCCTGCGCTGACCATCGCTCGGCAGAGCCAGCAGCGATCCCCACGCCTTCGATCCGCGATCCGGAACCAGGCCCGTTTCCTTGATATCGGCGAAGAACGCCTCCATCGAATAAAAATCGCGCGACAGAATGGGATCGAACTTGTGGTCGTGACATTCCGCGCACCCCATCGTGCTCGCCAGCCACACCACGCTGGTGGTCCGCGCCCGATCCGCCGCGTACTTCGCCAGATATTCCTTCGGTTGCAGACCGCCCTCGGCCGACGTGCGATTCATGCGGTTGTACGCCGACGCGACTTTTTGATCCACCGTCGCATTGGGCATCAGATCGCCCGCAATTTGCTCCCGCGTGAACCGGTCGAATGGCATGTTGTCGCGAAACGCGCGCAGCACGTAATCGCGATAAGGCCACGCCGGAAACACGTTGTCGCCATGGAATCCACAGGTGTCGGCGTAGCGGACCGCGTCCAGCCAGTAGCGCGCCTGATGATCGCCGTATTCCGGCTTGGCGAGAAGGCGGTCGACGTAGCGCTCGTAGGCGCCAGGCTTGGCGTCGCGGCGGAAGGCGTCGAGCTCGACGGGGCTTGGCGGAAGTCCGGTGAGAGTCTCAGCGGCGCGGAGCGCGAGGGTGTCCTTGTCGGCTTCCGGTTCGGGCTTCATTCCCGCCGCGTCTAGCTTGGCGAGGACGAACCGGTCGATCAGGTTCTTACCCCATTTGGGGTCGCTCACTTTCGGGATGACCGGCATGACGGGCGGCACGTAGGCCCAATGCTTCTCATATTTCGCGCCTGATTTGATCCATGCCTTTAGGGTGGCGATCTGGTCCGGAGTCAGCGGTTTGACTCCGGAATCCGTGGGAGGCATCCGCATTTCCGGATCTTGGGCGGAGACCTTGGTGATGAGGAAAGACTTGTCGGGCGAGCCGGGGACGATCGCGGTTTGGTCGCCGTTCGCCTTCGTCGCGCCGGCGAACGAGTCCAGCCGGAGCCCACCGGCGGCTTGGGCGGCGTCCGGGCCATGGCACTTGAAGCAGTGCTGGCTCAGGATCGGCATGACGTCGCGGTCGAAGTTCACTTCGGGCGCAACCGGGCCGGCCGGCTGGTTAGCCAGCGCGGCGTAGCCGAGCACGGCGAGCGAGAGCGTAAAGAGCGGAGCAGAAGGCTTCATTGAGCAGTTTGTCCGGCGATAGCCGGACGGTTACTAGTCTACGCTAACTTGTTGGAGGCGGCAAAGGAACCTGCTCCAACTATCATCACTTCACGGGTGCCTATAGGTGATGAGAGTTGGAATGATAGTTGGCGGGGGTCGCCGCAGCCAGACGGGCGGCTGTCATCCCGCCGCCGCTCGCTAATCCAACGAGCGTCTGCTCCCTCACTCGGCTTCCAGGGCGCGCGTGGTGGCCGACCGAGTCGACGCCTCACTTGGTGCCTCGCCTTTGCAGCGATCCGTGGACCCCAGGAGGCTGTTGCATGGAGTCTCGCGATGTCGACAGGCGGGCTTCCGTGGATTGACAATCCACGGCACGACGGGCGATCCTCTCTCCACGCAACAGCCGAGGTCCTTCACTTTTAACCTCGCCCGGCTCGGTTCTCCGTTCAGGATGACGGCCATTATGCTCTGCCGACAGGTTATCCAGGATAGACCAGCAGAGCATCAAGGGTTCTTTTTCGCGTTGGTTTCGCCGGCTCGCCTGGGATTAGCCTCAGGACTCAGGCTCGCGAGGGCGGAAGCGGGAGGCGTCCCGGTCCTGAGGCATGGGCGGCGGCTCACGCTCTACCGCCCGCCAGGTCGGCGATCGCGGCTTGTATGTTATCCGGCGAGGCGTGGGAGTGGCGGATGTCTTCGATCACGCGACTCGTGGGAATCTCCGACGCCACCGAGCCATTTGCCTCCGCGATCAAAGCGGTCTCCGCCTGGGTTATTGAGGCAGGTGCATCGTCGCCCAGCCGCCAACCGGCCCGGAAGAGAGCGGAGAGAGCCGGCATCTTGGCGAAGCGCCAACGATTGGCGGGCGCGGGAACAGAGAGATCGGTCTCGGGAAGGCGGCCGTCGTCCACGTAAGGCGTGATCCAATGCCGCCCTTCGCGCGAAATGACCGCCATCGGGCTTGTGAGCAGTCGGGTAAGCGCGGTGTTCGCCAGGGTCATCGAGACGCGAGCCTGTTGAATCGAGCCGGCTTCGCCAGTTCGGGCCGTCACCACCAACCCGTCTTCGAGGATCTTCACGGTCAGCCCGACGCGATAACTCGTACCCATCGCTCGCAGAAACGAGTTCGGGAATTCGAGCGTCTGCTGAGATCCGCCAAGATCGGTGGCGTCGACGATCAGCCGGGCATGCCGGTCGACGAGCACCTTTAGCATCGACGTGCCTTGCACACCCAGGCCAAGGCCGGCGACGCCCGAGTTCGGCGTCTCATGAAAATCGACCAGGCACCCAACCGTCGGCTCGTCGCCGCCGCGCGAGACCTTTCCGACCAGATCCGACTGCGGCTCCAGTGGATAGTCCATCACGAGCGGATCGTAGACGGCTTTGTCTTTGGGCAAGAAGTTCAGATTGGTCTGGGCGTAGGGACCGTGCTGCGGATAGCCGTAGGACACCATCGCGTCGCCATCCTGCTCCCACCCCCAGTCGACGTAGTGGAAGGACGAGTGGTGAGCGTGAATCCAGGCATCGAAGCCGGCGTCGAGCTTGGCCGCGCCGAATAATTCACCGATCAGGCGATCTGAGGCTTCCTGAAAGCTGTTGACGAGGTTCAGCCGGATGAGTTCGTCGCGCCAAATGCGAAACCGGCAGCGGCGGCTGAGATCGGTGTCGAAGTAAGTGACGAGAAGGAATCCGAGGTCGCGTCCGCCTCGCCGGCCGCTGAGGATGTCGCTCGCCTTGAATGGGTTTTTCGCGTATTCCTCGAAAGCCGCGTCGTACCAGTTGTTGACAGTTGGCTTATCCACGACGTTCACGGTCAATCGCCTCTCCGCGCTGTTCCAAACGTGATGGGCGAACGCGTCCGCGATGCCCTCATAGAACCATTCGGGCGTGTTCCGGGTCGTGCCGTAAAGGCAGATTTGGAACAAGTGCGTGCACTCGTGCAGCATGATGTAGCGCTGGTGATACTGGAGGGTGCCGCTGGGATAGTTGAAGGCCGCCCTGATGCCTTCGAAGGTGATGCCTCCGCCTCCGAAGTTCCAGGCGATCCGATCGGCGTCGAGGACCGTTTTCAAGGCTTCCTTGCTCGATCCGTAGACGACGGCCATGCGCTTCTCGTCGAGCCCGGCCGGCTCCTTTCCGAACAGCTCGGCGTAGTGCGGATAGGCGAGTTCGAGGAGGGTGAGGAGAAGCGTAGCCCGTTTCTCGGGATAGTCGGTCTGGAGCGCGTAGTGGCGGCTGACGAACCAGTTGAAGTTGGCGGCGTTCCTGAGCCTTGCGCCAGAGAAGGTGTCGGGGATCGTTTGGCCGACGTTCTGGACGACGATCGACTTCAAGGTCGAGGTCCTGCCGGACACGACAAGGGCGACCGGGGTCTGCGCCGGCGTGGGTACAGACTGGGTCGTAGCGGCGATCGCGAGAGCGAGAAGAAACATATCGCAGTTAACCTGGGATTCTGGAGTGATGGAGTGATGGAGTGGTGGGAGTGGTGGGAGTGATGGAGTTATGGAGTTGTGGAGTGGGTGGAGTTATGGAGTTGTGGAGTGGGTGGAGTGATGGGAGTGGTGGAGTGATGGAGTGGTGGACTGCTCGGTTGCTGGATTGCTCCCTTCGCTTTCGTATGTGCGGTCCTTTAGGCCTTCCCAGATTGAAGCACGGTGTACTCTGAGACCGATGGACCCGGCCCAGCCTGAGCCTTCGGGACGACGCAGGACGCCTCCGCCAAGCATTCGAACGGCTCTCGCCACGGGCGGGGGATCGGACCGCACCGCGGTTCTCAACCTGCTCGACCCAGAAGAAACTGTGGTGATCGAACGAGGTCTTCGCGAACGAGGTTGGCGCGTCCTCTTGACCGACGCGATGTTCGATCTCGATATGATCGCGGTTGCCGAGGAGTCTCCGGCGATGGTGGTGACCGACGATCCCTCCCTTAATCGGTCGCTGCCCGATCTGTGGGAGGGCCGGATACCGCCGCTCGTCGTCCTCGTGGACGACCGGGATTCGGCGATCGAGGGAGCATGGAAGGCCGGCGCGGATTGGGTGATCACGCGTCCCCTCGACCCGGTTAACCTATTCCAGCTTGGGTCGTAATTCTATGCGAGGAGATCGAGAGATTTCGTGGCCGACCGAGGTCGAATTGCGTGGGGCCGTGAACTCGACGCAGATGCGTAGCGGGCTTGAAAAGCCCGGACACCCACGGGTTGAAAACCCGTGCTACTTCGGCGGGTGCACGATCTTGACGTGGATCAGGCCGTCCTGGGCGTCGCGGACTTGGATGTCGAACTCGGTGGCGCCAGCGGGGCCGTCGACCGTCGCCTCCAATCCAGCTTGAGGGGTTGAGCGGACGAGTTGAGGCGCAACGTAATTGGTCGTGCCCGCGAACTTCACTCCAAGAACGTCGTCCGCGAAGGCGAACGACAGCCTAATCCCGGCCGGCAATGTCTCTATGCCCTGAAGCGTTGGAACACGAACAGCGCGCATGGGGGTTTCTCCGGCCAGCGCAAGCGACCATGCGCTCGCTAGCTGCGACCGCGTGACCCGGAACCAGACGAGGCCGGATGTGCGCTTAACGGTCGGGGGCAAGCCGCCCTCCATCGTCAGCGTCACATAAGCGTCGGGGCTGGATTGATCGAGCGAGAACGTCGGACCCTCCGGGATCGCCGTCACCGATTGAACGTCGCCCGCCGAGCCAAGCCCAAGCTCCAATTGCGAGTCGTGCGACCAAACATAGGGCTTGATCGCCTCGAGCTGAAGCCGCACCGGCTGGCGGCTTGAAAACCATCCGGCGGGCAAAGTCGCGACTGCCCAGGACGGATCGGCGCCGCCTCCAATGGAGACCTGGGTAGGCGGATCCGCCATCGCCGTCACTTGGATATGCGGCCGAGGCAAGCCGACCGCAACTGGGACCGTGCCCGACCATTGAAGCCCGTCGGACGGATCGCGGTAGGTGACGTCGACGGACTTGATCGTGGACGGCAACGGCGCAGAAAGCGTCAATAGCCGGTTGGCGGGATCGCTATCATCCGATTCCTTCACGAATATCTGAGGAATTTGGACTGACTTGACCCACGAGGCATCGGCACCGGAGACGCGCAGCTCCTTGTCGCCTTCGCCGTAATAGAGCGAGACGGAGGGCCGTCGCGGAGCGATAAAGACGGTCGCGAATTCGTCGGGCGTCGCTGCCTCTTCCTGATCGACCCGAACCATCGCCCGCCCCGGTAGCGCGTTAGCGAGGTTAAAGGTCGCGATAACCTCGCCGTTAAAGGCGATGCTCGTCGCGGGATAGGTCTTGCCGCCGGAGTCCACGAGGGTGACGGCGGTGAAGTGATAAAGAGACTGATCGGTCCCGCTCCGGACGAGGTGCACTGTTGCGGAAGGGTCGCCCACGCATAAATCGTTTGCGGGCGAGTCGCTCCACTTCTGAGGGAAAGCCTTGACGAGGGTGACTTGGAAAGGCTTGACAAGGGCGAATCCCACATGGGCGCGGACGTAGACGGTCCTCTCGCCCTGGGTCCCGAAGGTTGTCGCATCGACCGGGAACACGAGCCCCCGGCCAGGAACCAGGCGGGCATCCTGCAACGGCTCGAAGCTCTTTCCGTCGTCGCTCCGCTCCCAATCCCAAGCCCAGGGATGCAGAAACAGCGACCGGCAGCTGTCAGCGAAAGGGATTGCGGCATCTGGCCCCGCGCAGAGCACGGCGCAGTTGGTAAAGTCGGGGATCTTGGTCGCGGCGGGAACCGCAACGTAGTCGGGCCGGAAGACGAGGGTCGGCAAAGAATCGCCAGTGGTGTCGAGGACCCGCTCGGTCATGAGCTGCATCCACTGATCGGGATCGGCCTGCTCGTGGGAAAAGGTCGGGTCGGCTTCCGTCGCCGAGGCCGGGATGAAGGTCAGCTTCACCTGATGGGGGGGCCTGACGAAGATGTGCATAAGGCTTCCGACGAGCCCGACCCAGTCGGAAACTACGGGGGGAAGCTGCTGCTGGGCGAGCGCGGCCGCCGTACCGGGCTGATCGGGTACCTGACGCAAGGCGCTGAGGATTCCCATTCCCGCATCCAAGCCGTGCTGAAGGTCCCCGGGCTGGGTTTGGGGCGCGTTGGGATCGTAAGGCATGCCGAGGTCGGCGTCGATCTCCGCGATTCGGTACTTGAGGAGGGTCGGGTCGGTGGTCTGCTTCGGGCCGAGCGCGGCGTAGGCGCTCATGAAGTTGAGGAGCCGGTTTTGCTCCTGATAGATGCTTTCGAAGGAGGCGGTTTCCGAGATGAGCTGGCCGGCCGAGGTTTCGAGGGCGTGGCGGATCGCGTCGGAAACTCGGCCTTCCTGGTGTGGATTTAGGACGAGAAAGAAAAGGGGAACGATATCGCCCGAGGGGATTTTGCCGATCGGGATCGGCTTGCCCTTCCATTTGCGATCCCAAAGGTTCCAGCTCTTCACCTGGATCTGCTGCCCGGCTGCCACAGCCGCGGCAACGAAGGTCCACTTGTTGGCAAGATCGGGGTCGACCCTAATCTCCAACTCGTCCTTGGGATGAAGCGCATCAAGGCGAAGCAAGGACACGAAGGTGCCATCCGTCCCTGGCCGACTGACGAGGAAGGAAATCGGATACCGGCGAAGGGGCTCGGTCGGATCTTGGGGAGGCGCCGCCTGCTGGGCAAGGAGCGGGGTTGCCGCCAATAACGCGGCTACAGCCGCAACGAACCGAAAACTAAGGCCACTGCGCATCCTGCGCATTCGTTTTCTCTCCATCACTTATTCCAACGTCTCGCGAAGGCTACCAGTAACGACGATCTGCTTCCGCGAGTGTTCGGCTTTGCTTAGCGACTCCTAAGGTGCGGTCGCGAACCGGCAGCCTCAACCCCTTTGGCCCGCGCACCGTCCGGGTCCGGCGGTGCTTGGCGGGGCTGAGGCATGGGGAGGTTGCCGGGACGGCAAGAGCCCGCAGGTATCCTCTGCGGCATGGATTTCGGCCTGGAAGGCAAGGTGGCGATGATCGCGGCCGCGAGCAAAGGCATCGGCCTAGCGGCCGCGCGGGCCCTTGCGGCGGAGGGGTGCAAGATCTCGATCTGTGCCCGGCACGAGGATCAGCTCGAAGAGGCGGCGAGCCTGATCGGCGAGGACACGATGACCTACGTGGTCAACGTCGCGGACAAGGACGATCTGGCGTGGTGGGTCGAGAACACCCGCAACGACCTTGGCGAAATCGACATTCTCGTCACGAACACGGGCGGCCCGGCCGCGGGGTCCGTCTGGGATGTGACGGACGAACAGTGGCAGAGCGGAGTCGACAGCACGCTTATGAACGTCGTGCGGCTCGTGCGGACGGTTCAGGACGGCATGAGGCAAAGCGAATGGGGCCGCATCGTCCATATCACTTCTTATGTGGCCAAGGAGCCCAGCCTTTTGCTGCCCATCTCTTCCACCCTCAGAGCCGGGATCATGGCCCTCACCAAAGTTCAGGCGCGTGAGCTGGCACCTTACGGGATTACCGTCAACGGCGTCCTTCCAGGCAATACGCTAACCGACCGTCAGCGGCATCTCGCCGAGATCAAAGCGCAAGACGAAGGATCTAGCATCGACGAGGCTCTCGCGGCGATCGCGGCGAGCCATCCCATGAAGCGCATGGCGACTCCCGAAGAGATCGGCGCCGTGGTCGCGTTTCTTTGCTCGCAACAAGCGGCTTTCTTGTCGGGCCAGAGCGTTTGCGTCGACGGCTGCGCATCAACCGGAATTTAGCGGTGAGTATTGGGACGCCGCAGCTTTAATCTGGTCGTCCAAATTGGCGAGCTTTTGGTAGGTGGTCGAGGATTGGTCGGGGACCGCGTCCATCCCTTTCCGGGCGGCCTCGTCAGCGGCATCGGCGTGCCCACCCGCCGTGAAGAGTTCGTAGGCCTCCTCATAATAGACGCCGCCCTCAGCGTCTAGGTACTCGCCATGGGCCGCCGAATCGAGAGGAGAGTTCTTGGCAGCATCGTTCCACGAATCGATCGACTTATCGTATAGCCTAAGCCGATCTTCGAGGCTCTGCATGCCGTGCGCCGACTTTTCGTAGAAGTCGGCCATATCCGACATCAGGGCCGGGTTTCCGGAATCGTTGTCGTGAGCGCTCTTGAACGCATCCTCGGCATTCGCCAAGTCGTTCTTGGACAGGTAAGCCTTACCCGCCATCTCATACAAGGCGGCGAGCTGGCGGTCCTCCGTCGTTCGATCTTCCGGACTCTTGAGCTTGGCGATCAAGGGTTCTGCCTGTTGAATCCGGGTTTGGGGATCTTCCTGAGCATTGTTGAAGATGTCCGCAAGCTGGGACATGATTCCCGCGTCTTGGCGCTCATTGGCGTTCTTGCTGAGTTCTTCGCCCACGCCAGAAACGAAAAGGAACGTTACGCCTACCAAAGTTCCCATGACGAGGAGGAACAGACCGAGCTTGCCGAGGAAGTTCCAGGTTTCCGGCTTGACGATCGGCTGTCTGGGCGGAGGAGGATAGTAGATCGGGGCCTGGGGAAAGCCCTGCTGATAACTCGGAGAATGGGGCGGGAGAGCCCCTCCCATGCCCTGCTGATAAGGGTTGTAAGGGTAGACGATGGGGGGTGGCACGGGAGCCGGAACTATGCCTCCGCTGTACGGCTGACCATAGGGATTCAGCACGGGAGGGGGAACCGGATAGGCGCCGGCCTGGCCATAGATCGTCTGGCCAGGAGGCGGCATCGCCGGCTCGAGGACGAGCGACTGCTTAGACGCGTGCTCGAGGGCGTCGATCATCTCCTGGGCCGAGGAAAAGCGAAGAGCCGGGCTCTTATCGAGGGAGCGAGCGATCACCTGCCAGACCGAGTGATTCACCTGATTGAGCACGGCCGGCTCGTGATTCATGATCGCGTAAGTAATCGCGACGACGCTGTCTCCCGCGAACGGCTTCTGGCCGCTGATCATCTCGTATAGGAGCACGCCGACGCTGAAGAGGTCGCTACGGGCGTCGATCTCCTTCCCCACCACCTGCTCCGGAGACATGTAGCTCGGCGTGCCAAAGACCTGCCCGTCCATCGTCAGATTCGGCTGAAAGGTCAGGCGGGCGATGCCGAAGTCGGTGATCTTGATCTCGCCGCTCGAAAGAATCTGGATATTGTCCGGCTTGATGTCGCGGTGGACGACGCCGTTGGCGTGTGCGTGGCCAAGGCCCTTGAGAACTTCGAGCGCGATCTCGATCGCCCGATCCACGGGAAGAAAGCCCTTCGTGTCGATCTCGTTCCTGAGCGTGTGCCCATCCAGGAACTCCATCGCCATGTAGTGCCGGTCGGCGTCGCTCGCGACCTGGAACACGCGCATGATATTGGGGTGGGCGAGCCGCCCAGCGGCTTTGGCCTCGCGGTCGAAGCGCTGCACCCGGTCGACCTTCTGGGCATCCGTGATCCCGGCGGGAAGCATCAGCTCCTTGAGCGCGACGCGACGTTCCATCAAGGGATCGTAGGCTTCGTAGACGATGTCGTTCGACCGAGCGATCTCCCTGATGATTTGGTATTGACCTAGCGTCGTTGGGGGGCTGCTCATAATCGCGCGTGTTCGAGAGGGCTCACCACTATTTTGGAGACGGCTTTGGAAAGCCTTAGCGTTTTCATTCGCTTCGACTACAAGAAAGATGTGTCGAAATCGGCTCCAAGTAAGACTACGAGGGTCTAGCGTCCCCTGATGCGGAAGAAGGCGGGTGTCGCTGCCAATAGGCGGCGCACTCTCCGATGCGCAGCTTCTTCGCCCTTATCCTCCTATCCACTTGCGCCGCGTCGCGAGCTGAGGTTTCAGCGGTCTACGGAAAGTACAGCCCCTCCGGAAGCGTAGCCTCGGTCCCAGAGGTCTCCTGGAAGCTCACCCCGACCGGCGGCGGACACGTCAGCCGCGTCGACATGCGCATCAACGAGCGATCGGTTCGGGCAGATTACGACGACAAGACGGATTCGGTCGAATACAAGCCCGGCGTGCCGTTGACGCCCGGACTCTACAGCGTCGATTGCCGTGTGACGATCGAGGACCAGCTCATCGTCCATCAGGATTGGGAGTTCGAGGTCTCGGGCGGCGATTCCGCTTCAGGTACGCGCGCCAACGAGATCGCCCTCGATGCCGTCAACGCCATCCGCACGACGCTCGGGCTACCCGCGATGGTCGCCGACGACCGGATCAGCGAAGCTGCCGATGCTCACAGCCACTATCAGATTCTCAACGGCTTGACCTGCCACCAGGAAGACCCGGACAAGCCCGGATTTACAGGCAAAGCGCCGTGGGACCGGATCCAGCATTTCGGATTCCAGGGCACTTGCTACGAGGGTGCGTGCGGCAACCAGATGGATCCCAAAAAGGCGATCCAACTGCTCTTCGATGCGCCGTATCACCGGATCGCCTTCCTACAGCCAGGCGCACCAGCATTCGGGGCCGGCTTCGAAGCGGGCGCGCTGACGATCGATTACGCGGTCAGCTCTCAAGAGGGCGTCGGTTTGTCGCCGGCTCCGGACCAAATCGGCACGCCGACCGCCTGGGACGGCAACGAGTCGCCGAGTCCGATGCGGGTGTTCGACGTGTCGGGGCCAGTCGGGTATCCGATCGTATTCGCTTGGTTCTCGCCGCGTCTGGAGAGCATCCGGGTTTCCTCCGTCCGCTTGACGGGGCCGGATCACGCCGAAGTCCCGGCGTATGTGAACACGCCCTCGAACGACAGCGAACTGCGATTTGCGGTCGTTATTACTCCGAAGAAGGCTCTAAAACCCCACGCGACCTACACCGTCGTGGTGCAGGCAACGACCGAGCGGCGGGCGCGGATCGACCGGAACTGGTCTTTCACCACGGGCGACTGACTCGCCTCCATCACCTCCATCGCGAGGATCAGGCCCGCGCTTCGCAGCCACGGAACGCCATGTGCCTGCCTGACATGTACTTCGGCCTCGGCAGGTAGGTGTTGACGCCGGGGACGGGGTCGCCGCGCAGCAGGAACGCGCTCGGCCACTGCCCCTCGCAGACGATGCGCGTCGTGGTTGGGATGTAGCGGATCGTCAGCCCACAGCGACGCTTCGGCGAGTGGTTCGCCTTCGATCCGTGGACGATGTTCGGATTGTGGACGGAGACGTCTCCCGGCGCAAGAATGAAATCGACGGCTTTGCTCTCGTCCACAAAGCGATCCGGCACGACCCGTTCTAGAACGGCTTCTTCCTTGGCCGCCTCCATCTCCTGCAACGCGAGAGTGTGGGTGCCGGGGATGACCCGCATGCAGCCGTTCTCGATCGTCGACTCGTCGACCGCCAGCCAGAGAGTGACGACCTCCATCGGCGCGAGCGGCCAGAAGGCGCCGTCCTGATGCCAAAGCACCGGCTTGCCGTCGAAGGGCGGCTTGCTGATGTAATGGGAGGCGAAAAGGGCGATGTTCGGGCCGATGAACTGCTCGGCGATATCGAGCAGCCGGTCGTCGCTGATGAGCCTCACCCAGAACGGATCGTCCGTCATCAGGTTGTGGTGAAGCTGCTCGGGCCGGAGCCCCGGGTTCTTCTCGAGGAGCCATTCGACGTGGTCGCTCGCTTCCTGGATCAGGTTGCGGTCGAGGACGTTTCGGAAGATGGCGTAGCCATCGGAGCGAAACTGAGCCAGTTGTGCAGAATCAACCGCGTTCATTCCTGAACTATATCTCGCTTCTGCACGATGCGGATACTCAGATCCGGGTCAGGGTCAACTGTTCCCTCTTGCCAGATACTTCTCCTTCGAAATCAACGCTTAGCACCATGCCCGTCGCTATCTCGACGGATATTTTTTTGTGGGACGCGCCAGTGTTACATACTCGTCGCGATCGAACGTCGCCTCAAGATCCGCGGCTTGTTTGCCGCCGACTGATTCGTTTCGAATGAACTTGAAGGTTGTGATAGCGCTGTGCCCCTCGAGCATCGTCGCGCCATTCCAGGTGTCGCCGATCTTGACTGGGTCGTCGGAAAAAGTGATCGTAGTCCCGCCTCGGTGCTTCGCCCTCAGTTGTTCAGAGAGACGTTCGGGAACACCGGCGACTTGATTGCGTACAAATTGTCCGCTCCGTTTGAATGTGCTCGTAATCACCATCCCGGCGACTAATTCGTTTGCTGCCGCAGGCAATGGCTGTCCATTCAAGGTCACGTCGCTCAGCCGCGACTCGAACACGACCCAAGCCGCGTCCTCCCTAACCGGCTTCATTGAAAACGTATAGGCCGTGTTTGCGACCCCGGATATAGTCGCTCGAGCTATTGTCGCTCGATAGGCGTACGTCTCGCCGAGCTTAGGATTGAATCGCAGTTCGTAGGATTGCGATCCGGTGCAGCCTGCGGCCAGCCAAGCGACACTAAGCCCCACCCCAATAGGCCACGGGTTGTCCATACAGACTAGTTTCTCCGCTGCCGCTGGTATTCGGCAGTCGCGGAAATCTACTACAACTCGCAGGGTCCTTGACTACCGCTTCTCGATCGGAACGTAGGTGAGGCCCTTCGCCCCTTCGTAGATCGCGGTCGGGCGGATCAGCCGGTTGTGGCGAAGCTGCTCGATCGCATGCGCGCTCCAGCCGGAAACCCTCGCGACCACAAAGATCGGTGTGTAGAGGTCGATTGGAATGCCGAGGAGGTAGTAAGCGTAGGCGGCCGGGAAGTCGACGTTCGGATGGATGTTCTTGCGCTCGAGCATGGTGTTCTCGAGAATGTCGGCGATCTCCCCAAATGTCGTATTGCCGGACTCGCGGCCAAGCTCCTTCGCCACCTTGGTCAGGTACATGGCGCGAGGATCAGCCTTCTTATACTCGCGATGGCCGAAACCCATGATCTTGGCCTTGGTTTCGAGCGCATTGTCGATCCAGGCCTGAGCCTTGTCGGGCGTGCCGATCTTCAGGATCATCTTCATGGCTTCCTCGTTCGCGCCGCCGTGAAGAGGGCCGTGGAGGGTGCCGATGCCGCTGACGATGCCGCTGTAGAGGTCGCTCAGCGTTGCCACAGTGACGCGGCAAGCGAACGTCGAGGCGTTGTACCCATGTTCGGCGTAGAGGGTCAGCGAGGCATCCATGACCTGGATGGTCTTGGGATTCGGCTGCTCGCCGTTCATGATGTAGAGGAAGTTCTCGGCCGTACCGTGCTCGGGATTTGGCTTGATGACGTCCTTGCCTTGTCGAATCCGGTGAGCGTTCGCCACCATGGTTCCGGCCTTGGCGACGACGCGCACGGCCTTGCGGACGTTGGCTTCATCATTCGTTGCGGGTTCGCTGTAATCGGGATCGAATGAGGCGAGCGCCGAGAAACCCGTGCGGATCATGTCCATCGGGTGAGTGTTCTTCGGAAGCGCCTTGAGAACCTCGTAGACGGCCTTTGGAAGTTCGCGCTCTTCGCCGAGGACCTGCTTGAATTCGCTCAGCTCGCGCTTCGTGGGAAGCTTCCCATAGATCAGGAGATAGGCGGTCTGTTCGAAGGAACCTTGTTCCGCCAAGTCATGGACGTTGTAGCCACGATACTCGAGTGAGCTGTGATCGGAGTCGATCTCGCTGATCGTGCTGATGCCGGCAATGACACCTTCGAGTCCGGGGCTGTAATTGGGATACGGGGTTGCGGTTGCGCTCATGGTCTTCTCGCTTTCTCGCTTCGTTGGGAATCGCGAAGGGGAACCCTGCGAGTTTACCCGGGCCCTGTCGAAGCCACTGCGTCCAGAATTCTGAGGACACGAGACCCCCACAATTGGTCGCTCTGCGATATTATCACCCCTCCCATCACCTCCATCACCTCCATCGCCTCCGTCACTCCGCCAGTAAACTAGTGGCTCCGTGCTCCTATCCGTTTCCAATGTCGCCAAGTCCTTTGGCGTGGACAAGATCCTCACCGGCGTCAGCTTCCTGATCGCCGCGCGGGAGAAGGTCGCCCTCGTGGGCCGTAACGGAACTGGAAAGACGACCCTCCTCAAGATCATCACAGGCCAGATGGAGGCGGACCGTGGCGCGGTGAACCTGGCCCGGGGCGCGAAGATCGGCTATCTCAGGCAGGAAGCGCCGGTATCGTCGGGGCGAACCGTCCTCGAGGAAGCCCAGGCGTCGATGCAGCACCAACTCGACCTTCAAAAGCGGCTGCAAGACCTTGAGCGAAACCTGGCCAACCAGTCGGACTCGCCCGAACGGTCCCACGACGCCGACCTCGAGGAATACGCTCTCCTCCACGAGCACTTTCTCGAAGCGGAAGGCTACTCCGCGGAGCGCGACGTTCGGGTCGTGCTGCAGCGTATGGGATTTACCGACGATGAGTTCGACCGGCAGACCGACAAGCTGAGCGGCGGCGAGAAAACTCGGCTGGCCATCGCCCGGATGCTTCTGGAAGAACCCGAGCTACTGATCCTCGACGAGCCGACGAACCATCTCGACCTGCAGGCGACCGAGTGGCTGGAGGGCTGGCTTCGCCAATATCATGGGGCGGTGCTGCTCGTGAGTCACGACCGGGAGTTTCTGGAAAACACGGCCGAGCGAGTCTTGGAGATGCGCGAGGGGACGGTAAAGGCCTATCCTGGGCCGTTTGCCAAGTATCTCAAGCTCAAGGAAGAGGAGGAGGTCCGTCAAGCCGAAGTCGCGAAGCGCCAAGAGCAGGAGATCGCGAAGCTAGACGAATATGTGCGCCGATTTATGAATTCTCAGCGCACTGCTCAGGCGCGCGGGCGGCTGAAGCAAATGAACCGCCTCATCGAAAGCAAGGTTGAAGCGCCGAAGAAAGAGAAGGGGATGAAGGCGGGCTTCGGCGTCGTCAAGCGCTCCGGCGACGTGGTGATCGAGTGCGAAAACTTGACGGTGGGCTTCCCCCCCTCCTCACTTTGGCTCGTAAGTGTCGAAGATCCCGGTTCAATCGGGAAGGAGGGGGGCCAGGGGGGAGGAGATGGCATTCTCTTCCGAAATCTCAACTGGACCGTGCGTTTCAACGACCGGTGGGGCGTGATTGGCGACAACGGAGCAGGAAAGTCGACCCTGATCAGGACGACCCTGGGGCTCGCAGAGCCGCTCGGGGGCGAGGTGCGACTGGGAACCAACCTCGAAATCGGCTACTTCAGCCAGGACACTCAAGAACTCGATCCCAATCAGTCGCCCCTCGATTTCATGGTCTGGGAATGCGACATGCTGCCGGCCGAAGCGCGCAACCTTCTTGGCCGCTTCCTAATCACCGGCGACGACGTCTACCGGCCGATCAAGACCCTCAGCGGCGGTGAGAAGAACAAGCTCTCCCTCGCCCGGCTCACAAACGAGCGGCCGAATCTGCTCATCCTCGACGAGCCCACGAACCACCTCGACA
>Ga0209415_10009823_pt1 | contig 16366 bp, 11 predicted proteins | sample PeaSoiSIISIP2007_FD_187696 | JGI IMG/M metagenome (GOLD analysis project Ga0209415, IMG submission 187696) | Peat soil microbial communities from Weissenstadt, Germany - SII-SIP-2007 (SPAdes) (version 2) | ecosystem: Environmental > Terrestrial > Soil > Wetlands > Peat | place: Germany...
TCGACCTTAAGCGAGGCGGTACGGCGGCTGGAGAAGGATCTGGGCGTGCGGCTGCTGAACCGCACCACCCGCAGCGTGGTTCCGACCGAGGCCGGAGCAGGTTTGCTGGAAAGGCTTGGCCCGGCCTTTGCCGAGATGGAAGCGGCGCTGGATGTGGTGAACGGTTTCCGCGACCGCCCGGCCGGCACCCTGCGGCTCAACGTGCCGGTCAGCGCAGCACGTCTGGTGCTGCCGGAAATCATCCCGGCCTTCCTGGCAGCCTTTCCCGACATTCGGCTGGAGGTAACCGCCGACGACAGTTTCGTCGATTTGCTGGCGGCGGGCTGCGATGCCGGCATCCGCTATGACGAACGCCTGGACCAGGACATGATCGCCGTGCCGATCGGCCCCCGCATACAGCGCTTTGCCGCGGCGGCGTCTCCGGCCTATCTGAACCGCCAGGGACGTCCCGACCATCCCCGTGATCTTTTGGCCCATGACTGCCTGCGCGGCCGCTTTTCCAGCGGCGCCCTGCTGTCGCCGTGGGAGTTCGCGCAAAATGGAGAAACCATCCGCATCGAACCGAGCGGCCCGCTTCTGGTGCAGATCGGAGCGGCGACTGAGCTGATGGTCGATGCCGCCATCGGCGGCGTCGGCGTGGTCTATCTGTTCGAAGACTGGCTGCGTCCGCATCTGGACAGCGGAGCCCTGGAACCGATTCTGGAATCCTGGTGGCCAACGTTTTCCGGCCCGTTTCTCTATTATCCTGGCCGAACTTTAGTCCCGGCGCCGCTCCGGGCGTTCATCGATTTCATCAGGGGAACCCAACTTTCGTAGCCTCGCCGGAGATCCTGATCTGGGCAATGTGGCATCCGCGCATGGGGCGGATTCTGGGTGATGAGGTGTGCCGGGTTGCTATCCCCGCGCAAGCCCCACCCTGTGAACGAAGGGAATTTACCCTTCGCCACAAACAGAACCAAACAGGCGACTGGAGACGCTCCCGTCCAACACCGCTCCTTATCGCCCCCTCGTCATAACTTGGTGACGTCCACCGGGGCCGCTCCCGGACGAAAATGCATATCGGCGGCATGGCGCAGTCTCTCGGGATCTCCACCGCGGTCCAGTGCCCGCTCGGCCATGGCGTCATAGGCGGCTTGCGGATCGGCGGACAGGGCAAACTCCTTGTAACGCGGCGGGAATGGCCCGGCCTCCAGCGCCTGGGCCAGCAGTTCGGTATAATTCAGCCATTCCAGGCCGAATTCCCGTTCGCCATGCAGCAGTTCGCGATAGCAGGTATGGTAAACCGTAACGATGCCGTCGCAGCCAAAGCCCTTGGCGGTTTCCGCCATCGCCGCGACCATGGCGTGATGCCGGTCCTCGCCGACGCCCGCGACGACGTTCGGAGAGCAGACATATCCCCATTCCCCATCGGCCGGCAGCTCGACCAACTCGAGTCCGGGAACCGCACGCAGAACCGACAGCGCATTCGCCGAATCGGCGCGGGCCCGGTCGGTGCCCTGGTGCATGTGCAGCCCGACGCGGCGCCGAAGCGGTTTCGTGAACGGAATCCGCTCGCGGTTCTCGGCCAGGAACTGGCTGACATGCTGGTAGGGCAAATCAAATGTCAGCGCCCCGGAAGCCAGCTTGTCATCGAACACCACGTTGCAGGTCGGGCAATAGGTCAGAACGGCCTTGGGGCGGAGCCGTTCAAACCGCTTCAGGGTGTTTTGGCCGACCTTGAGCCCGGCGTCGCCGTCTCCGACCGTGTGATGCACCACCCCACAGCAATGGGCCGGGCCGCCCAGGACGATGAAATCAACCCCCATCGCCCGCAGCACGGCCACCAGCGACTCCGCAAGATGGGTGGTCCGCAAAACGTTGCAGCCCAGATGGAGGATATAATCGTGGGGCTGGGCAAGCTGCTCCGGAGTCGGCTCCCAGAACCGCTCGGGACTTTCCCGAAGCGCGTCGGCCAGCGGCCTGATCGGGCTGAAATAGGCATTGTAGTTGAACTTTTCCATCAGACTCTCCGAATCGCCAGTTGGCGGGGCTCATTCGTCCCGCCAGTTTGGCGACGGCCTTTCCATCTGAAAAGCGGGAATATATGATGTAATCCACATGAAATTCCGATGGATAGCCTGATGCGCCGCCTGGACTTGAATCTGCTGCAAACCCTGGTGACGATTGCCGAGACCGGCAGCTTATCCGCCGCCGCCGATCAGTTGGGCCGGTCCCAATCGGCGATCAGCGAGCAGTTGCGCAAGCTGGAGGAGTTCTGCGGCGTCGAACTATGCCGCCGCGGCAAGCGGGGCGCGCGCCCGACCCCGGCCGGGGAACGCCTGATCGCCCATGCGCGTGAGATGCTGGCGCTCAATGAGGCGGCCTGCCGGGACATGGCGGGAACCGCGCTGGCCGGAGACCTGCGGCTGGCCATTCCCGACTATTTCCAGCCGGTGGCGATCATCGGCCTGCTTAAGACCTTGCGATCCCGCTATCCCCATCTGCGCCTGCACGTCGCCCTCAGGGTCAGCGCTCAGATTGAGCAGGATGCGCAGAACGGCGACATCGACATCGGCCTGACCACACGCATCTTGACCACCCACGCCGGAGCCGAGGCCGAGGCCGAGCGTGAACAGGGCTATCTTCAGTTACGCCGAGAGCCGCTTCTCTGGGTGGCCGCGCCCTCTTTCGTCGCCGCACCAGTCGAGCCCCTGCCGCTCATAGCGTTGCGGGGAAACTGTGCTCTACACCGTTTTGCCGTTGCCGCCTTGGAAAACGCTGGGGTTTCCCACTTCGTCGCCCACTCGGCCTCGGGTGTTGCCGGTTTACAGATGGCGCTCGCCGCCGGCCTCGGGGTGGCTTGCCTGAATCAGTCGGCAGTCCCGGCGGCAATGGTGGATCTCGGCCACAGCTTCGGTTTGCCACGGCTTCCCGAAGTCCGCTTCGCCTTGCTGCCGCCCCGCCCTGGCGAGCCTCGTCTGGTAACGGACGTCCGGGCGATGCTGGCGGAGTTGCTGGCCGGAACCTGACGGAGATGGAAGGCCGGCCGGAAGTCGTGACGGTTTGTCACGGGTTCAAATACGGGAAAGGCCCACAATAAGCGAAAAAGAAACAATCACACCAAGCGGTTACAGGCTGCACCCAATTGCCGAAAAGCCCTGCAATTTCAACGGCGACCTGTCATTTGATATCCTGCCGACGTCATGGTTGAGCCGGAATTGTAATGGCTGCTTTCAGGTGCGGAACCGGCAAAACAGACGCAGCTGTCGAGCTGGTGCTTCGGCAGCTCGGAAGCAAACAACCACGCTCAACCTCCCAGCTTATGTACGCAGGCGCCGTGTGCGGAATGTGCCCCAGCCGCTTTGTGCTACTGCTTTCAGCAGAGCCCACAGCCCATTTTCGTTGGGACGCGGTTTTCCACCGTTGGCTATTCGTTTGAGCTGCTGCGTGTACCAAGAGATTTCCATTAGAGCCATACGATCGACTTGCTTGATGCCTGTTGTTATCGGACGCACGCGCTGTGGGCTATCCAGCCCTTGCAACAACGCAGCCGGTGCATCGGGATCAATCGCCAACAGCCTTGCAATGCCAATGACATCTAGTCCACCAGCGCGCAGTGCGGCGTTCATGCCGGCGGCACTGCGGAACCCGCCGGTAACCATCAGGGGGGCCTTCACCGCAGATCGAATCTTTTCGGCAAATTCGAGGAAGTAGGCTTCGCGTGCCGCAGTGGACGCCCTGCGTGGGGTGTCGGAAACGCCGGTCATGACGGGGGCTTCGTAGGTCCCTCCGGAAATCTCGATCAGGTCGATACCAGCGTCAGAGAGCGCCTGGATGGTTGCCAAGGAGTCTTCCTCGGTAAATCCGCCACGCTGGAAATCCGCCGAGTTGAGCTTGATGCCGACCGGGAAGTCTGGACCGACCTGCCGACGGACTTCGTCGTAAACGGCAAGCACAAATCGGCGGCGCTTTTCCGGGCTGCCACCCCATTCGTCATTGCGCTGGTTGTGGTGCGGCGACAGAAATTGGCTGACCAGATAGCCGTGCGCGCCGTGAATTTGTACGCCGCTGAAGCCAGCTTTCTTACAGATGGCCGCACTGCGACCGAAGCGCTGAATAATGTCCTCGATCTCGGCGGCGCTGGCTTCGCGCGGCGTGTCGAAGAACGCCGCCATATCTTCACGGAACGGAATGGCCGACGGAGCGAGATTGCCTTGATTTAAGCCCTTCGGCGACTGCTTGCCGGGATGGTTGAGCTGAACCCAGACCGCTGCTCCCTGGTCGGTTGCGGCGCGTGCCCATTGCTGCAACATAGGCAGGTCGTTTTCATCCTCGATTACCACGTTGCCCGGTTCTCCAAGCGCACGGCGGTCGATCATCACGTTCCCTGTGATAAGCAATCCGATGCCCGATGCGGCCCAGCGCCGGTACAACTCTGCGAGTTGCGGTGTGGGATGATTGTCGTAGGTGCCCAATGTCTCGCTCATGGCCGCTTTAGCAAGGCGGTTGCGCAGCACGCTGCCGTTTGACAGGTGCAATGGCTGGGCCAACGGGTTCGTTTCGGTCATGGAGAATACTCGGTTTGGGTCGGTGAAGTGGCGTATTTGGGATGCCGCCGTCTACTTTTCCAAGGCCAGGGTACGTCCCTGCGATGCCATCAGCGCGTCCAGCTTCATGTCCTTTCGAATCCCGGCGTCCAGCAAACCGGCGGGCGCGAATCTGCGTAGCAATTGCAAGCGGCCCGCAAGCCCACCAGCCGTGTACCGGGCCTTCGGGCGAGCCGCGCTGGCTGCTTTGAGCACCACATCGGCCACGACGCCCGGCTCGTCGCCAGTGGCGATCAATGCCTTCATCGTCTCGCCCAAGGCCGCACAAACCTCGCGATACTCATCAAGCTTCGCATCGGGCTCCAAAAGATTCATGTCGAACTGGGTTTTTGTGTAGGCAGGCTCGATGATCGAGACCCGGACGCCCCAATTGCGCAGTTCATGATCGAGGGATTCCGAATAGCCTTCGACCGCGTGCTTGGTCGCAACATAGAGCGCCATGTACGGCCCCGGGAGGAAGCCGAGCACGGAGCCGATGTTGATGATGCGACCCCTCCGTTGGTGTCGCATGTGTGGCGCGACGGCGCGGGTCATTCGAACAATCCCGAAGAAGTTCGTGTCGAAGATCGACCGCGCCTGCTCGATTGAGCTCTCTTCCGCTCCGGCGGGGGCCACACCGAAGCCCGCGTTGTTCACGAGCAGATCGATGCGGCCTTCCTGGCGGATCATTTCCCGAACGGCACCTTCGACCGATTCATCGCTGGTTACGTCTAGCGATAGCATCTCGAATGATCGCTTGCCTGCTTGCGCTCCCCGCCGGCTCGTGCCGTAGACCTTATAGCCGGCCATGGCGAGCCGCTCCGCAGTGGCTTCGCCGATACCTGAGGAAGCGCCAGTGACGAGTGCTATCTTGTCCTTCATAATTTCCGTCCTTTTCCGTGAAATAGGTTTCGCGTAAGGCTGCCGGTGACCCGCCGGTTAAATGACGATCATCATCATTGATGATTATATGACGTTCATAATTTATAATGTCAACCGTGAGACGGATCGAGTGAGGTCAGGACATGAGAGTCAGCAGGGCAGAGGCAGCACGGAACCGGGAACGGGTCATTGAGGTGGCGGCGAAACTGTTTCGCGAACGTGGCTTCGATGGCGTTGGAGTCGCGGACCTGATGAAATGCGCCGGACTGACCCACGGCGGTTTTTACGGTCACTTTGCGTCGAAGGAAGATTTGATGGCCCAGGCCAGCGCGCGCGCGCTGGAGGGTTCGCTGGACACGATGCACCAGTTGGCCGAGCGTGGCGGGGAGAACGCGTTGTCTGCCATCGCGTCTGCTTATCTGTCTCCCGCGCATCGCGATCAGCCCGGCGAGGGATGCGTGCTGGCAGCATTGGGGGCAGAAGCCGCGCGCCACGGTTCGCCGGTACGCAGTGCCTTCACCCAGGGTGTACGCTCCGCGCTCGACACCTTGACACGACTTCTTCCGGGCAAGTCCGAGCAAGTGAAGCGCGAGCGCGCATTGACGGTTTACGCGAGCATGGTTGGTGCCCTTGTGCTGGCGCGCGCCGTCGATGACACTGAACTTTCCGAGGAAGTGTTGCGGTCTGTTTTGGCGGAAATCACCCATACCGACTCGCCCACATGAGACCAAACTGGGGAAAGTGTTGGCAGCCCGCAAGGCATACGGCGGAACTTCCGACGTGACTTTGTGGCAGAGCCAAGGAATGGGCGCCTATGACCGGTTCCGAGTCGTCACCCTATTTAAGCGTGGTCGGCTTGAGTCAGCTTTCGAGAAGCCTAATCAGGCCGATGACATTTGCTATCGGATCAGCTGCCGCAAGACATAAGGCAGGATGCCGCCATGGCGGAAATATTCCACCTCAATGGGCGTGTCGATGCGCAGCAGCAGGCGGCAGCCGCGGCTGGAGCCGTCGGGGTACGTGATATGCAAGATAACCTCCTGCCCCGGTGACAAAGTGTCCTCGACCCCCGGCAGATCAAACAGCTCGGCCCCCGTCAGTCCGAGAGACGCAGCGCTGTCGCCGGGCGGGAATTGCAAGGGCAGTACGCCCATGCCGACCAGATTGGAACGGTGGATACGCTCGAAGCTGCGGGCTACCACCGCTTTGACGCCTAAAAGTCGCGTGCCCTTTGCCGCCCAGTCACGGCTGGATCCAGTGCCGTATTCCTCGCCGGCAAAGATAATGGTCGGGATATTTCGGCGTTGATAGTCCATGGCGGCGTCATAGAGGAAACGCTGCTGACCGTCGGGTTGGCTGAGGGTCAGTCCACCCTCGACCGGGCGCCCATCGGGGCCGGGTGGCAGCATCAGATTGCGGATGCGGACATTGGCGAAGGTGCCGCGCATCATCACCTCGTGGTTCCCGCGGCGCGAGCCATAGCTGTTGAACTCGGACACCGGCACCCCCAGCGAGCTGAGGTAAAGACCGGCGGGCGAGCTGGATTTGATCGCTCCGGCCGGGCTGATATGGTCAGTCGTGACGGAATCGCCGAAGATGGCCAAGGCCCGGGCTCCTTGCACGGCACCCGAAGCGACCGGCTCCAGAGCGAAATCGTCGAAGAACGGCGGACGGGCGATATAGCTGGACTGCGTCCAGGTGTAAGCCTCGCCGGTGGGGGCATCGATTGTTTCCCACAGTGGATTGCCGTGGACGAAGTCCTTGTAGAGACGGCGATAGCTTTCCGGATCAGTGGCCTGCCGCAAGGCGATAGCGATGTCGGCTTGGCTGGGCCAGATGTCTTTCAGCATCACCGGCCTGCCGTCTCGATCCAGTCCCAGCGGGTCGAGCTCCATATCAATCCCGACCTGTCCAGCCAGGGCGAAAGCCACTACCAGCGGCGGGCTCATCAGGAAGTTGGCCTTGATGGCCGGATGGATACGGGCTTCAAAATTGCGGTTGCCCGACAGCACCGAGGCGCAGATCAGATCTTGTTCGGCTAAAACTTTTTCCAGTCCGGCATCCAGCGGCCCGGAATTGCCGATGCAGGTGGTGCAGCCATAGGCGACGATGCGGAAGCCCAATTTCTCCAGCGGTTCGCGCAGGCCGGCCCTCCCCAGATAGTCGGTGACGACCCGAGAGCCTGGCGCCAGAGAGGTCTTGATCCGCGCCGGTACCGTCATGCCCCGCGCCACGGCGTTGCGGGCCAGCAGCCCCGCCGCCAGCATCAGTCCGGGATTGGACGTGTTGGTGCAGGACGTGATGGCGGCGATCAGCACGTCGCCTTGGCCGACATCGTCTCCATTCGGCAAGGGGTGACGCTTGCCGTTCTGCAATCCGGCAAGGCTGGCCTTCAGCTCGGTCAGGGAGATGCGATCCTGGGGGCGCTTCGGCCCGGCAACGCAAGGCACGATGCTTCCCAGATCCATCTCGATCAATTCGCTGTAATCAATGTCGCCCAGGTTCGGCATGCCGAACATGCCTTGAGCCTGGAAATAGCTGCGGAAAGCCTGAACCTCTTCCTCCTGGCGGCCGGTGGCGGCCAGATAGGCAGCGGTTTCCTCGTCGGGCGGAAAGAAGCCCAGGGTGGCGCCATATTCAGGCGCCATATTGGCGATGGTGGCACGATCGGGCAGCGTCAATGAGGCCGCGCCCAGCCCAAAAAACTCGACGAATTTGCCAACCACCTTGGTTTGACGCAGCCGCTCGGTGATGGCCAGGACCAGATCGGTGGCGGTCACGCCCTCGGATAGCTGGCCGGACAAATGGACACCAACAACATCGGGAGTCAGAAAATAAATAGGCTGGCCCAGCATCCCGGCCTCGGCCTCGATGCCGCCGACTCCCCAACCGACCACGCCTAGGGCATTGATCATGGTGGTGTGGGAATCCGTGCCGACCAGCGTATCGGGAAAATAGACGTCGCCATGACGCGCCAAGCCCCGCGCCAGATATTCCAGATTGACCTGATGCACGATACCGATGCCCGGCGGCACCACATGAAAGGACTCGAAGGCCTGCATCCCCCATTTGACGAAGCGGTAGCGCTCGGCGTTCCGCCCAAACTCCAGAGCCATGTTAAGCTCCAAGGCATTCTCTTCGCGGAAATGGTCGATTTGCACCGAATGGTCCACCACCAGATCTACCGGCACCAGCGGCTCGACGACTTTGGCGGAGCGACCGAAGCGGACGGCGGTATCGCGCATGGCCGCGAGATCGCATAACAGCGGTACGCCGGTAAAGTCCTGCAGCAGAATACGGGAGACCACAAAGGGGATCTCTTCGCTCCGTTCTGCCCGAGGTTGCCAGGCGGCCAATTGGCGTAGATGGCGCTCGGTGACACGCTCGCCGTCCAGATTGCGCAGGACCGATTCCAGAATGATCCGCAAGGATACCGGCAGGCGTGAAATCCTGCCGAAACCGGACGCCTCTAATGACGGCAGGGAATAAAGCCTGCCTATCTGTTCAGAGGAGGACTGAAGGTCGCGCAAGGAGGACTGCGGTTCGAATGGCATGGAATTGTCCCTTTCAAAAAACCGCATCAGCATCGACGGCCTCGCGGATCCAGGCGGCGGGCTCCCTGTGATCGGCGCTTATCGGGGATAAACTCCTCAGTTTTTGCGATGACCGTTGCGCAAAAACTAAAATCAGCAAAATTTTATAATTAATACAAGATGTTATACTGATTTTATTGTCGTTAACAAAATAACGCGCCACAATTTTTCTATTTAAATTACGCTAACATGTTGCCGTTAAATCGACAACGGCATAGCGCTTCAGTCATCTTGTTCAAATGTTTACATGGTGGATATCATGTCTGACAGCATCCGAATGGAGCATGATTCCTTTGGCGAGATCGCCGTCCCGTCCACGGCTCTGTGGGGGGCGCAAACTCAACGCTCTTTGCTGCATTTCAGGATTTCCCACGAGCGGATGCCGCTGCCGTTGCTGATGGCGCTGGCTCGGATCAAGCGGATCGCAGCCAAGGTCAATGGCACATTGGGGCTGCTCGACACAGCCGTGGCTCAGGCCATTGCCGTCGCAGCCGAAGAGGTACTGGAGGGCCGTCACCCCGATGCCTTCCCCTTGGTGGTCTGGCAGACCGGCTCGGGAACCCAGACCAATATGAACATGAACGAAGTGCTGGCTAACCGCGCCTCGGCTCTGCTGGGAAGGCGGGTGCATCCCAATGACGATGTCAATCTGGGCCAGTCCTCCAACGACATCTTTCCCAGCGCCATGCATCTGGCCGCCGTGACGGAGACTTTGCTCACTTTGCTTCCAGCCCTCCGTGGCTTGCGCCAGACCTTGAGCGGCAAGGCTGAAGCTTTCGCCGACATCGTCAAAATCGGCCGCACCCATCTTCAGGACGCGACACCGTTGACTCTGGGCCAGGAGATATCGGGGTGGGTGGCGCAACTCGATCACGCCGAACGGATGGTCACGGCCAGCCTTGGCACCCTGTTCGATCTGGCTGTTGGTGGCACCGCCGTCGGCACCGGCCTTAACACCCATCCTGACTTTGGTACCCGCGTCTGCGTGGCCCTGGCCGAGGAAACCGGGCAACCGTTCCGTTGTGCCGCCAACCGCTTCGCCGCCTTGGCCTGTCACGATCCCATGGTCAGCGCCCACGGGGCTTTGAAAGGGTTGGCGGTGGGCTTGATGAAGATTGCCGGGGATATCCGCTGGTTGGCCTCGGGTCCGCGATGTGGCCTGGGTGAACTAAGGCTTCCCGAAAACGAACCCGGCAGTTCGATCATGCCCGGCAAGGTCAACCCCACCCAATGCGAGGCGATGATGATGGTTTGCTGTCAGGTGCTGGGCAATGACGGAGCGCTCTCCATCGCTGGGGCTTCGGGAAATTTCGAGCTGAACGTCTTCAAGCCGCTGATCATCCACAACCATCTGCAAAGCCTGCGGCTGCTGGCCGACGCCATGGAGGGTTTCGATCGGCATTGCGCCCAGGGCATGGAGCCCGACCGGGCCAGGATTGCGGAACTGCTGGGACAGTCCCTGATGCTGGTGACGGCGTTAAGCCCTCATATCGGCTATGACAAGGCCGCCAAGATAGCCCAACAGGCCCATGTCGAGGGGCTGACCCTGAAGGCCGCCGCCTTAGCCTCGGGTGAGGTGGATGAAGTTCAGTTCGATGCCTGGGTGCGCCCCGAGAAAATGGTCTAAACTGCGATCATGTACAGCAAGACGATCCGCCCCCCCAAGTCTTCCCGAATGAGATAGACGAGGAAGCCCAGAGGGAAACTTCTGCGGAGCTATCGCCCCTTGTCCGCTATCAAGCGCCGATAAACTCGTACTCAACGACCACAATGGGCGCGATGGCGTCGCGACGGGGCCGGAAACGGAATGGCAGAATGTGCCCGCCGCGCTGACATATCGGGTTCTGATCGCCAACCGAAGCCATCGACAACATATGCAGCTCTCCTGTCACCTTCTCATTCCGCCGTTTCCCTGCGCTGTATGGCCGTTGAATTACGAGACAAGATTCCCTGATCGGTATAATATTCTCCTGTCGCCAGGGGCCATTCCTGACGATCCCGCCTCGTGTGTGGAGACCAAGAATGACGCTCGTCGCTCCACCGGTCACGCCTTCAGACGTTGTTCCAGACCGGCCTCCCATCTCCCTGTTCAGTCCTGTCGCCGGTTGGGTGGTTCCCCTGGCTGACGTTCCCGATCCGATTTTCAGCGACCGCATTCTGGGCAATGGCCTCGCCATCGACCCTACGGATTCGATGCTGTACGCTCCTTGTGACGGCACCGTGGTCACCCTGCATCGCGCCCATCACGCTCTGACCCTGCGCACGGCGGGCGGGGCGGAAATCCTCATGCATATCGGCCTTGATACCGTTGCTTTGGGCGGTGTCGGCTTTACCCCACAGGTGGAGGTCGGACAAACGGTCCTGGTCGGGAAGCCCTTGATCGGCTTCGACCTTGCCGCCCTGGCCGAGCGGGTGCGCAGCCTGCTGATCCCGGTGGTTCTGATCAACAGTGACGCTTTCAGTCTGTCCCTGCCGGATGTGGATCGGGTGGTGGCGCGGGGCGATGCCTTGTTCACCATTCTGCCGACCATCGCCCCCGCATCCAGCGAAGGACCAGTGATGGCGGGCGATGAGATCAGGCGACAGGTGCGGATGCAGGATCCTCATGGCATTCATGCCCGACCCGCCGGCTTGCTGGCCGATTGCGCCCGCCGCTTCAAGGCCGAGATCAGCTTGCAGGCTAATGGCCGCTCGGCCAACGCCCGGAGCGCCGTGTCCCTGATGCTGCTGGGCGTACGCCAGGGCGATCAGATCACCCTGGTCGCCCACGGCCCCGAAGCCGAGGCCGCCATCACCGCCATCGCCGCACTGATCGACAGCGCCGCCAGTGCCGCCGCGCCACCCAGCCCGGCCCCCCGACCCGCCGCTTCACCACCACGCCCCAGCCGGTCGTTTGCGCCCGGCGAAGCGGGCGTGCTGGAAGCGGTGCAAGCTGCCCCCGGCGTCGGCGTCGGTCCCGCTTTGCGGCTGATGCGGGAAAGCCTGGAGATTCCCGAGCAGGGCAATGGCGCCGGCCCGGAACAAATCCGGCTGGACAAAGCTCTGGCCCAAGTACGGGACACCATGGCGGCCGAATTGGCGGCCATGGTCGACCAGACCAGCAAACAGGCCGCGGTTCTGGCCGCCCATATGACCTTTCTCGAAGACCCCGATCTGCATGCCGAGGCCGTGACCCTGCTGCATCAGGACAAAAGCGCGCCCTTCGCCTGGAAAGCCGCCATCGACCTGCGAGTCGAAGCCTTGCGCCGCTTGGGCAACGCCGTCCTGGCCGAACGGGCGTCCGACCTGTTGGACATTGAGCGCCAAGTGGTGCTGGTATTGCTGGGCAAGAGCGAAACCGCCCATGCGCTGGATCACCCCTCGATCCTCTTGGCCGATGATCTGTTACCCTCGCAATTCACCGCGCTAGAGGCCCGCCATATCGCCGGGATCTGTCTGGCGCGGGGCGGCCCCACCTCCCATGTGGCGATCCTGGCGGCATCCATGGGCATTCCGGCCCTGGTGGCGGCGGGCGACGATGTCTTGCAGATCGCCGACGGCACGCCGCTGATTCTCGACGCCGACCATGGCCGTCTGCATGTTCATCCCGCGCCCGAGATGATGGAGCGCACCGCCGCCCAATCCCTGCGCCGCCGTCAGTCGAGCCAGCAGAACCGCGAACAGGCCCGAACCGAATGCCGCATGGCCGACGGCAGCCGCATCGCCGTGGTCGCCAATCTGGGCTCGCCCGACGACGTGCCCGCCGCCCTGGCCGCCGGGGCCGAAGGCTGCGGTTTGCTGCGCAGCGAATTCCTGTTCCTCAACCGCGACACCGCGCCGACGGAAGACGAACAGGCGGCGCAATACCAGGCCATCGCCAGCGCCCTGCAAGGCCGTCCGCTGATCATCCGCACTCTGGATGCGGGCGGCGACAAGGATCTGCCCTATGCCGAGCTACCGCAGGACGACAATCCCGCCCTGGGTCTGCGCGGCATTCGCATGAGCCTGTGGCGGCCCGATTATATGCGTGACCAGTTGCGGGCCATTCTGCGGGTCCAGCCCCTGGGCCAGACCAGCATCATGCTGCCAATGGTCGCCACCCTGGCCGATCTGCGCACGGTGCGCGCCATGCTGGACGAAGAAAAAGCCAAGCTGGGCATCACCGCCGCCATTCCGCTGGGCATCATGATCGAGGTGCCGTCGGCGGCGGTAATGGCCGATCTGTTCGCCGCCGAGGCCGATTTCTTCTCGGTCGGCACCAACGACCTGACCCAATACACCCTGGCCATGGACCGCACCAACCCCCACCTCGCCAAACAGGTCGACGCCTTCCATCCGGCGGTGCTGCGGCTCATCGCCACCGCCGCCGAGGGCGCGCGCCGCCATGGCCGCTGGGTCGGCGTCTGCGGCGGTTTGGCTTCGATCCCGCTGGCGGCGCCCGTGCTGATCGGTCTGGGCGTCACCGAGCTGTCGGCCACGGCGGCGGCGGTGCCCGACGTCAAGGCCATGGTGCGCGGCCTGACCATGGAACTTTGCGCCGAGGTGGCGCAACAAGCCCTGCAACAAGAGTCCGCCGAAGCCGTGCGCCAGTTGTTGGTGCAGCGCTGGCCCGAAGTCTAGACCTGCCGCCCGGAGAGAAACATCATGTTCAAATCCGCTTTCGGCCTGCTGCAAAAGATCGGCAAGGCCTTGATGTTGCCGGTGGCGGTGCTGCCCGTCGCCGGTCTGTTGCTGGGCATCGGCAGTTCGCATTTTTCCTGGCTGCCCGATGTGGTGTCGCTGGTCATGGCCCAGGGCGGCGGGGCGATCTTTGGCAATCTGGCGCTGATTTTCGCCGTCGGCGTTGCCCTTGGCCTGACCAACAATGACGGCGTCGCCGCCATCGCCGCCGTGGTCGGCTTTGTCGTCATGATCGCCACCATGGGGGTGATGGCTCCGGTCATGGGGGTCGATCCGGTGCTGGTCATGGGCATGAAATCCATGGAAACCGGGGTGTTCGGCGGCATCATCATCGGTGCGGTGGCCGCCGCCCTGTTCAATCGCTATTACCGTATCGAGCTGCCGTCCTATCTCGGCTTCTTCGCCGGCAAACGCTTTGTGCCGATCGTTACCGGACTGGCCGCCATCGCCACCGGCGTCACCCTGTCGCTGATCTGGCCGTCGGTGCAGCATGGCATCGATCTGTTTTCCCGTTGGGCGGCCGAGGGCGATCCCCGCTCCGCCGCCACCATCTATGGCTTCGTCGAACGGCTGCTGATTCCGTTCGGCCTGCATCACATCTGGAACGTGCCGTTCTTCTTCCAGATCGGCTCCTTCCCCGACGCCAGCGGCGCGGTGGTCCATGGCGATATCAACCGCTTCTTCGCCGGAGACAAAACGGCGGGCATCCTGGCCGGTGCCTTCCTGTTCAAGATGTGGGGCCTGCCCGCCGCCGCCATCGCCATCTGGCACTGCGCCCGCCCGGAAAACCGCGTGCGGGTCGGCGGCATCATGATTTCCGCCGCCCTGACCTCGTTCCTCACCGGCATCACCGAGCCGATCGAATTCTCGTTCCTGTTCGTCGCCCCGGTGCTGTACCTGATCCATGCCGTGCTGGCCGCCCTCAGCCAGTTGATCGCCAACAGCCTCGACATCCATATGGGCTTCACCTTTTCCCAGGGCGGCATCGATTTCGTGCTGTTCAACGTCTTGGGTAAGACCGCCCATAACTGGTGGATGACCCTGATCATCGGCCCCATCTACGCGGTGGTTTATTACAGCGTGTTCCGCGTCGCCATCACCCGCCTGAACCTGAAAACGCCGGGCCGGGAAGAAACCACGGTCGATAGGGACGTCGCCACCGATCACGATCACTTGGCCAAGGCGCGGGAACTGGTCCTGGCCTTTGGCGGTGGCGCCAACATCGTCAATCTCGACGCTTGCATCACCCGGCTGCGGGTCGGCGTGCGGGATATGGCCAAGGTCAATCAGCCGCGCTTCAAGGAATTGGGCGCGGCGGGTGTGATGGTGGTGGGCGACGGCATTCAGGTGATTTTCGGCACCCAGTCGGAAAACCTGAAAACCGACATGGAGGAATATCTCAAAGCCGCCGGCCATGAACCGGCAGCACCTGCCCCGGCCATCGCCGCCGCCCCGGCTGCGGTCGCGGCGCAGGCCCAACCGGCGGTCCCAATCCCAACCGTCGCCGCCCTGCGCCAAGCCTTGGGGGGAGCAGCCAACATCAAGCGGATCGCGGTGGTGGCGGGCAGCCGCTTGCGGGTCGATCTGAACGACGCCGGAAAGTTCGACCCCAGCGCCGCCCAGCAAGCAGGCGTACTGGCCATGGCCACTCTCGGTCCGGCCAGCTATCACCTGATCGTCGGCCCCCAGGCCGAACAGATGAAGCAGGCGCTGTTAGCAGCTTAGCCGCTGCTCCAGAAACGGCAGCAAGTGGGGGTCGGCGAAATCCTGCACCGTCAGGACGGCCCCCACCGCCGTCAAACTGTCCGCCGTATGACTGGTCAGCACCCCCACGCTAGGGATGTTGGCCCGCACGGCAGCGGTCAGGCCAGGCACGGCATCCTCGAACACCACCGCCTGCTCCGCCGTCAGCCCCAGGCGCTCCAGCGCCGTGACATAGGGCAAGGGATCAGGCTTGCTGCGCGCCAAAGTTTCGGCAGACACAGTGACGGTGAAATCCGCCGCAATGTTGAACGCCGCCAAAACACCGTCGATATTGGCCTGAGGCGCATTGCTCACCACCCCCAGCGCCAAGCCCTTGGCTTGCGCCCACACCAGCAACGGATAAAGCCCCGTTACTGGCTGCAGCTTGCTTAAATTGGCCCGGAACAATTGTTCCTTCTCCGCCACCGCCAGATCCCTCTCGACGCGGCTGAGATGGGGGAACAAAGATTCTCCAATCTCATGATTGCTATGCCCCGACATGTGGCTGACGAAAAACGCCTCGTCGAAATCCACCCCCCGCCGCCGCGCCGCGATGTGGAACGCTTCGCAATGAAGAGGATCACTGTCGGCCAAAGTGCCGTCCAAATCAAATAACAGCGCGGAAAGAGGCATGAGAGGAAGGACCGCTGCAAAGAGGAGACTGTGACTATATCCTTCTCGGGAGCAGATCCAAGGCCATAGAGCGCAGGGGGGGAGTATCGGGTGAAGATCCCCCAGTGATAAGGCTAGAGGAAATCGTCGATGACCGAGCCGAGGTGGCGGATATTTTACGCGGCCTGATCGAGAAGATCCGCCTGATTACCGTCCGATGGCGCTGGCTGGCCGCAGTGAGCGCAAAGCCGCCGTGAATGAGTTAGGGAGCGTCAATCCAGCGTCGGGAAATCGCACACCGCCAAAACGATT
>Ga0209415_10009824_pt1 | contig 16365 bp, 9 predicted proteins | sample PeaSoiSIISIP2007_FD_187696 | JGI IMG/M metagenome (GOLD analysis project Ga0209415, IMG submission 187696) | Peat soil microbial communities from Weissenstadt, Germany - SII-SIP-2007 (SPAdes) (version 2) | ecosystem: Environmental > Terrestrial > Soil > Wetlands > Peat | place: Germany...
CGCTACGGGCAAGCCCACCAACATCGCAATGTCGGCGCCGCCCAGAGCCCTTGCAACCGGACCCTTGTAGTGCTCGGTGCTGAAGAATGGGATCATCACGAGGAAGCCGACGCCGTAGGCCAGCAGCCCGCGCCAACTCCAGCGCCCGTACATGCCGTGTGCGTTGAAAATTTCACGCACCGAGTAATGCCCTTTGCGCACCACATAGAAGTCCACCAGGTTGATCGCGGTCCACGGCGTGAATAGGTACAGCAACACCGCGAGGAATTCGCCGAATTTCTCGACGAAGTTCTGCGATGAGGCGAGAGCGATTCCGGAGGCCACCACGGTCGCGACGAGCAGCGTCACCACCCGCTTCGCCAGCGTCGGTCGGCTGGGCTTCAACGAATCCGCCACGCTCAACAAGGTCAACGACGCTCCGTAGCAATTCAAAGACGTAATCGTCAACAGGCCGAGCAGAGAGCACAGCAAGAGCGGCTTACCGAAACCGGGCATGACGAGGTCGGCCGCCGTGCGCAACGCGGTGGCGACCTCGAGCGTCGGGAACAGGGCCGCGGCCAACGTGCCGACGAGCATGGTCCATGCGCCGCCGACGAATCCGCCTAAGAAAGTCCACCAGAACGATGCGCTGACGCCGACGTCGCGCGGCAAATAGCGCGAATAGTCCGAGACGTAAATCGACCATGCGATCTGGTAAGACGCCGCCGCGAAAAACTGCGCAAGAAACGGTACCGCTCGAAAATCCTTTAGATTCGTCTGCTCCGGCGGCAAATGCGCCTTCAAGAGCACGGCCACCGTGAACACCAGCAGCGCCGCGATCAGCACGTACGCGATAAAGCGCTGCGCCAAATGGATGAGATCGTAACCGACGACGGCCAATGAAACCGCCAACAGCGCGAACACCAGAATCGTGGCCGTCGGATCCGCGCCGTACAAATCATGCACGGTCTGCGCCGCAAGGATCTGATTAAACGCATTGAAGCCGATGTAGGCGATGAGCGCGACGCCCCAGACCAACAAAGCACCCACGTACCCGAACTGAGGGCGCGACTGAATCATCTGCGGCAGCCCGAGCTGGGGCCCTTGGGTGGAATGGAATGCCATGAAAAAGGTGCCGAAAGCGGCGCCCAACACGACGGCAATCGCCATCCACACCAGGTTTCCGCCGAGCGCGATGCCGACGACTCCGGTGGCAACCGTCGCCAAATGCGCGTCGCCGGAGAACCAGACGGGCCACAGGTGCCACACCTTGCCGTGGCGCTCGGCGATGGGTACGTAGTCGATGGATCGCTTCTCGATCAGTCGGTCACCGAACTTCGCTTCCATCGGCCTCAACTTGTCATGGGACGCCAACCCCACATACTAACACCCGCGGGCCTCATCGAGCTTGCAATGTGCAGCGCTCGCGGAAATCCAAGTCGTGAGCGGGGCAACGGCGCACGCTCTGCGCCGGCACCAGGTACCGCTCAGTATTCGAATTGGTAGGAAATTCCGACGCTGCTGCCCGGGTCGTTCTCCGGCGTCGTCCCTTGAACGGCCGCAGTGCCGTTTCCGAGGCGCGTCTGCAGCTTCAAGTGCTTCGTCAGGTCGACGTCCACCTGTAGCTGGCTGGTCCCGGCCGTGCTCTGTTTGGCTTCGACGTAGACGCGCTTGGATACGTAGCGCCCCGCGGCGATCGCGGCCCCTGAGGTTTCAGGGGCGCCGCTCGCCGTGGTCGTCGTGTTCGCCCCGACGGTCAGTCGGTCGAGTCCTAGGGATTTTTGCAGCTTGACCAGGGGATTGGAGCCGCTGCTCCCGACCCCGCTCAAAGTCGCCAGCGCGGCGCCGATTTCCGCCACTTGCAACGCGCTCAACTGCGCCGCACTTTCCCCGAACAACAGCCGCGCCATGATTTCATCCTGCGGGAGCGTCGGATTGCTGGTGAATTCGAATCGCGGCGCATCCGCGACACCGGTGATCCGCAGCGTGACCGTCGTGTCGGTGACCGTCGTTTGCGCCGTGAAGTCCAAGGTCGGATCGATTTTCTTGCGCAATCCCTCGCCGTCGAAGCCAACCCGGCCCTGCGTGAAGCTCAACTTGTTTCCCGCGATGCTAAAACTACCCCGCTGCAGATCGAAGCCGCCGCTGACGAGAGGCTCCTTGGAAGTTCCGCCGATCTTGATCTCACCGCCCAATTCGGCATCCAATCCGCGCCCCTGGACGAGAATCTGCTGCGGCGCTTGAATGGCGACGTCGAAACCCACGACCCGCATGCTGCCGCTCGCTGCAGGCGCGCTTTGGCCGCGACGGCGCACGTCGAGCACGGCCACATCGGCCGGCAGCGAATCGGGAATTCCGATGGTCGCGCGGCCGACATGAATGGTGCCGGCGACGTCGAGACGCTGCAGAACGGTGCCGCTGACATGCAGATCGGCGTCGAGATTCGCGGTGATGATGCTGCTCGCGATCGGCTGCGCATTCTTCGCCGTGATCCTGAGGTCGACCGGCATGCCATGCTGCAGCACACCGAAAGTGCCGGTCATGCCGACGCTGCCGGACACTGCCGTGGCAGTGAAACTCTTGATCTGCAAGCCGCCATCGCTGCCCTCGATCTGCGCTTGGATATTCGACAGATTTACGCCGCGGACGTAATCGCGCAGACTTCCCTCGGCCAGCGTGATGCCGCCGTGCACTTGCGGCGCGCTGGAACTGCCGATCACCGTCGCATCCATCGTCAGCGCGCCTGCGGCACGCAGGCCTCTCGCCTCCAGCAGGGGATTGGCCAAGCCCAGGTCCAATTTGCCCCCGATCTTCAGGTCCAGCGCACCGTTCGGATTGAGCGGCAGCGTGCCCGAGGCCGTGACTTGAGAGCCGGAGCCGGCGCTCAGCGTGGCGTCGAGCGTGGCGGCATCGTCGGCGAGCTGCGCTCGACCATGGATCTCCAATGCCGGCAGCCCGGCCGCGGCATCGTCCGCGAAGCGCACGGCGTTCGCGTCCACGCGGATGCTACCGGAGGGGCTCGACGGGCTGCCCCGGAGTCGCGCTCGTGCCTCCAAGGTACCGCTCGCGAGCAGTCCCGGTGTGAACACATTGACCAAGCCGGGATTGACGTGCGCCAACGAGGCACGCAGGTCGAGCGTCGGCGCCAGTTGACCGCTCAACTCGAACACCGCCTCCTGGGCGCCAATCTTCAGGTCATCGACGGACAATCCCTGCGCGAACGATAACAGCGCCGGAGACAGCAAATGAAACGTCTCGCTCCGATAATCGGCGGAGATACTGGCGATGCGCAGCTCTCGGGCATCGAGGTTCAGCGTGGCAGCCGCGGACACGCTCGCGGGCGTGCCATACACCTTTGGCAGTTGTGCGTTCAATTGCAGTCCCAGGGCCTCGGGTACACCCGCCGCCTGCAGGTGCACGTTCCCGGACAGCCGTCCGACGATCAGATCCTTACCATCCAATTCCAGATGAGCCTGCGGGTGACCCTGCGCAGACACAATCCCCAAAGTTCCGTCCACGGTCCCGGCGAGGTTCATCCCGACGAGCCGATCGAGATCAGTGAGCTGCGCGACATGCAAGTGCAGCTGCCCGTGGCTGTGCGCCAGATCCGCATCCGCAGTCATGTCGCCATCGAGGTGCGCGCTCTTCCAGTCGGCTTGGCGGACCAACACTCGAAAGACATGCTCGGCGCTGCGCTCGACTGCGGCATCGAGGTTGAGCGGCGCGCCATCGAGCATGCCCTGCGCCAGGATGGTCGCGCTCGGCGCCTTCGGCAGGCCGAGCACTTGCACTCGAGCATCCACAGTCCCGGTCGGGGATCCCCGTACGGACAGTCTCGATGCGATGGTCGCTGCGGCTGCCATCGATCCCGGCGAACCCTTAAGCTGTCCCGACATCCTCAAGTCCCCGGCGACGTCGCTCGAGACCCGGCTCAAATCGCCGACCTCGAGCTGCCAATACGCTTGCAAATCCTTGATGAAGGCAGCGGCGGGTAAACCTGACGGCACCCGCGCAGCGCTGCCGCTCGCCGTCAACGTCAGCGCCTCCCCGACGAGGCGCATGCTTTGCATCTTGATGCGTTCGTCCGAGAGGTTCCCCGCCAGCTTGAGGGTCGCGCTCGGGCCCAACACACCGAGCCACTTGGCTGTGCCGCCCGTGAAGCCCATGTGGGCATCCAACATCAGCGTGCCATCGCTGCGCCCGTGCGTGAGCTGCGCAGTGATCGTGGCACTCCCCCGCACGTCTTGAGCGGCGAAGGCGGCGAAAGGGCGGAGATCCGGAACGCGCAGCTCGACCGTGGCCCGTTGGCCATCGGGTGCAGCCGCTGCGGTATCCGCATGCGCACGCAGCGCGAGCAACGGGTGCGACGCGATGATGTCGACTGGCCGCGATGCCTGGCTCAGCAGCACCGAGCCGTCGACTTTCAACGGCTCGGCGGCGAACAGACGCGGCTGCGGTCCGGGAATCTCCAAGCCGTCGATCACGGAGTGAACGTCGAGCCGTCCAGCGCTCGCCGCAAGCTGCGCAGTCAATCGCAGCACTCGCGTGCTTCCGGCAAGACGCAAGTCGTCGACGTCCAACGTGCCGTCGGCCCGGGGCGCCGTCAGCGATCCGCGCCAATTCCCTTTGAGCGCAACACGGCCCCACGCGACATCCGGGCGCGGCGCCATCGCCGATGCATCCAATGAATAGTCCAAGTCAGCCGCGGCATGAGTAAAATCGACGCTGCCGTGCACTTGCCCGTGCAGGCTTCCAGCGTCCACTACCGCATCGACGCGCTCGGCATTGCGCGGCCCCGCGAGCGTCATCGTCGCCGACAGAGCACCCAGTCCGGGCAATGACAACAGGTTTTCGAGCGGCCCGCTCGCCGGCTCGTGAACCGCCAATGCTGCATCCACTCGCTTGGGATCGAGACGCAGGCGCAAAGTGTAGTCGCCCTCGCCGTCCTGCCGGTGAGCCACCAAGCCGCCGTTCGCATCCTCGAGCGAACGCATCTGCCAATTTCCGGTGGCGGAGAAGGTCGCCGCGGTCCCGACCAGGGGCGCACCCAATTCCACGGTGTCGATCGCGAAATGTCCGACGACGATATGCGGGATGGAAACGCTGCCGCCGGGCGTGTCGCTGATGGGCGTGCGTTCCATGTGCAGGCGCGCCAATTGCAGCGTGTCGACCTGGATGCGCCGCTCCAGCAGCGCCAGCGGGGACCAGTGCAGCGACAGGCGATCGGCCGTCAACCACACGCCGTGGCCGTCGCTGAGCTGCAACTCTTCGAGCGTAGGCCGTGCCGGGAACGAACCGCCCAGGCCGGAGAGCTTTACAGTCCCGGCAGACAACTGATACGTCAAGCGTTCGATGAGCTTGCGGCCCGGGTCGGTATTGCCCGCCACCCAAACCGCGCCGCCCAGCGCGACGATGCAGAGGCATGCGGCGCCGAAAATCCATAGGGATCGTTTGACCACGCGGCGCATCAGAATGCCTGACCCAGTCCGATGTACACCTGAAACGCTTGATCGTAGCTGTTGCCAGGCCCCATTGGGATCTCATTCGACAATGGACCCCCGATGCGCTTCAGCAACACAACATTGCTGTAGGTGTCACGCTTCGTAGGCACCGCAACATCCAATCGAATCGGACCGATGGGCGTGTAATATCGGACACCGACGCCGGCGCCAACCCGAAATTCGGTGGGAAGGGGTTTCAAACTGGCGCTGACCTGCCCCCCGTCGACGAAAAACGCGGCGCCCCAATGGGCACCGAATCGCTGCCGAAATTCCAGTGAGCCCGCGGCGATGGCGGTTCCGCCGATGGGAATATCGGTGTACTTGAATACCGGCCCCACCAACTGATAAGGATAGCCGCGGATGGTCCCGCTGCCGCCGCCGTAAAAGCGTTGGTCCGGCGGCAGGCTCAATTCGCCGGCGCCCTGCGCCTCACCGGCCAGTCCACGGATTGCAAGCACGCTGCGTCCCGGATCGCCGAGGCCGACAGCATGCAGGTCAAAGTAAGCGGCAAGCTTGACCTGACTGATGATGAAGGTGGCATTCGGGTGACCAAACGATTGCGTGGGCGTGACGGTCAACGAATCGCGCATGCCATGCGTTGGATCATCGAGCGGTGACGCCAGATGGGTCGAATCGAAGCTAACGGTCAGCGGCAGCGCCACCAGGGTGTAATTGTAGGTGCCGCCGTTTTGGATGATTTGCTCGTCCGAGGTGGCGACCCCGGCGCTCGCACTCCAGACGCTGGACAGCTTGCGCGTAAGGGTCACCGCGCTGGTGACGGCTCGTTGATCGTAAGCCTGCAAATACTGCTTGATCGCCCCCACCGCAATCTGCAGCGACTGGTCGCGATGACCGACATCCGGGATGATGAATTTCGCACTCGTGTCATACCCGACTCCCGTGGTGTCGCTGCCGCCGAGATTGATGACGTTGGCGGCGATATTGAGCTGTTCCGCATTGCCGAATACATTGCGGTCGCTCCAGGTCACTCCGCCGCTGCCGCCGAGATCGCTGGAAAACGCGGCATTCAATGTCACGGCGTGACGCTTGCGCTCGTGCAGCGCGAATGTAATCGGCACGCCGCCGCTCGCATCCACGGCTTGGCCTACCTGCACGCTGACCACGGCGAACGGACCCAACGACAACAGATCGCGTCGCGCCGCCTCGATGGCGCTCGGACGATAGAGTTGTCCGGAATGCACCGTCAGCCTGTGGCGGACGACTTTTTCATGGACGCGTTCCAACCCTTCCAGCCGAATTTCGCCGATATTGACGCGCGCTCCCGCCTCAACGCGAAAACTCACGTCCAGCACGGGCAGTGTTTGATCTTCATAGGCGATGGGCGGATCGACTTTCGCAAAGGCGAATCCTTGCTCCTGCAGGGCCGATTCCAGGCGCGAGCCCGCCGCCAGCACATCCGCCGCCACTGCCGGAGCGCCGGATTTCAATGAAAACGCCCCCTGTGCGGACTCCGGCAGGGTCCCGTCGATGGTGACCGTGCGCAAATGGTAAAGGGGTCCGAGCTTGAACGCGATGGCCACGCGCGCATTTTGGCCTTTGGTCAGCGCGTTCAGCGCATCGGCGAGACCAGGGTTGTTGAGGCCCAATCCTGCGATCGTGATGGTCACCGTGGATTGGTAGTAGCCGTAGCTTTCCAGGACCGCCTTCAGCCGGTCGACTTCGCCGCGAGCGCGGGCAATCAATCCGAAAGGGCTGACCGGCGCGCTGTCGCGAAGCGAAAGGAGTTCGGACGTGGCATGCAGTGTGGCGTCCATGGCGCCGTCGCCCGTCGATGCCAGATCGACCCGATAGGGTTGTGGATCCGCCGCGCGAGCCGCGAGACTCGCACACAGCATCATGGCAAACCAGACGATAATTCCCGGGAAACTGGAACGCATTGCACCGAGAATCCTAAAGGAACTCGTGGTAACCAATGTAAAAAAACGGCGCGCCTGGCACCCCCTCCAACACGCGAATGGTTGCCGCACCCCCTTAAGGCAGTCTACACGCCTTGGCACATCATCCTGCGGCGAATCGAGCGCCCGCCGTCGCACGGTTGCGACGCCGGCGGTTTCCTACGCAAGGTGGCGTCAACCCCCGAGCAACGGTGCGCGTGTGGCGTGATACCCTCGAGTTAATTATGCTCTTCGATTCGGGAGTGGTATGTCATCGGTAATCGTCTGTCATGCGTGCGACCTCGTGCATCGGCGGGATGCCATCGCGGATAAAGCTCGCGTTCTTTGCGTGCGCTGCCGAGCGGAGTTGTATAGAACCAATTCCGCGAGCATCGATACCGCCATCGCGTTGGCCGCTACCGCAGCGATACTCCTGTTGCTGAGCAACGCCTATCCACTGGTGGCATTGCAACTGAATGGCAGTTTTCGGGCCACGACCCTGGTAGGCGCCGCTCTCGGTTTGTATGTACAAGGCTATGCCCCGGTCGCCGCTCTCGTGTTGGTGACGACCGTGTTGATCCCATTGTTCCAAATTACCGCATTACTCTACGTCCTGTTGCCGCTGCGCAGGAATGGACGCGCCCGGGGACAGAACGAAGTGTTCCGCGCACTGACCCGACTTCGGCCATGGGCGATGTCCGAGGTGTTCATGCTCGGCGCTCTGGTGGCACTGGTCAAACTCTCCGCGCTGGCGCAGGTCATTCCCGGCATAGCGCTTTTTGCCTACGGGGCGCTGATGCTGACGCTAGCCGCGCTGACGAGCATCACGCCGACGGAGCAATTCTGGCGGTGGGTCGAAGGAAATCGAGCGTGACCACATTCGTGATGGGGCGCGCGCTCGGCTTGCTGGTCTGCACTCACTGCCATGCGACGGTGCGCGCGATTCGGCCGTCGCCCGCGCTGTGCCCGCGCTGCGGCGCCTCGATACACGTAAGAAAGCCGCACAGTGTTGCCGCCACGGCGGCCCTGATAGCGAGCGCGGCGCTCTTGTATATACCCGCGAATTTGCTGCCCGTCATGCACATGCACACGTTCTTCAGCGACGAGGACGACACCATCGTGAGCGGTGTTCTGTCCTTGATCCAGGAAGGATCTTGGCCCCTCGCCCTGCTGGTGTTCGTTGCCAGCATCGTCGTCCCACTGCTGAAACTCATCGCAATGACCTGGCTGCTGCTGTCGGTGGTTCGAAAGTCCCGCGGCAACGTTTTGCAGCGGAGCAAGCTGTTCCGGCTGGTGGAATTCATTGGCCGATGGTCCATGCTCGACGTATACGCCATTTCGGTGATCGTGGCATTGGTGCAAATTCGCTCGCTGGCAACGATTCGCGTCGGCCTCGGCGCACTCGCATTCGGCACGGTAGTGGTCTTGACCATGCTGGCGGCACAGTCCTTCGACGAGCGCCTCCTCTGGGATGCAGAGGCGAATGGCTGAACCTCCCATTGGCACGCCCGACGATCTGCCGCACGCGGTTGCGGATCCGCCGCGGCGCAAGCGGCTACCGTTCGTCTGGATATTGCCGGTGCTGGTCGCCGTGGTCGCGGCCATCGTGGTGCTTCAACAGAAACTGGCCGAAGGACCGCGCATCGACATCGACTTTCTCAGTGCCGACGGCATAGAAGTCAATAAAACCAAGATTCGGTACAAGGATGTCGACATCGGCGACGTCACCGACATTCACGTCGCCAAAGACCGGAAGAAAGTCGTCGTGACCGCCCGCATCCACGAAGATGCAAGGGAATACCTGGTCGACGACACGCGTTTCTGGGTCGTCAGGCCACGCGTCGCAGGCGGCAGCGTATCCGGCCTGGGGACGCTGGTTTCGGGAGCGTACATCAGCCTCGATGTAGGGCGGTCGAGTATCAAGCGGCGCACTTTCGACGGCCTCGAAGTACCGCCCATCGTGACATCCGACCTGCCGGGCCGCGAATTCGTGTTGCACGCGGACGATATCGGCTCGCTGAGCGTGGGGTCAGCGGTGTTCTATCGGCACATGGCCGCCGGCCAGGTGGTCGCGTATTCGCTCGACCCGGGCGGCGCCAGCGTCACCATCAAGATATTCATCTACAAGCCGTACGACGCCTTCGTAACGCGGGCCACCCGGTTTTGGCAGGCCAGCGGCATCGATATGTCGATCGGCTCGGAGGGCGTAAAGCTGCGAACCGAGTCGCTCACCTCGATATTGGAAGGGGGTATTGCATTCCAGGCCTTGCCCGCGGCGGCAACGGCGAACACCGTCCCCGCCGATACGGCGTTCACGCTGTACACCGACCGTGAAAGAGCGATGCGTCAGTCGGATACCGAGGTGCGCACGTTCATCATGTACTTCAAGGGCTCGTTGCGCGGCCTGTCCGTGGGCGCGCCCGTCGACTTGCGCGGCATCACCATCGGTGAGGTCAAAAGTCTTTCCGTGGAATACGAGCGTGATGGGGGAACGCTGCGCTTTCCTGTCGAGGTCGATATATTTCCGCAGCGCATCCGCGGACGCGACCGGCATGGCGACCATCCTCTCGGGATCGACGAAACATCCGATACGGCGAGCCGCGTGCTGGTCGACAGCTTGGTAGCGCACGGCATGCGCGCGGAACTCAAGACCGGCAGTCTATTGACCGGTCAGAAATATGTGGCGCTGGACTTCCACACCGAGGTCTCTCCGGACCCTGTCGGTTGGGACTCCAAGCCCGCCGTATTCCCGACAACGACGGGCGCGCTCGATGACATCCAGGACTCCGTCGGCAGCATTGCAAAGAAGCTCGACAAGGTTCCATTCGACCAGATGACTGCACGATTGATGACCACACTGACGACTTTGGATGACACGCTCAAAACCACCGACCGGTTGGTACGCCAAATCGACGGCACGCTTGCTCCGCAAATCAGTGCAACCTTGACGGAAGCGCAGGGCGCCATGAAGAACGCCAAAGAGATGTTGGGGCAGGATGCGCCTCTACAAAGCGATCTCAGTGCAACGCTGCTCGAGCTGTCGCGAGCGGCGCGATCGGTGAGCGCTTTGGTCGATTACCTCGAGCGCCATCCCGAGTCGCTGCTCCGCGGCAAGCCGGGAGATCCCCAGTGAATTCCGTTCCGATCAACACGGCTTTGTCGGTCTGCCTCCTGCTCGCGGCGTGCGCCGGCACACCCGATCATTTTTACACGCTGAATACGTTGCCGGACACGGGACGGTTGCCGCAGTCGACGCCGACGACCCCCATGCGTCTGAATGTGATGGTTCCTTCGCTGGTCGATCGATCCGAGATGGTGCTCACCACCTCGAAGAACGGCATCTTGATCCTCGATCACGAACGCTGGGCGGCACCGCTGTCGGATCAGGTGGCGCAAACGCTTGCGCGCGACATCGAGCAGCGGCGCGGCGATCTATTGATCGGCGACGGACGCTTCGATCAAGCAGCATCCCCGCCCGTCTCGTTACGGGTCGACATCATTCGCATGTCGGCACAACGTAACGGCGAAGCGAGTATCGACGCGCATTGGCGCATCATCGATGCAAGTTCGGGAGTGGACCGCCTTGGAAGCGGTTCTTTCACGGTATCAATGAACGGCAACGGTTACACGGCCGTCGCCCAAGCATACAGCCAGCTATTGAGCGAATTGGCGGAAAGATTGGCGGCCGACATCCGGCGCCGATAACTGCCTCCCGGCAACGCCTCGGCCTCGGACGAGCGATCGCCTTCGCTGCACGGAACGCGCCAGCCTACCCTCGAGCAACACTCGGTCGCGCAGCGCTATAAGATGCGCGCATGGAAAGATGCTGGAATGCGCGCCGAGCGGCGGTGATCTTGTTCTTGGCAACATGTCAAGCGCTGCACGCGGATGCGCCGAACGTGGGGACCGCTCAAGACTTGGTTCGTCAGGAGTTCGTGGCGGCCATGCAAAGAGTCCACCAGCATTTTCCTGAGCCGCCGGATTCGCCGGCACTGGACACGTACGTCATCCATGAGTACCTGGTGGCCGCTCGACTGCGCCGTGACCTGGCGTTGACTCCGAGCGAAGACCTGGATAACCGCATCGACGCTTTTCTGCGATCGCATGCCGGCGAGCCGGTGACCCGAGCACTGCGGCACGACTGGCTGTCGAGCCTCGCCGATCGCCAGCGTTGGGGCTGGTTCCTTTCGCGTTCTGCGGACGCTACGGACCCGCAGTTGGTGTGTGATCGCCTCGCCGGCCGTTTGGCTACCGGCGACACGGCAGGCCTCGCTCAGGACGCCCTGATGCGTTGGAGCACCCCGCAGAAGCAGCCCGACGAATGCAATGTCGTATTTGCGTGGCTGCGCACGCAAGGTCTGCTCACGGCCGCGCTCGCCGAGAGTCGAACACGCGCTGCGCTGTCCGCCGACAACCCGCGTTTGGCCCGAGAATTCGTTGCCGATGTACCGGAACCGCGCTCCGCGGCACTGTTGCAATGGATACAACTGTTGGATGCGCCCAAAGCGGCGATCGCCCTGTTGTCGCTCAATCCGAATATGCCCGTCGAAGCGGACGCTCTCGTCGCCGGCTTCAACCGGCTGAGCTTCAGCGACTTCACCGCGGCGTCCACCCTGTTGCCGGCTCTGCTCAAACGGCCGGACATCACGCCTGCCTTACGAACCCGATTGCAGCGGGCCGCCGCGCTCGGCGCAGCCTATAGCCGTGCGCCCGCATCGGTCGCCGCATTTGTCGACCTGCCGACCGACGCGGCCGATACCCAGGTGCAAGAGTGGCGCGTGCGCGCGGCGCTGTGGGCGGCCGACTTCGGCACCGCATTGGGTTGGATCAACGAGTTGCCTCCCGCCCTCGCCGCCCAGCCACGATGGCGCTATTGGCGCGCGCGCGCCGTCGCCGCCATTTCCGGGCCTGCGGCTGCCGTTCCACTCTACGCCGACATTGCCGGACTGCGGGACTACTACGGCTATCTCGCGGCCGATCGACTGAACCAGAGCTATAATTTGAATGTTCACCTCTCGCCGGACGATGCAGACGCGCAGGCGGCGCTGGCGGCTGAAGCAGGTCTCATTCGCGCCCATACGCTGTTCGATTGCGACATGACCGATGATGCCAACGCGGAATGGACGGCGGTGCTTGGAGCCGCGAAACCCGCGGTCAAGATTCAAGCCGCGCATCTCGCATCTCGATGGGGCTGGTATGCGCAAACCATCGCGACGCTGGCACAGGCCGGCGAATGGGACGATGTACCGTTGCGCTATCCGCACCCCTATGCAGCCATAGTCGCGGATGCCAGTAAACAGACGCAAGTGCCCGGCGATTGGCTATTCGCCATCATGCGTCAAGAAAGCCTGTTTCGTAAGGACGCGGTATCACGCGCCGACGCGCGCGGCTTGATGCAGATGCAGCCGGCGACGGCGACCGCCGTCGCCCGTCGATGGCACTTGCCGCCGCCCACCCCCCAAAATCTGTTCGATCCGTCGGTCGCGGTGCCGCTGGGCGCGGTATACGTCCGCGAGCTCTTGGATAAATACAAGGGACAACTCGACCAGACTCTTGCGGCATACAACGCCGGTCCGATGTCGGTGGCGCGCTGGTCGCCCGGCAATCCCATCGACGCAGACATTTGGATCGAGAACATCCCCTACACCGAAACCCGCGGCTATGTGCAGCATATTTTGGAGCACATCGTGGCTTTCGCGGCGATGCGCGACGCTACGCCGCCGCGGCTTGCAACGCTGTTGCCGAAGGTCGAGCCATCGGTACCCACAGTGCCATGAGAGCGACTGCGGCGCCCGCCGCGAGGGCGCGGCTCCGCGCCATATTCGCCGGCTCGGCAGGCAATCTCGTCGAATGGTTCGACTGCTACACCTCGATCAGCGCCGTCGTCAAGGCCGAACCGTTCCCCACCGGCGTGCGATCGTTGGGAGTGGCATTGCCCTATGCCCTTGCGAATGCGGCATTTGGCGGGACCGCGGAATATGCGGCGCTGTGGTTCAAAGCAGCCGGCGCAGAGAGCGGCTTCTACATCTACGCATCGGTATTGTCGGCAATCGGCTTTCTGGTTGCGCTGACGATGCAAGACACGCGTCGGCACAGCCGCATACTCGAGAATTGAATGGTCAAGGCGTTCTCGTTGAAAGGATCCTGGGTTGTCGCGGCGTGCCTCTGTGTTGCGAACCCCGCAAACTCCGATTCGTTACTCGAAACTCGCGTGGACGCGGTGGCTGCCGAGTGGCTCTCGAGTACCGCAGCACCCTCGGTATCCATCGCCATCGTGCAACACGGGGCACTCGTCTATTCCAAGGCGCACGGTCAGGCAAGGCGTTGGCCGGCCGGAGTGGCGACGCGAACGTCGCGCTATGCCCTGGACTCCATCACCAAAGAATTCACTGCCGCTGCGATCCTCCTCCTTGCGGAGGATGGCAAGCTATCGCTCGAAGATCCGCTCAGAAAGTGGTTTCCCGAGATAGGCCAGGCGACGGACGTGACCCTGCGTCAGATCCTCACCCATACCAGCGGCATTCGCGACTTTTGGCCGCACGATTTTGTGCCGCCCCACATGCGAAGACCGACCACCGTCGCCGACATCGTCAAAGAATGGGTGAACCGGCCGCTCGATTTCCAGCCCGGCAGCGAATGGCAGTATTCCAACACCGGCTATGTGCTGGCCGCTGCGGTAGTGGAACGTGTGTCCGGGGAGACATTTTTCGCCTTCCTGCGTCGACGCATTTTCGAACCGCTCCAGATGGCGCACGTCGCCGATCAGGGCATGCCCCTATCAGCGCAAGACGCCGACGGCTACACCCGCTACGGGCTCGGGCCGCCGCACCGGGCGCCCAAGGAGAGTCCGGGCTGGCTGTTCGGCGCGGCGAGCCTCGTCATGCCGCCCAGCGATCTCGCGCTATGGGATTTGAGCTTGATGGACCGAACCCTGTTGCGCCCGCAATCCTACGAGGCGGCATTTGCGCCGGTTGTTCTGAACAACGGCGCCACGGCTCCCTACGGGCTCGGACTCGACATCGAGCACGTGCAGGACCGCCTGCGCATTGGGCATTCCGGCGGTGGCTCAGGGTTCCTCGCGGAGAACCGCGTGTGGCCCGCCGAGCGCGCTGCCATCGTCGTCCTGACCAACAACGACTGGGCTTCGCCGTCCGATCTCCTGGACAGGATCGCCTTCCTGGTGCTGACGCCCTCGCCTGCGGAGGCGCGCGCCCGCGCGGTGTTCGCCGCGCTGCAGAACGGTTCGATCGACAAAGCGATGTTTACCGCGACCGGCAATTATTACTTCAACGCCGTGGTTTTGGCGGACCTGCATTCGAGCCTGAGTCCGCTCGGACCTGCGCGACTGATTGAACTCGAGAGCGAGTCCAAACGTGGCGGTATGATCACGCGTCGCTGGAAAATCCTCTGCACAAAGGCGCGGCTCGAGGCCATAGAACGGGGCGACGCAGGGGGCAAACTCGACGAATTCATGGTCGAGAAACGAGCAGATTGAGGTTGCGGCGCAGGGCGCGGCGGGCCGCGGCTATGCCGCCCACGCTTGGCAAGCGTCGCACATTAAGGGACTTTAACAATTCGACCATAGCCGGTTAATCGCCGAAGGCTCAGCGTGGCGCGCATGAAATGGCACTCGAGCGCTCGCGCGCTATGCGTATCGGTCTGCACGGTGATAGCGGCGTGCAGCGTCGGTCCGGCGTACCAGCGACCCGACATCCGGTTGCCCACCGAGTGGCATGAATCACCCAGCCCTTCCGAGACTACCGTTTCAGTCTGGCCGGACGCACGATGGTGGCATGCATTCGGATCCTCCCAACTCGACGATCTGATCGCGGAGGCCGAGCACAGCAACGACGATCTGGCCGGCGCCGTTGCCCGCGTGGAGGAAGCCGACGCACAGGTGAGGATCGCCGGCGCGCCGCTGTTCCCTACCGTCGATTTTGGAGCCGACGGCACGCGCGAAAGAGCGCCGGTAAGCGGAGTTGGGCCTGCGGTTTACAATGTATTTAACCCACAGCTGACTGCCGCCTACGAACTCGACTTCTGGGGCAAGAACCGCGCCCTTAAGAACGCGGCCCGCGCCTCCGCGCTGGCCAGCCGCTACGACCAGGAAACGGTTGCCCTCACGGTCGTCAGTAGCGTTGCCACGACCTACTTTCAGGCCCTGGAACTTCGTGATCGAATCGAGGTCGCGCAGCAGAATTTGCTGAATGGCCAAAGCATTCTTCATGGCCTCAAACTCGAGCAATCGGCCGGCACGGCCACCGGACTCGACGTTGCCCAACAAGAAACGGTGGTGGCGTTGCTCAGTGCGGCAGTCCCGCCCTTGGTGCAACAATTCCGTCAATCGGTGTATGCGCTCGCAGTGCTCATCGGTAAGACGCCGGAGTCGATCGACGTGACGTCCGGTACCTTGACGGAACTGTCGAGCCCCGCCATCGCGGCAGGACTGCCGTCGCAGTTGTTGTCGCGCCGGCCCGATGTAGCCGAAGCGGAACAACAGCTCATCGCTGCCAACGCCGACATTACCGTCGCACGCGCCGCGTTGTTTCCCAACATCGAATTGACGGCGACCGGAGGCTACGAAAGCAGCATGCTGGCATCGCTCATCAGTCCGGCCAACCGCGTGTATGCGCTCAGCGCCGGCTTGACGCAGCCGATTTTTCACGGCGGCGCGCTGCGCGGCCAAGTCGCCTACAGCGCGGCTCGATACACCGAATTATTGACGACGTATCACAAAGCCGTGCTCACCGCATTCAGCAATGTCGAGAGCGCGCTGGTTGCGGCGCGGCAGACCGCCGAGCAGCTCGAGCGGCAACGGGACGCCGTCGCGAAGGCGCGCCGTGCGTATCGATTTGCGCAGGCCCAAATGTCCGCCGGAACCGTGAACATCCTGATCGTCCTCAATACGGAAAACGCGCTGTTCAGTGCGCAGGACGCCTTGGTCCAGGTGGAATACTCCCGCTTGCAGGCGTTGGTCGATTTATTTACTG
>Ga0209415_10009825_pt1 | contig 16364 bp, 15 predicted proteins | sample PeaSoiSIISIP2007_FD_187696 | JGI IMG/M metagenome (GOLD analysis project Ga0209415, IMG submission 187696) | Peat soil microbial communities from Weissenstadt, Germany - SII-SIP-2007 (SPAdes) (version 2) | ecosystem: Environmental > Terrestrial > Soil > Wetlands > Peat | place: Germany...
TTGCCCAGCGCGCCGCGGTGATCCTTGAACGGCGCGACCTCGCTGGTGTCCTGCTTCATGAACAGCTTGTCGGCGTACTCGACCCAGCGCCGCAGCGGCGCCTGGATCAGCTCGCCGATCAACCAGCCGGCGCCGGCGCCCAGGCCAGCGGCCAGCAGCACGCCGATCGCCAATCCGATGGTCCAGAGCGGTTCGGCGTGCGGGACGGCCTGGCGCAGAAGCGGGCGCAGGCCGACCAGATAGGTCAGATAGAGGGTGAGCACCGGCGCGGTGACCAGCAGCCCGACGACGAGCGTCGTCGGCCTGCGCATGTCGCGCCACGCGTGGAAATCCATGGCTTCTTCGCCCGCCCTAGCCTCGCCCGGATTTTCGGTCGATCGGCTGGCATGGTCCGCCAGAGAAATGAACAGCGCTTTAAGCATGCGGCGCGCGCCGTCGCGCGCGCGTTCATACTGGATTCGTGAAGGTTTTCCGGTTCGGACCGCTAGCCGGCGCGGCGAAGCGCTGGGGCCGCCTGCAGTGCGGATTCGATCACGTCGGCGGCGGCGCCAGCGCCGTCCTCGAGCGCGATCCGGCGCGCGATTTCCTGGGCGCGGGCGCGATAGGCGCCGCGCTTAAGCACGATGCCCAGTTCGTGGGTGGCGCGCGCCGGCTCATACTCGGCGCGCGGGAGCGCCCGGCCAACGCCGAGACGGGCGATGCGAGCGGCGTTGTCCGGTTGGTCGGCGGCCGCCGGCGCGATCAGCTGCACGACACCGGCGCGGAGCGCCTGGGCCGTGGTGCCGACGCCGCCCTGATGGATCACCGCCTCGGCGTGCGGGAACAGCAGCGAGTGCGGCGCGTAGCGGACGGCGATCATGCCCGCGGGCAGCGGCTCGGGAAGCACCTCGGCCGGATCCTGGCCGACGAGGAAGACGGCGCGGCGCTTGAGAGCGCGGGCGATGTCGACACTGTGGCGATAGAAGTCGCCCGGATCGAACACCACCGCCGAGCCCAGGGTGAAGACCAGCGGCGGCGGACCGTCGCTGAGGAACTGCTCGAGCGCCGGGTCGAGCACCTCGCCGGCGCCGCGCTCGCGATCGTAAAAGGTGAAGCCGCAGATGGTCGTGCGGCAGGGGAAGTCCGGCTGCAGCTCGCCGAACACGCGCGAATAGAGGGCGATGGTGCCGTAGGGCGAGAACTGGCCCTCGAACAGCGGATTACCCGGGGCCCGGCCGAGGCCAAGCTCGCGGCGGAGCTGGCGCACAGGCGCGGTCCAACCCGAGGTCGCCATGCGCACGATGCCCAGCAGCGCAGCGGCCGCCGTCGCCCCGGAGCGCAGGCAGGGGTCGATGAGCTTCGGCGCGATGCCGAGCGCCGGCGGATCGTAGGCCGACATGAAGGCGAATGGGGCGAGCGCCGCCGACACCCAGGGCAGGCCGCGCTTCTCGGCGGCGAGCCGCGCGCCGAACGCCGAGGTGTGGGTGACGACCAAGCTCGCGCCCTCGCTCGCGTCCATCATGTCCTTGAACGAGCGGCGCAGGAACGGCATCGCAACCCGCCGCACCAAGAACTCGAGCCCGGAGCGGTCGATCGAGCGGCGCACGATCCCCTGGTGGTCGAGGCCGAGTTCGTCCTCCACGTCGCGCATTCCCGGCCGCATCGGGTGAAACGCCAGGCCCTCCGCTTCGACCCGCTGCCCGAACTCGCTCTGGCTGGCGATTACGGGCTGATAGCCGCGGCCCTGCAACTCGAGCGCGATTGCGATGAACGGATTTAGGTCTCCAGCTGACCCGCACGTGGAAAGGACGATCTTCCGCCTCGAGAGCATGCCGTTCATTCCACCCCAGCAGCTGACAGAACGCTGACCGACCGTCACCGTTCACTCAGGGTGTGGGTCGCAGTCAAGATGGCAGTTAACCGATCTGGTCCGCCGCGCGCGGCCAATAGCCTGTTCTGACCGCTTAAGCAAAGGCTGGGCCCGCGCCGGCCCGGCGCGGGCCGCTTAAGGCGCCGCCATCCCCAGACTGGCGGCGACGGCCGGATGGACGATCCTTCCGTCGAGCACGTTCAGGCCGTCACGCAAGCGCGGGTCGCGATCGAGCGCCTCGCGCCAGCCGCGATCGGCCAGCGCCAGCACGAAGGGCAAGGTCGCGTTGTTGAGCGCATAGCCCGACGTGCGCGCCACCGCGCCCGGCATGTTGGTGACGCAATAGTGCACCACGCCCTCTTCGACGAAGGTCGGATCGTCGTGCGTCGTCGGTCGGCTGGTCTCGATGCAGCCCCCCTGGTCGATCGAGATGTCGACCACCACCGACCCCGGCCGCATGGTCCGGATCATTCTGCGCGTGACCAGCTTCGGCGCCGAGGCGCCGGGCACCAGCACGGCGCCGATGATGAGGTCGGCGCGCGCGACCTCACGTTCGATGTTGTCCAGCGTGGCGTAGAGGGTCTGGATCTTGGAGCCGAACTGCAGGTCCAGCTCCATCAGCCGCCGCATCGAGTTGTCGATGACCGTGACCTGCGCTTCCAGCCCCATGGCCATGCGCGCCGCATTGGTCCCCGAAACCCCGCCGCCCAGCACGAGCACCTTGGCCGCGGGCACGCCGGGGACCCCGCCCAGGAGCACGCCCGCCCCGCCCTGCTCCTTCTCCAGGCAATGGGCGCCCACCTGGATCGACATCCGCCCGGCCACCTCGCTCATCGGCGACAGCAGCGGCAGGCCGCCGCGGTCGTCGGTCACCGTCTCGTAGGCGATGGCGATCACGCCCGCCTTCATCAGCCCCTCGGCCTGCGCCCGGTCGGCGGCGAGATGCAGGTAGGTGAAGAGGACCTGGCCCGGCCGCAACCGAGCGATTTCCACGGCCTGCGGCTCCTTCACCTTCACGAGCAGTTCCGCCCGCGCGAAAACCTCGGCGGCGTCGGCGGCGATCTGGGCGCCGACCGCGGCGTAGGCGTCATCGCCATGGCCGATCCCGCCGCCGGCGCCGGTTTCGACCAGCACCTGATGGCCGCGGTGGGTGAGCTCGCGCACGCTGCCGGGCGTCAGGCCGACCCGGTGCTCCTGGACCTTGATCTCCTTGGGCGCGCCGACAAGCATCTTGCGTCCTTACCTGCCAACGCTGACGCTCGAAAGGGCGTGAAGGCGAAGGTCGCTCCGACGACGCCTTCTTAGCCCGCGCCGGGGGCGAAATGAACCGGACGAGCCGCGCCGCCCGGCGCTTTTCCGGCCGGACATCCGAATTTTCAACTCGACGGCGGGGCCAATCTCGGGCTGAACAGTCCGACGCCCGGGGCGCAAGTCCCACGTCGGCGTTTCGCAAGCGATTCGAGAGACCGAAGGATTCAATGGATAGGATATTGCCTCAGCCCACCCCGGAGACGCAGCACTTCTGGGATGGATGCAAGGCGGGCGAGCTTCGCCTGCAGCGCTGCGACGACTGCGCGAAAGCCTACTTTCCGCCCCGGCCGTTTTGTCCGGTCTGCGGTTCGCGCAGCGTTTCCGTCTTCGCCGCCAGCGGCAAGGGCGTGCTCTGGAGCTACGTGATCAACCACCGGCCGCGGCCCGACATGGGAACCGAGCCACACTCGATCGCCGTGGTGAAGCTCGCGGAAGGCCCGCAGATGATGACCAACATCATAGGCTGCCCGCAGACCCCAGAGGCGCTCAGGCTCGACATGCCCGTCGAGGTCAAGTTCCAGGATTTCGGCGCGATCGCTCTGCCGTTGTTCCAGCCGGCGGGAGCTTAAGGTCCATGAAACAGAAGACAGTTGCGGTCGTCGGGGCCGCCGAGACCACCGAGATGGGCCGTATCCCCGACGTGTCGGCCATCCAGCTGCACGCGGACGCGGCGTTGAACACGTTGAAGGACGCGGGACTGAAACCCTCCGACATCGACGGCGTCGCGACCGCGGGCCTCAGCCCGACCGAGCTCGCCTACTACCTCGGAATCACGCCGACCTACGCCGACGGCACCAGCGTCGGGGGGTGCTCCTTCATGCTGCACGTTCGCCACGCGGCGGCGGCGATCAACGAGGGGCTCTGCAACACGGTCCTGATCACTCACGGCGAGAGCGGGCGCTCCCGCGTCGGCGCCGGCGGATTCCGTGGCGGCGGCGGCAATTCGAGCCTGGCCGGCCAGTTCGAGCAGCCCTACGGTCCGGTCGGACCGCCCTCGATGTTCACCGTGCCGGCGCTGCGCTACCTGAAGACCTACGGCCTGACGGAAGAGGACCTTGCCTGGCCGGCGGTCATCCAGCGCGAATGGGCGGCGATGAACCCGCGCGCCTCGATGAAGGATCCGATCACGCTCGACGACGTGCTGAACGCGCGGATGATCGCCTACCCGTTCACGCTTCTGATGTGCTGCCTGGTCACCGACGGCGGCGGCGCGCTGATCCTGACCAGCGCCGAGCGGGCGAAGGACTTCCCGCAAAAGCCGATCTACATCGTCGGAACCGGCGAGAGCGTCGAGACGCCGATGGTGAGCCAGATGGAGGACTTCACCTCGTCGAAGGCGTTCCGCGTGTCCGGCAAGAAGGCGTTCGCCGAGGCCGGCATCAGCCACGACGACGTGGATCACCTGATGATCTACGACGCGTTCTCGCACCTGCCGCTGTACGGGCTCGAGGATCTCGGCTTCTGCAAGCCGGGCGAGGCGGCGGCGTTCATCCGTGAGCGGAACACGGCGCCTGGCGGCAAGCTGCCGCTGAACACCAACGGCGGCGGGCTCTCCTACATGCACTCGGGCATGTACGGCATGTACGCCATGCAGGAGAGCATCCGGCAGCTGCGCGGTGTGGCCCCGGCGCAGGTCCCGGACGCGAAGATCTCGATCGCGCACGGCGTCGGCGGCATGTTCGGCGCCTCGGGCACGATTGTGTTCTCGAACGAGCCTGGCTGAGAGGCGCTTCGGCCGAGCTGGGTCTAGGGGTAAGGTCCCCCAGGCCTCAGGATCCATCGTGGCGCGCACTGGGCGACACAAGCGCAGCGGGAGAGTCGCGGTCGTGGTGACAGCGGCGGCCGTCACGCTTGGCGGCTGCGCGGCGCTCGAGTTCCGCCACGCGCTGTTCGGCGACGGCCAGAACTGCGACTGGCCGGGCCTCTATGACCCGGCGGCGAGAGCCAACGCCGCTTCGCTCACCACCCTGCCGCTCGACCCGTTCGGCAAGCCGGAGACCGGCTGGGCGATCTACGCGCCGGCCGTCGCGCAAGCGACAAAGACGGCGTGCCCGGCCACGACGCCCGCGTTCGCCTGGGCGCTGGCCTACTGGCAGTTCCGGCATGGCCTGACCCCGCACGGCGCGGTCGATCTGCCGACCTTCGCGGCCATGAAGAACGAATGGCAGCAGAGGCGTCCGTTCGTGCGCCTGCGCGAGAGCGGGGTCTGCCCGGACCCGCCGACCGCGCTGGCGACGCTGACGCCGGAGGAGAGCCGCGCCGACAAGCCGGTGCAGCTTAGGCCCGACGCGCTGGCGGCGCTCCGGCGGATGGTCGCGGCCGCGCGGCGGGAGAACGGCGAGATCGCGGCCGATCCGCCGCTGTTGACCGCCTTCTCCGGTTTCCGCGATCCGGCGGCCGACGCCGCGCGCTGCGCGGCTGAGCAGAACTGCCAGGGCCTGGTCCGCGCCGAGTGCTCGGCCCACCGGACCGGGCTCGCCGTCGATCTCGACCTGGGCGCAGCGCCCGGGTTTGCCGCCGATTCTTCGGACGACGCCAACCGGCTCTACCAGACGCAAACGCCCGCCTACCGCTGGCTGGTCGCCAACGCCGGCCGCTTCGGCTTCGTCAACTACGTCTACGAGCCCTGGCACTGGGAATGGACCGGCGCTCAGCCCTGAGCGCCGCCTTGGCCTTCGCCGCCTGGACCATTTCATCGGCTTTCAACCGCGCGATGCGCTCGATCAACGCCTCGGGAACCGGCTCGCCGAGCGCGAAGCGGATGGTCCCCTTGCTGCGTCCGTACCGGGACAGGTCCTCGCCCAGCGCCGCCTCGGCCTGCGCCCCGATCGGATAGAGCGAATAATGCTCCGCCCAGGCCGCGAAAAAGATCGCGATCCGCCCAGCGACCCGGTAGGCGGGGATCTTGTAGGAGATCACCTCTTCGGCCTCCGGCGGCAGCGCCCCACAGATCGCGGCCCGGACGGTCGTGAGCGCTCGGCGGGCCGCGGGCGGCCGGGCGGCGATGTAGGCGTCGACGGCGGCGGACGGTTTGGGCATGCCTTGGTCCTCTTCAGGCAAGGACGCGTCGGCTGGCGAAGGGCCGACAAAGCGCGTCAGAACATCGGCTCGAGGGCGCGGCGCTTCTTCCGCTTCGGCCGCTGCCAAAGCACCCCCGGATAGCCCTTGAGCGGACTGAGCGGTTCGCCCGACCAAGCCCAGTCGGCGCGCTCGTGCATGAACATGTGGTAGCGCGTGTCGCGGCCGGTGCGCTAGGAGAACAGCGCGCGGGGGATGTTGACCATCTTGGGCGCGCGCGGGCGCTCGTAGGTCACTGGCGTTCCGCACAGCCGGCAGAAACTGCGCGCCGTCCCCGTCTCGCGATCCTCGTAGCGGCTCAGGGTCCCTGCGCCCTTGAGGATGCGGAAGCGGCTCTTCCAGCTCCCGACGTAGGTGGCGTAGGCGCAGCCCTGGGCATGGCGGCTCGCCGCCGAGTGGTCGTGCCAGGCCCAAACGGCGGGGACATCGATCTCGACCACCACCGCGCCGCAGACGCACTGGCCCCTGGCCCGCGACGGCGCGGCCTTACGGACCTTCTGTGGAGTCTCCGGTTGTCGCATGCGGGCCTCGGGCGATTTGAGCGTGGCGCAAGCCTACCCTAGTGTGGCCGTGGAACCTGTCAGCATCCGGCAGCCATGGTCGACGACCCCAGCGACTTCCGCAGCCAGCGGCGCGCCGGCATCGCCGCGATCGCGATCGGTGCGGTGGTCGCGGTCGGCCTCTGGATCGCCATCACCGACTACGCGCCGCCGCTCGCCGGCGTGGAGACGCTGGGCGCGCGGATGCTGTTCACCCTGAAATGCTGGGCGCTCGCCATCCTGTTCTGCCTGGTGAGCGGGGTCGAGGCCGTCGCGCACGAGCGGCTCGTCTCGCCAGCGTTCGATCCGCTGGCCGGGTTCGAGACCCGCCGTCTCCGCGTCAACAAGCAGTACCTGCAGAACACGCTCGAGCAGTCGGTGGTCTTCACCGCCGCGATCTTCGGGTTGGCGGCCTATTCACCGAGCGGTCCGGCGATGCGCGCGGTGGTCGCGACGGCCGTCATCTGGGTCGCGGGTCGGTTCACGTTCTGGCTCGGCTATCACCGAAGCGCGGCGATGCGCGGGCTCGGCGCGCCCAGCATGGCTCTCAGCATGCTGGTGCTGATCTATGTCGGGTGGCGGTTCGGCGATGAGCTCGCCGGCCCTCCCGGCGGCGCCATTCCGGTCGCCGCGTTCCTCGCCATCGAAGGCGTTCTGTTCTGGGCGACGCGGCCGGCGAAGGGCGGGGACGCCGCCTAGCGCTTCGCGCACTGGGCGCGATCGCCCGCCTTGCAGGCCTTGACCGCAGCTTGCCAGGCCGCTTGCGCGGCGGCGGCCTGTGCCTGCTGCGCCTGCACGCCGGCCTGATAGGCGGCCATCTGGGCGGCGTAGTCCTGGGCGTTCGCCTCTTTCGCCTGTTGATAGGCGGCAAGCTGGGTCTGGTAGCTCGCCTGGCTGGCCGCGAGCTCGGCGGCCACCGACGCATTGCGCGCGGCGACGGCGGCGTTGAGCGAGCGGTCGGTGTTGATCGTCGGGCCATGCGGCGCCGGCACGTCGGCATGCTCGGCGTAGTTGCGCACCCGTTCGGCTTCGACATCGCCCGGCTGCATGGCGAGCGCCTGCTTGGCGTCGGCGAGCGCGTCCGCGCTTCGGCCCAGCAGCAGATAAGCCTGCGCGCGCCGGACGAGCGCGATCTCCTGGTCGGCGGGGCTCAGCATTCGCGAATCCAGCGCCGCGCTCAACAGCCGGACGGCGGCGCCGTCGTCATGGCGGTTCAGTGCGCCTACCCCATCCGCCAGGTCCGCGACCGGATCGGCGACCGCGGTGGTCGCCAGCAGGGCCGCAACAAAGGCGGCGGCCGGCGCATAAGCTCTCATCGGCATTCGTCTTCTTCAGCTCGAGGCTCACACGGCCAACGAGCGTCGCCATGATCGAGGTCAATTTGGCTTCGGTATGGCGGCGCCGATCGGTCGCGACACCATCCTCGTCATCTGTTGGATCGCGCCCGTTCGTGGTTCAAAGAGGCAGCGCCAAGCGCGAAGCGATCTCATGGGGCCGGCTATGACGACGACCGAAACGGTGATCCACGCGGGCGTGCTGCTGGCCGAGCCTGGCCAGCCGGCGAAGCGGGCGCAGAGCATTCGCATTGCGGGCGGCAGGATCGCCGATATCGCCGACGGCTTCGCCGAGCCGCCGGAGGGCGGGCGGGTCATCGACCTGAAGGACCGCTTCGTCCTGCCCGGCCTGATCGACTGCCACGTTCACCTGACGATGCAATTCGGCCCCGGCTATCGCATGGCCGCGGTCGAGGACTCCGACCCGAAGATCGGCCTGAACGGCGCCCACCGTGCGCGGCTCACGCTCGAGGCCGGCTTCACTACCGTGCGCGACGTGGGCGCGCAGAAGCCCGACGTCATCTTCGCGCTGCGCGAAGCGATCGCCGAGGGCAAGATTCCCGGCCCCCGGGTGCTGTGCGTCGGCTCGATCCTCTCGCCGACCGGCGGGCACGGCCAGGTCTACGGCTTCCGCCGCGACGTCTGCGCCTGCGTCCAATCCGGGCTAGGTGTCTGCGACGGCGTCGACGAGTGCCGCAAGGCCGTGCGCCGGCAGGTCGCCATGGGCGCCGACGCGATCAAGATCGTCGCCACCGGCGGGGTGCTGTCGAACATCGCCGCCGGCATCGACCAGCAGTTCACCGACGAGGAGATCCGCACGCTGGTCGACACCGCCCACCATCTCGGCAAGCGCATTTCCGCCCACGCCCACGGCACAGCGGGCATTAACGCCGCCCTGAAGGCCGGCATCGACTCGATCGAGCACGGCAGCTTCATGGACGATACGTCGATCAAGCTGTTCCTCGAGAGGGGCGCGTTCCACACGCCGACGGTGATCGCCGGGATGACGGCGCTGGAGTTCGCCAAGGCCGGCGGGGTGATGCCGCCGGCGCAGGCGGAGAAGGCGTTCCAGGTCGGCGAGCGGATCCGGACGGCGCTGACGAAGTCGTACCAGGCCGGCGTGAAGATCAGCTTCGGCACCGACATGGGCGTTGGCCCGCACGGCGAGAACGCACGCGAGTTCGGCTACATGGTCGAGTGCGGCGTGACGCCCGCCGACGCGATCAAGGCCGCGACCGTGACGGCGTCCGAGCTGCTGAACATCACCGACCTGACCGGCACGATCGCCGCCGGCAAGTCAGCCGACATCATCGCCGTCGCCGGCGATCCCTTGAGCGATGTCACCGAGCTGCAGCGCGTCGGCTTCGTCATGGCCCGCGGCGAGGTGGCGAAGGGCCTGGTGGCGGCATGACCAAGGCCTACGCCGAGCACTATCTGGCCACCGCCGACGGGCCTCGGGTGCACTACCGCGTCTACGAGCCGCAAGGTCAGGCCGCCGGCGCGCCGGCGCTCTGCCTGCCGGGGCTCACGCGCAACGAGCGGGATTTCGAGGAGCTGGCGCCGATGATCGCCCGCCTCGGGCGCCGCGTGGTCGTGGCAACGCCGCGGGGCCGCGGTCTCTCTGATCCCGACTCCCAGCCCGAGCGCTACGCGCCGCCGGTCTATGTCGGCGACGTCCTGGCGCTGCTCGACGCGCTGGCGATCGAGCGGGCGGTCTTCATCGGCACCTCCATGGGTGGACTGATGACCATGATCGCTGCGGCGAGCGCGCCGCAGCGCCTGGCCGGCGCGGTGCTGAACGACGTCGGCCCGGAGATCGACCCGGTTGGGCTCGCGCGCATCCGCTCCTATGCCGGCGTGCCGAAGACCGCCTCGGCCTGGGCGGAAGCCGGAGCGCTCTGCCGGGACATCAACGGATCGGCGTTTCCGGACGAGGGTGGCGACTTCTGGGAGACGTTCGCGCGCCGCATCTTCCGCGAAACCGGGCCGGGACGCCTCGAGCTGGACTATGATCCCAGGATCGCCGGGACCGTCGCCGAGGGTCCGGCGCCCGACCTTTGGCCGCTGTTCGACGCGCTGAAGCCCATCCCCACCCTGGCCATACGCGGTGCGATCTCGGACGTCTTGATGACCTCGACGCTGGCCGAGATGCAGCAGCGTAAGCCCAACTTGACGACCGCGAGCGTGCCGCGCGTCGGCCACGCGCCGTTCATGACCGAACCCGCCGCCTGGGCCGCGCTGAGCGCCTTCCTGGGCCAGGTCCCTTAAGCCGCGGCCTTACGTAGCGCGCGGCGTCCCTCGAGCGTGAGCACCACCACGGGCGCCCCGCCATCGCGTCGGCGCTGGACGAGGCCGCGGTCGACGGCGTCTTCCCACACGGTGAGCCTGGGGCACGAGGTGCGCCAGACGTCCATGACCTCGGCATAGGCGCGCGGCTCGGCGTCGAGCCAGTGCAGGAAGTCGAGGATGAGCGGCTGGATGATGGCGTCCGGGCTTACGCCGGCCGCGCCTGGGGTCTGCATGACCATTCTCCTGCGCGCCAACAGACGGGGCGCACAGGGCCCCGACGCGTCGCTATGCGCCTTGAGCTATTCCCGCGCAGCCGGGTTTGCAAGAGAACCGGGCTGCAGCGCGTCAGCCTAGAGGTCCGAATGAACCACAGAGGGCACGAAGGACACGAAGAAGAGGCGAGCCCGGTGCAGCCCGCCCATCGTGCCCTTTGTGTCCTTTGTGGTTGAAAAGGACCGCGCCGCCTGGCGGCGGCATCAGCGCTAGATATTCTCCGCCGCCGCGCGGCGGGCGTTGAGCTCGGCCTGGATGGTGGCGTGCTGGGCCTTGGTCAGGCGGTAGCCGATGAAGATGAGGACGGCGACCGCCGTGATCGCCGCCGGCCCAGGGCCGAAGAGCAGGCCGAGGTTGCGTATAACCTCGGGACGGATGTGCTTGATCGCGTCGGGCTGCGAGGCGATCGCGGTCGGGAAGTGGATCAGGTCTAGGCCGATGCCGGCGATCAGGCTGCCCAGGCCCACCGCCGCCTTGGCCGAGAAGTTGAGGCCGGCGAAATAGAGCCCCTCGCGGCGGGTGCCGAACAGGTGCTCGTGCTCGTCCGCAGCGTCGGCCATGGCCGACTGGAAGGCGATCGAAACCCCCGCGGTGACGAAGGTGATCGTCGCGGCGTTCAGCATCAGAAGACCGTCGACCAGAGGTCCGGACGCAAGCAGGCCGGCGTTGCGCAGCAGCGGCAGCCAGGCCTGCAGCGCCGCGAACAGCACCAGGCCCACGATGACCACCGTCCGCTTCTCGAACTTCGGCACCACGACGAGCGAGACGATCGCACCGATGAAGGCGCCGGGCACGGCCGCGAGCTGCACGATCGGGATCATGCCGGGGGGCAGGTCCCAGAAGAACTTGTAGGCATGCAAGCCAAGCACGCCGGCCACGCCGGCGGCGGTGAAGATCAGGATCAGGCAGGCGAACAGCGACACGAACGAGCGGTTGCGGAAGATTTCAAGGACGTCCGCCCAGGTGCGGGCGAAGGCGTTGCCACCCCTCGCCTTGACCTGGTGCAGGCGCTTCAGCGCCGGGAGCGTCCCGAAGGTCGCGATCACCGCGCCGATCAGGGTGATGGCGCCGAGCGTCCAACCCATCGGCAGATAGGCGGCGTGGTGGAAGACCTTCGGGCCGTAGAGGAAGAAGCCGGTGCCGAGCAGGATGATCGCCGTCGTCCCGATCGGGGCGACGAGGAAGCGCGCACTGACCACGGTGGTCCGTTCGTTGTAGTCGTCGGTCAGCTCGGCCCCCAGGGCGACGTACGGCAGGTTGAAGCAGGAGTGGCAGATGCGCAGCGCGATCGCGACGAGCGTCACGAAGGCGAAGAGGCCCCATCCGTGCAGGCCCGTCGGTATCGAGAAGATGACGCCAAGCAGGATCGCCAGCGGCAGCGCGGCGGCGAACATGAAGGGATGCCGGCGCCCGAGGCGGGAGTGGGTATTGTCGGAGAGCGATCCGACGATCGGGTCGACCATGGAATCGATCAGGAGGCCCAGAAAGATGGAAAGGCCGGCGAGCGAGTTCGGCAATCCGCAGACCGCGGTCACGTAGAAGAACAGGTAGAGGCCGAGCGCGCCGCTCATCACGCTGTCGACCAGCGTGCCGGCGCCGTAGGCCGAGACCAGCGGCAGGCTCAGCTTGGTGCGGCGAAGCTGGGCCGCCGTCGGGGCCACGGCGGCCGGCGTGGCGGCTGCGGGCGCGGGTTCGGCGAGCGGCGGCGCGGGTTCGGCTGACATGTGGGTCTTTTTTGCGCCTCCGGCGGGGCCCGCCCCTCGGTGAGGGGTTTTGGGCGTTATGCCACCAGAACCCGGGGGTGCGCCATGAAGGTTTGGTTCGTGGGCCGAACCGCCGCTGCGCACCGCCGGTCAGCGCCGATTTGACGTACCGCCGGGACGCGGGGATGCTGGTTCGAACTGCGCCAGCAACGGAAGCTAAGTGACGCCATGAATATCGCCGTGAAGCCAGGGGCCGCTCAGGACCCCGACGTGCGGGCCATCCCGCTCGCCGAGCTCAATCCGGCTCGGATGGACCGCTTCCAGGCCGACACCATCTGGCCGCTGTTCGCGCGCCTGCGCGCCGAGGACCCGGTCCACTTCACGCCCGAAAGCGAGTTCGGAGCCTATTGGTCGCTGACCTGCTGGGACGACATCATGGCGGTCGACACCAACCACGAGGCCTTCTCCTCGGCGATCGCGGGCATCTCGCTGCCGGTAACGGCGAACATGGAGGCGCAGGACAAGGCCTTCGCCGAGCTGGGCGTGCAGCGCCGCAGGGGCGGCGCCGGCTTCATCACCATGGACGAGCCCGAACACTCGACCCACCGCAAGGCGGTGAGCCCGACCGTGGCGCCGGCCAACATCACCAAGATGTCGCCGATCGTGCGCGAGCGCTGTGGCCAGATCCTGGACTCACTGCCGATCGGCACACCGTTCGACTGGGTCGAGCTGGTGTCGAAGGAGCTGACGGCCATGACCCTGGCCACGCTGTTCGACTTCCCGTTCGAGGAGCGGCGCAAGCTGCCCTTCTGGTCGGACATGTTCATGAACATCCCGGGTCACGGGCCGGTGACGAGCTGGCAGCACAAGGCCGAGGCCGCTCTCGAGTGCTTCACCGCCTTCCAAGGTCTCTGGGACGAGCGACTGGACGGCGAGCCGAACAACGACCTGATCTCGATGCTGACCCACAACCCGGAGACACGGGAGATGTCGGTCGAGCAGTATCAGGGCACCGTGGTGCTGCTGATCGTCGGCGGCAACGACACCACCCGGAACACCATCTCCGGCAGCGTCTACTGGCTGAACAAGTTCCCCGAGCAGTACGACAAGCTGCGCGCCAATCCGGACCTGGTGACCAATATGGTCTCGGAGACGATTCGCTATCAGACGCCGCTTGCCCACATGAGCCGCATCGCCACCCGAGACGTCGAGATCGGCGGCAAGACGATCCGAGCCGGCGAGCGGGTGGTGATGTGGTACATCTCGGGCAACCGCGACGAGAGCGTGATCGCTGACCCGGACCTCTACGACATCGAGCGCGAGCGGCCGCGCCACCACATGTCGTTCGGGTTCGGCATCCATCGCTGCGTCGGCAACCGCGTCGCGGAGATGCAGCTGACCATCATCTGGGAGGAGATCCTCAAGCGCTTCCCAGTCATCGAGGTGATCGGCGAGCCTGTGCGCACCTACTCCTCGTTCGTGCACGGCTACGAGAGCATGCAGGTGGTCATCCCCGCCCGCACCTGACGCGCCGCGCAAGCGGCGCCGTCCCGTTTTCACCGCGAAGAACGCAAAGGTCGCGAAGAGGTGAGCCTAGCCGCAGCGCTGCAGCCACCACCGACCCTTCGCGCCCTTCGCGTCCTTCGTGGTTGAATCGGGCCTCGCGGCTCCGCCGCGCGGCAGTTAGGCGCTGAAGTTCAGCTTCAGGCCGGGCTCGGGCCAGGGCATGCGGATGAGGCGGCCGGTTTCGGAGAGGGTGATGTGGGCGTCGCGCATCTCGGGGCCGCCGAAGCAGATGTTGGTGGTCATGCGGTCCGGCAGCGGCGTCTGGCTCACGGCCCCGGTGACCGGTGAGATGGTGGTGATCCCATCGCGGATCGAGGCGATGCAGACGTCGCCGTTCGCCTGCACCGCCAGGCTGTCGAAGAAGGCGCGACCGGGGCCTGCGCCAGCGAGCCGTCCGCCGCGGCCGCCCTTCACCACTTGGCCAGGCGCGGTCAGGTCGAAGGCGATGAGGCGCCCGGTGAAGCTCTCGGCCGAGTAGACCGTATTCTCGTCCGGCGAGAGGCCGATGCCGTTGTAGCCGGTGCCGCCGAAGGAGATCTCCTCGGCCCTCGAGCCGTCCGGCCTGGCGTAGTAGACGCCGCTGGAATGGCGCGTGCGCCCGGTCTGCCGGCCGAAGTCGGTGAACCAGAAGCCGCCGGTCCGATCGAAGACGATGTCGTTCGGGGCCGAGAGCAGGTTCTCGCCCGCCTTGTCGTACAGCCGCTGGCCCTTGCCAGTGCTGAGGTCCACCCGGTCGATTCCACCCTGGCTGGGCGGGAGCGCGCCCCTGATCGCAAGCCCGCCGCCGCCGTTGTTGGCCACATAGACCGCGCCGTCCGGCCCGAGCGCCGCCCCGTTCGGGCCGCCGCCCAGGTCGCACACCACCTCGACCTTGCCCTTCCAGGCGCGCGACAGCGTGCCGCGCGCGATCTCGACCAGGATCACCGACCCGTCGGGCATGGCGATCGGCCCTTCCGGAAACTGCAGTCCCTCCGCCAGCACCTCGAAATCGGCCATCGCGTCGTCCTCCCTTTCCCTCGATCAACGCCGCGGAGGCTGGCGCGTCAACCACTGTGGGCAGGGCCGCAGGCCTGGGTTATCGTGACTCACCAACGCATGGGGAGACGGCGGCCGTGCACGATCTGATCATCCGGGGTGGAACCATCGTCGACGGCACTGGGGCGGCGCCTTACGTCGGCGACATCGCGATCGACGGCGACCGCATCACCGCGGTGGGCAAGGCCCTCGGCCCGGCGCGGCGCGAGATCGATGCGAGGGGCCAGATCGTCACCCCCGGCTGGGTCGACATCCACACCCATTACGACGGCCAGGCGACCTGGGACCCTGTGATGGGACCTTCGAGCTGGCACGGCGTCACGACCGCCATCATGGGCAACTGCGGCGTCGGCTTCGCGCCGGTGAAGCCCGACCAGCACGAGTTCCTCATCGAGCTGATGGAGGGGGTGGAGGACATCCCCGGCTCGGCGCTGGCCGAAGGAATCGACTGGAAGTGGGAGAGCTTCCCCGAGTACCTCGACGCGCTGGAAGCGAAGAAGCGGACGATCGACGTCGGCGTGCACGTGCCGCACGCCTCGGTCCGCGCCTATGTGCTCGGCGAGCGGTGCAACACCGACTACGAGCCGAACGCCGATGAGATCGGACAGATGGCGGCGCTGGTCCGCGAGGGCGTCGAGGCCGGCGCGCTCGGCTTTTCGACCTCGCGCACGCTCCTGCACAAGGACTTGAAGGGCGTGCACATGCCCGGCACTTTCGCCGGCTCCGACGAGATGCTGGCGCTCGGCCTGTCGATGAAGGGGCTGAAGCACGGCGTGCTCGAGATGGTCTCCGACCACCTCGGCGACGACGACGAATGGATGTGGGTCAAGGGCTTCGCTCACCAGACCAACCTGCCGGTCACCCTCGTGGCGACCTCGGCCGGCGCCTACCAGGGCGACAAGATGTACAACATCGCCGAGGAGGCGCTGCGGCACGGCATGGAGATCCGCCCGCAGATCGCCGGGCGTCCGACCGGCATACTGCAGGGGCTGACCTCGAGCTTCCACGTCTTCTCCGGTCATCCGACCTTCCGGCGCGACATCGCCCACCTGCCGCTCGACGAGAAGGTGGCGACGATGCGGCGGCCGGAGGTGCGCGCGGCGCTGCTGTCGGAAGAGAGCGCCATGCGCGGCGGCGGCATGGCGGCGCCGAACGAGCTGCTCTACCGGGTCTTCCCGTTGGGCGAGGTTCCGAACTATGAGCCCGACCGGGAGCAAAGCGTCGGCGGCATGGCCGAGGCGGCCGGCGTCACGCCGATGGCGATGATGTACGACCTCCTTCTCCGTGACGGCGGGCGCGAGCTGTTCTACCAGCCGCTCGGCGGCTACTTCACCTACAACTTCGACTTCTTCCGCAAGAACATGCAGCACCCGAACGTGCTGTTCGG
>Ga0209415_10009826_pt1 | contig 16364 bp, 13 predicted proteins | sample PeaSoiSIISIP2007_FD_187696 | JGI IMG/M metagenome (GOLD analysis project Ga0209415, IMG submission 187696) | Peat soil microbial communities from Weissenstadt, Germany - SII-SIP-2007 (SPAdes) (version 2) | ecosystem: Environmental > Terrestrial > Soil > Wetlands > Peat | place: Germany...
CAGGCGGAGGATGAAGCGCCCCCCAGCTCGACTTGCGTCGAACCGCCGCCCGCCACCCCGATCGATATCCCCATCAGCGTCTCCGAGGTGACCCTCCCGTCCCCGGAGAGCATTTCGGTGGACGTCCCCATCTCCGCGTCGGCGTCGGCGCTGCCGGACGCCGAGGATCCTCCAGCGGAGCTCATGACTGGTAAGGAGAGCGCACCTCCGTTCTCCAAAAAAAGTGAAACCTAGCCCCCTTCTCGTTCGAACGCTTTATATTGCCCGACGATGCACGGAGATTCCGACAAAGCGGACGAGGCAGCCCCCCCCGCGGGAGCCTCCCCCGCCGAAGAAAGTGCGGTCGAGTCCGGAGAGACGGCGTCGCAGCGATCGAGCTCGCAGCCCCCGCCCGATCCGCTGGCGACGGCCCAGGCCGAAGCCGCGCGCCTGAAGGAAGCATGGATGCGGACCGCGGCTGACTTCGACAACTTCCGCAAGCGCACGCGCCGGGAAGTCGAAGAGGCGAAGCGCAACGGCCGCGAGGACCTGCTTCGCGTCCTCTTGCCGGTCTTCGACAATCTCGGACGAGCGATCCAGAGCGCGGCTCGCTCGACCGACCTGAAGGCGATGGCAGACGGGCTTTCGATGGTCCAGCGCCAGTTCGTCGAGGCGCTCGCGCGCGAGGGAATCACGAAGGTGCCGACGGTCGGGAAGGCGTTCGATCCCGGCATGCACGAGGCCATCCAGCAGGTCGAGACGGACGAGCACCCCGCCGGAACGGTGATCGCGGAGATCCAGCCCGGGTACATGCAGGGAGAGCGGCTCATGCGAGCCGCGATGGTGGTGGTCGCGCGGGCGAAGGCGGAGGGCGCCGAGTCGGGCGAGGGCTCCGTCGAGCCCGCCAACTAGAGGGACCTCGGTGGGCAAGATCATCGGCATCGACCTCGGCACGACGAACTCCTGCGTCGCCGTGGCCGAGGCGTCGGTGAGCGGCAAGGTGGAGGTTCGAATCATCCCCAACGCCGAGGGTGCGCGCACGACGCCGTCGATCGTGGGCTTCTCGGCGAGCGGCGAGCGCCTCGTGGGCCAGGCCGCGAAGAGGCAGGCCGTGACAAACGCCGCGAACACGGTCCACGCGGTCAAGCGCCTGATGGGGCAGAAGTTCTCCCACCCCGAGGTCCAACGCCAGGCCGAGACCGCGCCGTTCAAGATCTACGGGGCGCCGAACGGGGACGCGTGGGTCAAGGCCGGGGGACACGACATGTCGCCCCCCGAGATCAGCGCGATCATCCTGACGAAGATGCGCGAGGTCGCCGAGGCCTTCCTCGGCGAGAAGGTCTCCGAGGCGGTGGTCACGGTGCCGGCCTACTTCGACGACGCGCAGCGGCAGGCCACGAAGGACGCCGGAAAGATCGCCGGCCTCGACGTGAAGCGGATCATCAACGAGCCGACGGCCGCGGCGCTCGCCTACGGTCTCGAGAAGAAGGACGCCGAGCGCGTCGTGATCTACGACCTCGGCGGGGGCACCTTCGACGTCTCGATCCTCGAGATCCGGGCCGGAGTCTTCAGCGTGAAGTCGACCAACGGCGACACGCACCTCGGGGGCGAGGACTTCGACCGTCGAATCGTGGACGCCCTGGCCGATTCCTTCGACAAGGAGCATTCGGTCGATCTCCGCAAGGACAAGATGGCGTTGCAGCGCCTGAAGGAGGCCGCCGAGAAGTCGAAGCACGAGCTCTCCTCGTCGCTCGAGACCGAGATCAACCTCCCGTTCATCGCGCAGAGCAAGGCCGGAGAGCCGCTCCACATCATCAAGACGATGACCCGCTCGGAGCTCGAGCTCCTCACCGGGGATCTCGTCGAGAAGACCCTCGAGCCCTGCCAGAAGGCGCTCAACGACGCGAAGCTGACCCCCGCCGACATCCACAACGTGATCCTCGTCGGCGGGATGACGCGCATGCCGGCCGTGCAGAAGGCCGTCAAGTCGCTCTTCGGCAAGGACGCTCAGAGAGGCGTGAATCCGGACGAGGTCGTTGCGGCCGGCGCCGCTCTCCAGGGCATCGCGCTCGGCGACGACAAGGTCGAGGTCCTGCTCCTCGATGTGACCCCGCTGTCGCTCGGCGTAGCGACGGGCGGCGGCGTCTTCACGCCTCTCATCCCGCGCAACACGACCATCCCGACGGAGCGGAGCGAGATCTTCACGACGAGCGTGGACAACCAGAACTTCGTGCCTGTCCACGTCCTTCAGGGCGAGCGCAAGATGGCGGCGGACAACAGGAGCCTGGCCCAGTTCGAGCTGGCGGGCATACCGCCTGCGCCGCGTGGCGTGCCGAAGATCCAGGTGGCGTTCCGGATCGACGCTGACGGGATCGTCAGCGTCGAAGCGAAGGACCTGGGAACGGGCAAGGCGCAGTCCGTCCGCGTCAAGCCGACCAGCGGCCTGTCGCAGGAAGAGGTGGACAAGCTGGTCGGCGAGGCTGACAAGTTCAAGTATGCCGACGAGCTGCGCCGCGAGCTCGCCGAGCTGCGAAACCAGGCCGAGACGCTCCTCTATACGACGGAGGCGGCGCTCGAGGGCTACGCGAACCTCGTCGACGCTCGCATGCTCGAGGACACCCGGGGGCTTGCCGGCGCGCTTCGCTCGATGCTCGAGGGCAACGCGGACCTCATGCAGATCCGCGAGGCGTACCAGAGGCTCGAGGCGATGACGTTTGCCATCGCCGAGAAGATGTACGGGGCCAACGACGAGCCTCCGCCCGAAGCGCCGGCGGGATGAAAATGAAACGCGGGCGCTCTGGCTGCATGAGCCGGAGCGCCCGAGGGGGACTCGCGCGGGGCGGGCGCTACTGGATAAGGTCCTTCAGAGCCTTCAGCGCGGTGGCGCGGACCTTCTTCTGGGCCGGCTTGCCCTTGATGGTGATGGGCTGCTTCGTGAAGGGGTTGATTCCGGGACGGTCCTTCGTGGCCGGCTTCTTGATGGCGCGCAGCTTCAGAAGCCCCGGGATCACGAACTCGCCGTTCGGCTTGCGCAGCTCCTTCTTGAGGAGCTCGGTCAAACCGTCGAAAACACGCACGACGCTCTTCTTGTCGAGCTCCGCGGACTCCGCGATCTCGGTAATGACTTGCGCCTTCGTCAAACGCTTTGCTGACATTTCGCTTTCCTCCCTGTCGACTCGAGATCGACGAAATCCTTGTGGCTACTACGACCGCCCGTTTCGACGTTGGCGGCTCGCCGAAACGCACCGGGTGGCAATGGAAAAACCCCCGTGGCAACTTCGACGGAAAAACGAGTAGCACTCCGATTTCGCGTTCCGCAAGGGGAAAACAGCCTGTTTCGTGATTTCGTCGCACGCACACGGCTCCAACCTCTCGAAGACACCGGGGGACGACCGAGCGCGCGGGGGCGGTCCTGGCACGCGAAGGGCCGCGTCGTCGTTTATGATTTGCGGGGCTTCGGGCGTGCGCGCGCGGCTGCGCACAGCCGCTCCGTCTCGCGGCGCATCGCGCGGTCGCGCCGGGGCGTGTCGTGGTCCCAGCCGGCGAGGTGCAGCAAGCCGTGGGCAACGAGCCACGTCACCTCGTGGAGGACGTCTCGTGCGCTCTCCCTCGCCTGTCGCCGCGCGGTGGGCACGCTCACCACAACGTCGCCGAGGAGCAGGCCGGCCGGGTCGCTCCGGTCGCCCTCTCGCTGCGAGAACGCGAGTACGTCCGTGGGTCCGTCGACCCCGCGATGGTCCCGGTTCAACCTCCGGATCCGGGCGTCGCCCGTCAGGACGATCGAGAGCTCGCAGTCGCTCATCCCGAGCGCATCGAGCATCGCGCGGACGCGCCGGACGACCTCCGCCCGGGCCACGCCGGGGTGGGGACCGGCCTCGACGATGAGCCGAACTGGCACGCGATCGTCCGGGCATTACGTCGAGGTCTGTCCGATGTAAAGGAGGAAGGTGCTCCCGGCATGCGCCATCGTTCCTGCGTACGAGGCGGCCCGGACCGTGGGCGCCGTCGTCGACGGCCTGCGCGCGTCGCTGGGCGTGCCCGTCTTCGTCGTCGACGACGGCTCGGGGGACCGGACCTCCGAGGTCGCGGCGTCCCGAGGCGCGGTCGTCCTGCGGCACGAGCGCAACCGCGGCAAGGGACAGGCGATCCGCACCGGGCTCGTGCGCGCACAGAAGGAAGGGATGACAGTCGCGGTCACGGTCGACGCCGACGGGCAGCACCCGCCGGAGTCCGCGCTGGCGGTCCTATCCGCAACCGACGACGCGCGCGCCGTCGTCCTCGGCGTCCGCGACCTCTTCCACGACAGCGTGCCGCCGCGAAATCGCTTCGGCAACGGCGTGTCGAACTTCTTTCTGTCACGGTTCGCCAGGCGCACCCTCATGGACACCCAGTGCGGACTGCGTCGTTACCCCGTGAGCGAGACGCTCGGCCTCGGCGCACGGGCGGACGGCTTCGCATTCGAAGGGGAGGTCGTGCTCCGCGCTCTCGCGGCCGGTCTGCCCCTGGTCGAGATCCCGGTCGCGGTCGTCTATCCACCCGAGCAGGAGCGTCGCTCGCATTTTCGCAACGTGGTGGACCCGGCGCGGATCGTGGCGACCGTCGTGAGGACCGTGCTGGAGCTTCGTCTCCGGAGGGGATGAGGACGATGTCCCCGCGTTCCCGCTGGCGCCACGCCCTCCTCGGGGGGGCGTGCGCCTGCGCCGCTCTCCCCGTCGCGCACGTGTCCATCGGCATCGCCACGCGCGTCGAGCCCCCGCGAGTGGAGCTGCCGGCTCCCGGGGCTTCCCGCAGCTGGATGAGAACGCGCGCGGGCCTCCGCGAGGTCTATCTCGAGGGGTCGCCCGAAGCGATCGGCGCCGAGCACGGGCGCCTGATGCGTGACCGGATGATCGCCAACGAAGCCGAGCTCTGGGAAGAGTACGCGTCGCACGTCCCGTGGTGGATCGCGCGCGTCGGGATCATCGACTGGACACGGCTGCGCTACCGGACGATCGACACAGGCATCCCCGAGCCGAGGCGACGCGAGCTCGCGGCCGAGGCCATCGCCCTGCAACCGGACCCGATGGCCGGCCGGATGGCGACGTACCAGAGGATGGTCTTTCTCCACTCGCTCTACGACATCGCCCTGCCCCTCGAGCGCTCGCCGCTCATCGGGTGTACGAGCTTCGCCCTCGCGCCGGAGGCGACCGTCGACGGGCACGTCATCGCCGCGCGGGCGTTCGACTTCGAGGCGGGAGAAGCGGTCGACCGGGACAAGGCCGTGTTCCTGGTCCGCGAGGACGGAGCGATCCCGTTTGCGAGCGTCGCGTGGCCGGGGTTCCTCGGAGTCGTGACGGGGATGAACGCCGAGGGGGTCGTGATGGTGGTGCACGGCGCGCGGGCCGGGGCGCCGGCGACCGAAGGCGTGCCAGTGGCCTTCTCGCTGCGCGAGGCGCTCGAGCACGCGCACAGCACGGCCGAAGCGGTGCAGATCCTGAGGGGCCAGCGGGTGCTCGTCTCCCACATCGTCTTCGTCGTCGACGCTCACGCCGCCTTCGCCGTGGTCGAGCGCGCACCAGGAGCGGAGGCGACCGTGCGTGAAACCAGCGCCAGCGTCGCCGTGACCAACCACTTCGAGGGACCGCTGGCCGCCGATCCCCTGAACGTCCACGTCCGCGAGTCGACGACGACCGTCGGCCGTCGCACGCGGATCGACGAGCTCATCGCGCGCGTCGCGCCGCGCACCGCGACGCCCGCACGCGCCCTGGCGCTCCTCCGCGATCATGGCTGCGCCGGCGACGAGCGCTGCGCGCTGGGGGATCGCCGGGCGATCGACGCGCTCATCGCGACGCACGGCATCGTCGCCGACGCAACGGACCGCTCGCTCTGGGTGGGGGTCGGGCCGAACCTGTCGGGCAAATTTGTCCGCCTTGACCTGCGGGCGCTCCTCGCGCCCGACCATGATCCGTCGAGCGATCCCGAACCGGACACGATGCCCGAGGACGCGGCCGTCCTTGCCGCGCGGCGGGCGCGCGACCTGGCGCACCCGGAAGGAGACCGGGCGCGATGAACCCCCAGCGGCGGGCGCTCGTCGCCTTCGCGGCCCTTGCGCTGGTCGCGCATCGCGCAGGCGCTGACGTGCCCGGGGCGAACCTCTTGCAGAGGATCGCCGCTGCGCGCGGGAAGATCCGCACGCTCCAGGGGCCGTTCACCCAGGTCCGGCGGATCGGCGTTCTCGCGTCGGACGTTCGCTCGTCGGGGGACGTGGCCGTGATCCGTCCGGACCGCCTCAGGTGGCGGCTGGGGCCTCCGGACGACGTCACGTTCTGGGTCGGACCCGAGGGCCTGGCGTACAGGAGCGCCCACGGGCAGGAGAGGCTCGCCCCGGCGAAAGGGGGCGTGCCCGCGGCGCTGGACGACCTCTGCACGCTGATCGGCGGCGATCTGGCGAAGCTGGATCGCCGCTGGTCGCTCCGTCTCCTGCGCGACGCGGCCGACGGCGTCGAGATCGAGGCCACCGCGCGCGAGGGCGCCGCCGCTGGTGTGCGATCCATGACGTTCGCGCTCACCGGAGACCTCACTCGGCCCACGCGCGTCTCCCTCGTCGAGGGGCCGCGCGATCGCACGGACATCGTGTTCGGAGAGCTCCGCATGAACGAGCCCCTGGACGAGGCGGGGATGCGGCCGCCCTGATTGCTGCGGCGTGGGCGCGCCTCGTCTATCCTCCATCTTGCCGGCATGCGGCCTCCCGTCCGAATCGACTCCATGAAGGCGGACGACCTCACCGCGGTCGAATCCATCGAGGGGCCGACGCAAATGAGCGAGGCCAGCCTGCGCGAGGAGCTGCTGCGCCCCTGGTCGCGCTCGTGGGTCGCCCGCGAGGAGGGAGCGGGCATCGTCGCGTTCGTCGTCGCGTGGCACGTGGCGGACGAGCTCCACATACTCAACATCGCCACGCGGGGCGACCGCCGGCGTCGCGGCATGGGGCGCGCGCTCATGGAGGCGGTGCTGACCTACGGGCGTCTGTGGAAGGTCCGGCACCTCCTGCTCGAGGTGCGGCGGTCGAACCGCCCGGCGATCGCCCTCTACAGGGCGTTCGGGTTCTTCGCGATGGGCGTCCGCACGCGCTACTACGCCGACGACGAGGATGCGGTCGAGATGGTCCTCACCCTGGACCCCGAGACGGGCGACATCCTTCCCCACACGGATGAGGTGCGCCTGGACAGCTGATGGGGGGGCCTGGTGGGCGGACCGGCATCCCGCCGCCCCGGCAAAGGCGGAGCGGTCGTCCGGGTGTTACAACAAATGCAATCCATGAAGCGCGCGTGCCTCGCCCTCTGCGCCGCGCTCGCCGTGAACCCGGGCCTCGCCGGCGCGCAGCCGCGTGCCTCCGGTGCGCTTGCCGCCGGGCTCGATGCGGCCCGGGCATCGGACTATGCGGTCGCGGAGAAGGCGCTCGTCTCCGTGCAGGGGTCCGATCGTCCGGCGGCCATGCTGGCCCTCGCGCGCGTCATGTTCGAGCAGGGGCGCTTTGCCGACGCCCAGAAGTACGCGACGCAGGCGATGGCGAGTCCCGACCAACGGCTCCTCGCGCTCGCTCTGCGAGGAGAAATCCTGGCCGCGACCGGCGGAGTCGACGAGGCGATCAAGCTCCTCGACCCGCACAAGGACGCGCCTGGCGTCGGCGGAAGGCGCGTCCGCCTCGAGCTCGGGGAGCTCCTGATACGCGCAGGACGACGGGCCGACGCCGAGCCGGTCCTGCTCCGTTTCGCCGAAGAGTACGGGAACGATTCGATCACGTCGAGCGACGCCGAGGGATTGGCGATGGTCGGGCGCGCGATGCAGCTCCTGCGGCATCCGAAGGACGCGAAGCACGCGTACGACGACGCCGAGAAGGCCGAGATCGCGGCGTCCGGAGGCGTGCTCCACGGGAGCGCGCGGGTCGAGACGCTGCTGTGGAGGGCGGACCAGTTCCTCGACAAGTACAACACCGGGGACGCCGGGCAGGTGCTCGCCGAGGCGCTGAAGATCGCGCCGCACCGCGCCGACGCGATGGTGATGCTCGCGCGAGCGCACATCGACGACTCGTACGACTTCGACGCCGCCGAGAAGCTGGCCCGCGAAGCGCTCGCCGTGAACCCGAAGCTCAAGGGGGGTTACGCCGTCGAGGCGGGGATCGATCTGCGCGACATGAGCCTCGACAAGGCGAACGCCGCGATAGACGCCGGCCTCGCGATCGATCCGAACGATCTCGAGCTCCTCAGCCTCCGCGCTGCGGCCCGCTTCCTCGCCGACGACAGGCCGGGCTACGAGGCCGCGAAGAGGGCGATCTTCTCCCGCAACAAGGAGTACTCGCAGGCCTTCGGGATCATCGGCGAGTTCGCCGAGTGGGAGCACCGGTACGACGACGTCGTGGCGATGATGAAGGAGGCCGTCGCCATCGACCCGAAGGACAGCAAGGCGTGGGCGCAGCTCGGCCAGACTCAGACGAGGGCGGGCGACGAGGCCGCCGGGATCAAGTCGCTCGAGGAGTCGTGGAAGGGAGACCACTTCAACGTCCGCGCGTACAACACGCTCGAGAACCTGTACGGGCACTGGATCCCCGAGGAATACGAGAGCGCGCAGTCGGGGCTCTTCAACCTGCGATACCCGAAGGCCGAGAAGGCGATCCTCGAGCGGTACCTGCCGCGGATGCTCGGCGAGGCCTGGGGGGCGATGAAGATGCACTACATGTTCGCGCCGTCGGCGCCCGTGTCGATCGAGCTTTACCGCGACCGGAAGCACTTCGCCGTCCGCACGAGCGGCCTGCCGAACATCGGCATCGACGGCGTGTGCTTCGGGCACATGGTCGCGGCGATGAGCCCACGGGGGGACCCGGTCAACTGGGGGAACGTGATCTGGCACGAGCTCGCGCACGTGTTCGCGATCCAGCTCTCGAAGTACCACGTCCCGCGATGGTTCACCGAGGGGCTATCCGAGTACGAGACGATGATCCGGCGCCCCGAGTGGCAGCGGGAGCTCGACCCCGAGCTCTACGCGGCGCTCCGGCGGGGCCACCTGCCGGGCGCGCTCGAGATGAACCGCGCGTTCACGCACGCCGCCGACGAGGACGTGGAGGTTGCGTACTACGCGTCGAGCCAGATGGTCGCGTTCACGGCCGACCAGTTCGGCTTTCCGGCGATCACGCGCGCGCTCCAGCTGTGGGGCGAGGGCAAGCGGACGGCGGACGTGATTCGCGCCGCGTTCGGGCTCTCGCCCGACGAGTACGACGCCCGCTTCCGGGCGTGGGCGACGGCGCGGCTCGCGCGCTACGAGGGGCAGTACATCGAGCCGAGGCCGCTCCCGGTCGATGACGCGTCGGCGGCGGTGTCCGCGGCCCCCGGGAGCGCGGCGGCGCACGCGGCGTATGCGCGGGCGCTGCTCCACGCCCACAAGACGGTCGACGCGGCTCGCGAGGTCGACGCGGCGCTGAAGATCGACCCGACCGACTCCGACGCGCACTTCATGGCCGCGAGGATGGCGGCGACGGCGAAAGATGCCGGGGGGATGGAGAGGCACCTGCAGGCCATCCGGGCCGCGGGGCGAGACAGCTACCTCATCGAGATGAAGCTCGCGGAGATGGCGGATGCGAGGCACGACGCGGGAACCAGGCGGGCGGCGCTGGAGGCGGCGCATCGGTTCGACGTGACGCAGGTGGACGCGGTGCACGCTCTCTACGATCTGGCCGCGGCCGAGAAGCGGGACGCGGACGCGCTGGCTGCGCTGCGCGAGTGGGCGGCGCTGGATCAGCATGACCGGGACGGCGAGTGGAAGGTGCTGCTGAAGAGCCTCGTCGACGCGGGGCGATGGGAGGAGGCGAGGCGCGTCGGGGAAGCCGCCCTCTACGTGGACGTCGAGAGCGCGGCGGTGCACGTGGGGTACGCGCGGGCGCTGTCGGCGACGGGAGATCACCAGGGGGCGGCGTTCGAGCTGGAGAGCGCGCTGCTGTGCGAGGCGAAGGCGCAGGAGAAGGCGACGGCGCACGCGCTGCTGGCGCGGGAGCGACTGGCGCTGGGGGATGCAGCAGGGGCACGGGAGCAGCGGGACGAGGCGCTCAAGCTCGATCCGGAGAACGCAGAAGCGCGGGCGGTGAGGGTCGGATCGCCGTGACGCGCTGAGGAGCGCGCGGCTCGATCGTCGGTGCGATCCACGTCCGCGATCACAGCCCCAGCGCCAGCGACCCGTCCCGCCGCGGCTCAGCGGCCCCCACCCAAAGCCCCACCGATCGCCCGATCGCGGGCGCGTCTGCGATGTGCTCCGCCTCTTTCGTCTCGTGCCCCATCGCCTCGAGGGAGCGGCGCACGTCATCGGGTAGGGCGCGAGGCTCGAGGAGGATCACGTCCGGCGTGTCTTGCTGGTGGAACCTCGGCGCTCGCACCGCGTCCGCCACGTCCATCCCGAAGTCGATCACGTTCGACAGCTCCTCGAACACCGTCGTGATGATCCTCGAGCCGCCGGCCGCCCCGAGCACGAGCTCCACCCCGCCGTCCGGACCGAGGACGATCGTCGGCGACATCGACGAGAGCATCCGCTTTCCGGGCGCTACCGCGTTGGGCTCCCCCTGAACGAGCCCGAAGGCGTTCGCCGTCCCGGGCACGGACGCGAAGTCGTCCATCTCGTCGTTCAGGACGAAGCCGAGGCCGGGGACGGTGACGCCGCTGCCGTACCAGAGGTTGATCGTCGTCGTGATCGCGACGGCGTTTCCGGCGGGATCGACGAACGACATGTGCGTCGTGTGCGGTCCGCCGTCCGCGCCTGCCGCGAGGCTCGGAAAGAGGTCCTTCGTCGGCGTCGCGCGATCCTTGATGATCGTGGCGCGCTGCTCGATCGCCCACTTCTCCGAGAGGAGCTCGTCGACGGGGTTCTTCACGAAGTCCGGGTCGCCCAGTCGCGCGTTTCGCGCGGCGAACGCCCGGCGCATCGCCTCCGAGGCGAGATGAACCTCATCGGCCGAGTGCCACGCGCTGGCGCGCAGGTCCCACCCCTCGAGGATGTGCGCGATCATGGCCATCGTGATCCCGCCGGACGACGGCGGTGGCATGCCGATGACGGAGCGCCCCCGGTACGCGTACTCGACCGGCGTGCGCCACTTCGCGCGATAGCCTTTGAGGTCGTCCCGTGTGACGAGGCCGCCGCCGTCCTTCATCGCGCGGGCGATCGTTTCGGCCACGGGTCCCTCGTAGAAGCCGGGCGGTCCTTTCTCGGCGACGCGCCGGAGGACGGCGGCGAGCTCGGGATCTCGCCAGACCGTGCCGGCGGCGGGGGGCGCGCCGTTCGGCAAGAAGAGCGACGCGGAGGCCGGGTACTTCGCGAGGCGCGTCTGCACGATCGCGATCGGCTTCGCGAACGCCGCGTCGACCGTGAAGCCACGCTCGGCGAGCTCGATCGCCGGCGCCAGGAGCTCCGCCCACGTCTTGCCCTTCGATCCGAGCTCGTGCCACGCCTCCCACAGGCCCGCCACGCTGCCCGGTACGCCGGAGGAGCGCCAGCCGTCGCGCGAGTCGTGCGTCGGCTTTCCGTCGGGGCCGAGGTACATGTCCCGCGTGGCCGCCGCGGGCGCTGTCTCGCGGAAGTCCAGCGCGTACGCCTTGCCGCCCACGCGCGCGACGAGGAAGCCCCCGCCGCCCACGTTGCCGGCGCTCGGAAAGACGACGGCGAGCGCGAAGGCGGCCGCAACGGCGGCGTCGACCGCGTTGCCGCCGCCCGCGAGCACGTCGGCGCCGACCTTCGTCGCGAGCGCCGCGTCGGTGGTCACCATCGCGCGGGCAGAGTGCGGCGCGGGGGCTCCCTGCGTGAAGGGCCAGTCGGCTGGAAAGCGTGGAGGAGGTGGTGGTGGAAGATGTGCGCTCGCCTGCGCGGCCGCGGTCCCCGTCGAAGGAGGGGGCGTCGCCACGTGCCGTCCGCAGGCGGCGAGGAGGACGGCGATAGAAAGAGCCGTTCGCCTTGCGCATCTCATCATTGGTGCTCGCTTCTAGCACTCCTTTGCGGCGTGGTATCCTTCCTCATGGCGCAGTCGCAGCCGAGCCCCATCGCTCTCGACCTCATCGAGAAGCTCCCGAAGACGGACCTTCACGTCCACCTCGACGGCTCGCTCCGGCTCACGACGATCCTCGAGCTCGCGGAGCGCCAGCGGATCGATCTTCCCGCGAAGGATGCGGACGGACTGCGCGCCGCGATGAACCTCGGCCAGAACTGCGGCTCGCTCGTCGAGTACCTCAAGGGGTTCGACGTCACGCTGCGCGTCATGCAAACCGAAGAGTCGCTGCGCCGGATCGCCTTCGAGCTGGCCGAGGACGCGGCGCGCGAGAACGTCCGCTACATGGAAGTGCGTTACGCTCCGATGCTGCACACGCGCCGGGGCTTGCGGCTGACGACCGTCGTCGAGAGCGTCCTCGAGGGGCTGCGGCAGGCGCAGGAGAAGCACGGGATCGAGTCGAACGTCATCATCTGCGGCATCCGCAACGTCTCCGCCGAGCACTCGCTCGAGATGGCCGAGCTCGCGGTCGCCTACAAGGGGCGCGGCGTCGTCGGGTTCGACCTGGCCGGCGCCGAGTACGACCACCCCGCCAAGCACCACCGCGCGTCGTTCCAGCTCGTGCGCGACAACAACATCAACGTCACAATCCACGCCGGCGAGGCCTACGGTCCCGAGTCGATCGCGCAGGCCATCCACGTCTGCGGGGCGCACCGCATCGGGCACGGCTGCCGCCTGCGCGAGAACGGCGACCTTTTGCACTACGTCAACGATCACCGCATCCCGCTCGAGTGCTGCCCCTCGTCGAACGTCCAGACCGGCGCGATCCGCGACCTGTCGACCCACCCGCTGAAGCTCTACAAGGACCTCGGCCTTCGCGTCACCGTGAACACGGACAACCGCCTCATCACGGACACGACCGTCAGCAAGGAGCTCTGGCTATGCCACGCTCAGATGGGGCTCACTCTGAACGATCTGCGGCAGATCATCCTCAACGGCTTCAAAAGCGCCTTCCTCCCATTTCACGTCAAGCAGCAGTACCTCCGCAAGGCGAGCGACGAGCTCGAGGAGCTGTGCGGCCGTGCGCGCCTGGTCCCCGTCGCGCTCGCGTCCAGCTGACGTGCTAGAGCCGCGTTCTCGCATGATCCAGCCCGACCCGACCTCCCCTGTGGCGACGCGTCCGCCGGACGTCGACCGCGTCTTCGACGCGCTCGAGGCGGCAGCGATCGTCGCCGAGGGGGGCGAGGCCACGCGCGATGCGATCGTGATGGCGCCGGACGACTTCCGCGCCGCCGTGAAGCTCGACCCCATGGGCGTACGCGCGCGGCTCGACCGCGTCGTGATGGGGGAGGATCCGGAGGGGGGGCTCGACGGGCTGCTCGAAGCCGGCGCGCTCGCGTCGATCTTTCCCGAGGTGCACGCGATGGTCGGCTTCGGCGACGGCGAGTGGCGGCACAAGGACGTGTGGAAGCACACGAAGCAGGTCGTCCGGCAGTCCGTGCCCCGGCTGGAGGTCCGCTGGGCCGCTCTCTTCCACGACATCGGCAAGGTGAAGACGCGGTCGATCGCGCCCGACGGCAAGGTGCACTTCCTGGGGCACGCCGAGGTCGGCACGCGGATGTTCGACAAGCTCGACAGGCGTACGAGCCTATTCGCCCCCGAGCCGTCGCTGAAGCAGACCGTCCGGTTTCTCATCCTGCACCACTTGCGCGCCAACCAGTACTCGCCCGACTGGACCGACAGCGCCGTGAGGCGCTTCGCCCGCGACCTCGGCGAGCACCTCGACGACCTCTTTTGCCTGGCGCGCGCGGACATCACGACGAAGCGCCCCGAGAAGAAGCGGCGCGGGCTCCAGCAGATCGAAGAGCTGTCTGAGCGCGTGACGAGGCTCGCGGCGGAGGACGCGCAGCTCCCGCCCCTGCCGAGCGGCATCGGCGACGAGATCATGCGCGCGTTCGGCTTGCCGCCGTCCCGCAAGATCGGCGAGGTCAAGCGCATCCTCGAGCAAGCGGTCGACGCGGGCGAGATCGCGGCGCGCCAGGAGGCGGACGCCTACGTCGAGTTCGTCCGCGCCAACCGGGAACGCTTCGGGATCTAGCGGGATCCCCGTTCTTCGATGGCGGTGATCGCCTCGCGCAGCTGCTTGTCGCGGTGCATGCAGGGATAGCAGTCGGACACGCCGAGGAAGCCGCAGCCGTGCGACGACTCGTAAGGCTGCAGGACCGCGATCATGCGCGCGTCCCCGACGTCCCGCGCGCGGTCGAGCAGCGAGTGCTTCGCCTCGCACGTCTTCGATTCCCGGAAGTCGAGGAGGATCGCGAGGGCCGGGCCAGCATGGCCGCGCACCTCGGGGAGCTCGAGCGCGTGGCGCGCGCGCGCCGCGGCCTGGGGGTACTGCCGGCCGGAGACGCCCCACGCGATGTCGTAGAGGATGTCGATCCCGGCCGTGCCCATCTTCGCCTGCAGCAGCGCGAAGGCGTCGTCCTGAAAGTCCCGCACGAGCGCCGCGTTGCGGACGTCCTCGTCGAGCTTCGGGTCCGCGGATGCGTTCGTGTCGACGGCGAGCCACAGGCCGGCCTCCCGCATCGCTTCGTGTGTGCTGCGAGCGCCCGTGTAGGCGCGCTCGAGGAGCATGTGCACGTCCGGCCGATCGCCGTGCTTCTTCTCGATGGCCGTGAGCTCGTCGATCGCCGTCGCGAAGTCACCCTTCTCGATCTTCGTCCCCGCTGCCAGCACGACGTCGTCGATCCGGGTGTCGGGCGCGCGCGGTGAGGGGACGACCGCCGCGCCGCTCGCGCCGGGAGTCGGGGTGACGACGGCCGTGCCGCTCTGTTCGAGCGAGACGATCGACACGAGCAGGAGCGCGCCCAGGGCTGACGCGGCCCACACGACCCGGCGCGGCGTCACCCATGGCGGTGCGGCTTTCAGCGCGTTGCTCAGTGTGGTCCCCACCACGGAGACGAACCGCCGCCCAAGATCTTGCGGCTGCGCGAAGCTCGTCGGCCCCAGCGCCAGCGCCGAGCGTGGACCCGACGGGTCGACGTTGCCTGGGCGCGGGGAGGGCTGGACGAGCGAAGCAGGCGGCAGCGGCTCGGCGATGACCCCGCGCGCGGCCAGCTTCGCGGCTGCGTCGTCGAGCGCGTCGATGAGCGCCCTGGCGTCCTCGAACCGGGCAGTCGCCTCCTTCGCGAGGAGCCGCGCCACGATGGCGTCGACCTCCTCCGGCACGTTCACGTCGGGGAAGCGCTCGCGCATGCTCGGGATCGGCGCAGTCACGTGCATACCCAGCAGCGTGACCTTGCTCTCGTGCTCGTACGGGCGTGCGCCGGTGAGCATCTCGAAGAGGATGACCCCGAGGGCGTACAGGTCTGCCCGTGCGTCGACCGGCTGGCCGAGGGCCTGCTCGGGCGCCATGTACTCCGGCGTCCCGTACACCATGCCGAGCTGCGTCAGCGCTTGGCCGGATGCCTTCGGCGTGGCGGTGAACTCGCCCACCTTGACCTTCGCGATCCCGAAGTCGAGCACCTTGACGAAGTCGGAGTCCTTCTCTCGCGTCACGAGCATCACGTTCTCGGGCTTCAGGTCGCGATGGACGATGCCGAGCGAGTGGGCGCGGGCGAGCGCCCCGGCGATCTGCCGCGCGACGTGGAACGCGCGTCCGAGGTCGAGCCGCCCCTCGGTGATGACCTCGCGCAGGCCTTTGCCCTCCACGTACTCGAGCACCAGGAAGAACGACCCGTCCTCGAGCTTGCCGAAGTCGGTCGCCCCCGCGACGTTCGGGTGCTCGATGTGAGCAGCGACCATCGCCTCGCGCTCGAAGCGCGCGACCACCTCCGGCATCCGGCTCATCTCCGAGTGGAGCACCTTCACCGCGAGCCGCTTGCGCATGTGGGTGTGCTCGGCCTGATAGACCGCGCCCATCCCGCCCTCGCCGATGAGGCGCTCGATGAGGTAGCGGCCGCTGAGCACGACGCCGATGAGCGATCGCGGCTCGGCCGGCGCGCTCGGGGTCTCGCGCTTGGCGGACGGGTCGGCGCGCGTGGGGGCGTCGGTTCTGTCGGAAGGGGTGCTCATGGCCAGGCCGAGCAGCAGAACCCGGGGAGGGCGCTCGCGCTACTCGTCCCAGCTTACCCCTACGCAAAGAGAGAGGGCGAACGAGTCATGCCCCTCGTAGGGGCCGGGAGCGGACTTGTCGTACAGGGGCCCGGCGAATGCCAGCCCCACCCGTCCCTCGAGCTCGGCGAAGAGCTCCCACGGGCGCCTCAACCGGTACCCAATGCCCACGCCGACGGGCAGGTCGAGGAACCCGCCGCCCTCGCCCGCTGCGAAGGCGCGCGCGTATCCGACGCCGACGAACAGCCAGTCCCGCCACGCGCCGGACAGGAGCGGCGGG
>Ga0209415_10009827_pt1 | contig 16363 bp, 14 predicted proteins | sample PeaSoiSIISIP2007_FD_187696 | JGI IMG/M metagenome (GOLD analysis project Ga0209415, IMG submission 187696) | Peat soil microbial communities from Weissenstadt, Germany - SII-SIP-2007 (SPAdes) (version 2) | ecosystem: Environmental > Terrestrial > Soil > Wetlands > Peat | place: Germany...
TTCTTGCTGATGGCCTCCATCCGCCTCATGGTCAGGAGGCTATGCCGCAGCTAGCAATGTTTCCGGACAGACTCTGAGGCTTGCCGCGCGTGGGTCGCACGCGCAGACTCGCCACTAACCGCAGAGGGAGGCCTCCATCGCCACCGCCCTGATCACCCATCCGGCCTGCCTCGCGCACGACCCCGGCGACTACCATCCGGAATGTCCCGACCGGCTTCGCGCGGTGCTGCGCGCGCTGGAGCAGGAGAGTTTTGCCGACCTGCTGCGCGAGGCGGCGCCGCGCGCCACCATCGAACAGCTCGCGCTATCGCACCCCGTGGACTATGTCGAGGCGATCCTGGCGATCCTGCCGGAGGGCGAGGAGCGCGTGGCACTCGACGCCGACACGGTGATGAGCGCCGGCAGCGCCGAGGCCGCGCTACGCGCCGCGGGCGGTGCGATCGCCGGCGTGGATGCGGTGATGGAAGGCTGGGCGCGCTCGGCGTTCGTCGCCGTCCGCCCGCCGGGGCACCACGCCGAGCCGGCACGGCCCTGCGGCTTCTGCCTGTTCAACAATGTCGCCGTGGCGGCCCAACACGCCCGCGCGCGCTGGAACCTGACGCGCGTCGCGGCGGTGGATTTCGACGTGCACCACGGCAACGGCACGCAGGCGATGTTCGCCCCCGATCCCGACCTGTTCTACGCCTCGAGCCACCAGTTCCCATGCTACCCCGGCACCGGCCATCCGTCCGAGCGCGGCGTCGCCGACAACATCGTCAACGTCACCCTGGCGCCCGGGTCCGACAGCGTCGCGTTCCGCCGCGGCTGGGAGGGCACCATCCTGCCGGCGCTCGACGCCTTCGCGCCGGAGCTGCTGCTGATCTCCGCCGGGTTCGACGCGCACCGGGCGGACCCGCTGGCCAACCTGCGGCTCGACGAACGCGACTACGCCTGGATCACCACCGAGCTGCTGCGGATCGCCGCGCGCCACACCGGCGGACGGATCGTGTCCGTGCTGGAAGGCGGCTACGACCTGGACGCGCTCGCGGCCAGCGTCGCCGTGCACGTGCGGACCCTGATGCAGGCCTGACCCTGCAGGGACCGGCCGACGCGATGGCCGCGCCCACACCAACGCAACCGGCCAACCACGCCAATCGGGCGCAGGCTAACCCTTGGTCGGAGTCGCGGCCGGCTGCTGCGCCTCATGGCGCCGCTCGCGCGCGGCCTTCTCCCAGGCGCGGATGTTGTCCTCCGTCACATAGCCATTCTTCGCGGTATCGATCTCGGTGAAGTGCCGCGCCACCGTCGAATACCCCGCCTTGGCCTGCGCCAGCGTCAGATGCCCGTCATGGGTCGTGTTGGCGTTGGCAAAACGCTCATCCATGGTCGCACGATGGTGCGGTGCCGGCGCGGCGGCCGGCGACGACGCCGTGGGGGTCACCGCGGCTGGTGGCGCGGTCTGCGCGTAGGAAGGCGCGGCAAACAGCGCCAGCGCGGCGGCTGCGAAAACAAGACGCATCTTCGTGTCCTCCGATTGCAATGCGCGCAGTTTCCCCGCGATCCGTTGACAATCGGTAAACCCGACCACCCCCCGCACGCGGGGGCAGCGACAATTGAGCGTGAACCGCCACACGTTCATGTTGAGTTCCAACGCGGCCCTCGATGGCGTATGCTGGCTGGGCCACAACCAAGCCGCGGAGTGCCGCCCATGATCCACACCAGGCTGCTTCCCGTTCTCCCCCGGCTGGCGCGCCCGGCCGCGCTTGCCGCCGTCGCGTGCGCCGCCCTGGCGGGCGCGGCGGTCACCACGCCGGCCGCCGCGTGGTGGCGCGGCGGCGTGTGGATCGGCCTGCCGCCGGTCGTCATCGCCCCACCGGTCTATCCGCCGGCGTACTACCCGCCGCCAGCCTATCCGCCACCGCCGGCCTACTACGCGCCACCCCCGCCGGCGACATACGCCCCGCCCGCACCACCGCCGCAGGCCGGTGGTGGGCAGTCGTGCTACGCCGGGCCGTATGTGTGCCCGATGGACCATCCGGTGGCCTCGGGCAGCGGCTGCTACTGCCTGGGCAACAATCGCGAGCAGGTCTGGGGGCGGGCGAGCTAGAGCGCGTCCGCGCAGGCGGGAATTGCGTACACCTCTCCCGCCCTTCGCCGGAGAGCACGCGAAGCGCCCCGGGTGAGGGTGGTGTCAGTGATGTGCCCGGTTGCACACGCGGCACCACCGGCCGAGGATGCCGCCCATGAAGATCAGCGGAATGAACACCGCCACCAGCGAGACGCTGATCGAGATCACGGTGAAGCCGATCTGGCGCGAGCCGGCCAGCGCGGCGCGCAGCGGCGGCAGGCCCTGCTCGGTGTGGCGGGTGATGTTCTCGATCATCACGATCGCGTCGTCGACCACGAAACCGACGGAAATCGTCAGCGCCATCAATGAGAAGTTGTCGAGCGAGTAGCCGCAGGCCCACATGCCCCCGAGCGTGCCGCACAGCGACAGCGGCACGGTGACCGCGGCGGCAACGGTGGGGATCAGCCGGCGCATGAACCCCAGCACCACCAGCAGCACCAGGGCGATGGTGATCAGCATGGTGATCTGCACGTCCGCCACGCTGGCGCGGATCGTCGTGGTGCGGTCCGCGAGGACGGTCAGCTTGATCTCCGGCGGCAGCCAGCTCATCAGCAGCGGCAGTTCGTCCTGAATGCGATCGACCGTTTCGATCACGTTGGCCCCGGCGACCTTGGTGATGATCAGGAACACCGCGGCGTGGCGGCCGTTCCAGCCGGCCAGGCGGGTGTTTGCCACGCCGTCGATCACGCTGGCGACATCGGACAGCCGCAGCACGCTGCGGCCCGCTGGACCGGAGCCCGCGCCGCCCGCCGCGCCAGTGCTCGACCTGATGATCAGTGGCGCGTAGTCCGCCGCCTGGGAGATTTCGCCGTTGACGGTGATGGTCTCCGCGCGGTCGGGCCCCTGGAAGCCGCCGGTCGGCTCCAGCACGTTGGCGGCACGGATGGCGTTGAACACTTGCTGACCGGAAAGTCCGGCCGCGGCCAATCGTTCCGGATCCAGCCGGATGCGCACTGCGGGCTTCTCCGAGCCGCTGACGGTGACCTGCGCGACGCCCTCGATCTGCGACAGCCGCTGCGCCAGCACGGTGTCGGCGGCATCGTAGATTTGCGCAATCGACAGCGTCTCCGAGGTCAGCGCCAGCGACAGGATCGGCGCGTCGGCCGGATTGAATTTTCGATAATAGGGCGGCGTCGGCAGGTCCGCCGGCAGGTCGGTAGCGGCGGCATTGATCGTCGCCTGCACGTCGCGCGCGGCGCCGTCGATGTCGCGGTCGATGTCGAACTGGATGACGATCGAGCTGAACCCAATCGAGGAGGTGGAGGTCAGCTCGGTGACGCCGGGGATCTCGCCCAGCCGGCGCTCCAGCGGCGCGGCGACGGAGTTGGCCATCGTTTCGGGATCGACGCCGGGTCGGCCGGCGAAGACGACGATGGTGGGGATGTCGACCGAGGGCATCGCCGAGGCCGGCAGGAAGCGGTAGGCAACCAGGCCCGACAGCAGCAGGGCCATCGACAGCAGGATGGTGGCGACCGGACGCGCAATGAACGGGGCGGAGAAGCCCATGCGTCAGGGCCTGGGGCACCGGCCTCTCCGTGTCATGGCCGGCCCCCGGGTCGGCCATGACACGGAGAGGCCGGTGCGTTCGAACAGACGGCCGAAGTCGCACATTGCGCTCACGCCGCCGGCACCGATTGCGCCCCTGCCCCACCCAACCGCGCGCGCAGCCGCTCGAACGCCAGGTAGATCGACGGCGTGGTATACAGCGTCAGCCACTGGCTCAACAGCAGCCCACCGATGATGGTGACGCCCAGCGGCACGCGCAGCTCCGACCCCGCCCCGCGTTCCAGCACCAGCGGCAGCGCGCCGAGCAAAGCCGCCATCGTCGTCATCATGATCGGGCGGAAGCGCAGCAGACAGGCTTCCTCGATCGCCATCGCCGGCGGGATGCCGCGGGTGCGCTCGGCATCGATCGCGAAGTCAATCATCATGATCGCATTCTTCTTCACGATGCCCATCAGCAGCACGATGCCGACCAGCGCGACCAGCGACAGATCCTCGCCACACAGCATCAGCGCCAGCAGCGCGCCGATCCCCGCGGAGGGCAATGTCGACAAAATCGTCACCGGATGGATGAAACTCTCGTACAGCACGCCCAGCACGATATAGATCACCACGATCAAGGCCAGGATCAGCCACGGCTCGGCGGCGAGCGAACGCTGGAACTCCGCCGCGTTGCCGGCATACTGGCCGGAGATCGTCGCCGGCAGGCCGATCGCGCGTTCCGCCGCCGCGATGGCCCCCACCGCCTGGCCGAGCGAGGCGCCTTGCGCCAGATCGAAGCTGATCGTCGCCGCCGGGAATTGTTCCTGGTGCGTGACCACCAGCGGCGCGATGCCGCGCTCGATCGTGGCGATGGCGGACAGCGGCACCGACGTTTCGTTGCCGCCCGCCACGCACGGCGGCACCCCCGCCCCCGCCCCGCACGCCGGCGCCGGCGTGGCGCTCGCCCCCGGCACGCGCAGCAGGCGCAGCGAGTCCGGATTGGCCTGCCAGGCGGGATCGGCCTCCAGCACCACGCGATACTGGTTGGCCTGGCCGAATATAGTAGAAATCTGCCGCTGGCCGAAGCCGTCGTACAGCGTGTCCTCGATCGCCTGCATGGTCACGCCGAGCCGCATCGCCGCGTCGCGATCCACGCTGATATAGATGCGGAATCCCTCGTCCTGCTGGTCCGACGCGACGCCGGCCAGCTCCGGCAGCGTCTTCAGCTTCGCCACCAGCAGCGGCACCCACCGCGCCAGCATGGCGGGATCGGTGTCGATCAGGGTGTACTGGAACTGCGTGCGGCTGAGCCGGGTGCCGAGCTGGATGTCCTGCACCGGCTGGAAATACGCCGTCAGCCCCGGAATGAACGCCACCGCCCGCGACAGCCGCGCGATCACCGCGCCGGCGTGATCGCGATCCTTCAGCGGCCGCAACGCGACGGTCAGCCGTCCGGTGTTCGGCGTGGCGTTGATCGTTCCGGCGCCGACAAAGGACACCACGCCGGTCACCGCCGGATCGCGCGCGACGATCGCCGCCGCCTGGGCTTGCAGCGCCCCCAGACGGGGAATGGACGCACTCTGCCCCGCCTCGGTCACCGCGACGACCACGCCGGTGTCCTGCTGCGGCAGAAACCCCTTGGGCACGGCGATGTAGAGCCACACCGTCCCCACCAGCGTCGCCACGCCGGTCAGCAGCATCAGCGTCTGGTGCCGCAGGCTCCACGCCAAGCTTGACCGGTACCAACCCAGCAGCGCATCGAACGCGGCCTCGCTGCCGCGCGCAAGCCGGCCGGCGTGCGTTTCGGCCACCGGGCGCAGCAGCCGGCCGCACATCATCGGCGTCAGGGTCAGCGAAACGATGGCGGACACCACCACCGCGACCGACAGCGTGACGGAGAACTCCTTGAACAGCCGCCCGACCACGCCGGTCATGAACAGCAGCGGAATGAACACGGCGATCAGCGAGACGGTCAGCGAAACGATGGTGAAGCCGATCTGCGCCGCGCCGCGATACGCCGCCTCCAGCGGGTGCTCGCCGTTCTCGATGTGGCGCACCACGTTCTCGATCATCACGATCGCGTCGTCGACCACGAAGCCCGACGCGACGGTCAGCGCCATCAGCGACAGATTGTCCAGCCCATAGCCGAGCAACTGCATCACGCCAAAAGTGCCGATCAGCGACGGCGGCAGTGCCACCGCCGGAATGAACGTGGCGCGGGCGGAGCGCAGGAACAGGAAGATCACCGCCACCACCAGCAGCACCGACAGGATCAGCGTCAGTTGCACGTCGCGCACCGAGGCGCGGATCGTCTCCGTTCGGTCGGTGACGATGCTCAGCCGGATGCCGCCCGGCATCGCGCGCTCCAGGCGCGGCAGCGCGGCCTTCACCCGCGCCACCGTCTCCACGATGTTAGCCCCCGGCTGGCGCTGGATGTCGAGCACCGCGGCCGGCTGGCTGCCGCCGCGGCGCACCAGCCAGGCGGCGACGCGGTCGTTCTCCACGCCGTCGATCACGCTGCCCACCGCCGACAGCCGCACCGGCGCGCCGTTGCGCCAGGCGATCACCAGGTTCTGATACGCACGCGGATCGACCAACTGGTCGTTGGCGCCGAGCGCGAAGGCCTGGCGCGGGCCGTCGAACCCGCCCTTGGCGCCGTTGGCATTGGCGGCGGACACCGCGGCGCGGACGTCCTCCATCGCCAGCCCGTAGGCGGCGAGCCGCGCAGGATCGACGCGCACGCGCACCGCGGGGCGCAGGCCGCCCTGCACGGTCACCTTGCCCACCCCGTCCAGCTCCGACAGTTTCGGCTGCAACAGCGTGTCGGCGGCGTCGCTGACCACGTCGATCGGCAGGCTGTCGGAGGTCAGCGCCAGGGTCAGGATCGGCGCGTCGGCCGGGTTCACCTTGTTGTAGACCGGCGGATAGGGAAGGTTCGCCGGCAGCGTGCCGGCCGCGGCGTTGATCGCGGCCTGCACGTCCTGCGCGGCGGAATCCATCGCCCGATTCAGGTTGAACTGCAGGGTGATCTGGCTGGTGCCCTCCGAGCTCGCCGAGGTCATCAGCGCCAGGCCGGTGATCTGGCCGAACTGGCGCTCCAGGGAGGCGGTGATCAGCGTCGCCACGGTTTCCGGACTGGCGCCGGGAAGCTGGGTGGTGACCTGGATGGTGGGGAAATCGACCTCCGGCAGGGCGGAGACGGGCAGCGCGCGGTAGCCCAGGCCACCGGCGAGCACGATGGCGATCGCCAGCAGCCAGCTTGCGATCGGGCGGGCAATGAACGGGGCGGACAGGTTCAAGTGAAGCCCGTCAAGGCTGCGATTCAGCGCCGCGCCGCCCGCCCGGCACGCTGGGCGCCGGCGGGCCGGACGGTTTTGGCGCGGGTTCGGCGATCGCGACCTTGGTGCCCTCGGCCAGGCGGGCGGCGCCGTCGGTGACGACGCGGTCGCCCTGTGCAAGGCCGGCGCTGACGATGGAGACCTCCTGGTCCTCATGCGCGACGGTGACGTCGCGGCGATGGGCGGCGGAGTCGGCGTCGATCACATAGACATAGGTGCCGCGCGGGCCGCGCTGCACCGCGGCGGGCGGCACGGTCAGCGCGCCGTGCACCGTGTCCACCAGCAGGCGCATGCCGACGAAGCCGCCGGGCCATAGCACGCGCCTGGCATTCGGGAAGGTGGCCTTCAGCTTGATCGTGCCGGTGGTGGGATCGACCTGGTTGTCCAGCACCGCAAGCGTGCCGCGGTCCAGCACGCTGCCGCCGCCGATGCCCCCAGTGCCCACGCCCCCAGTGCCGACGCCCGGGGTGCCGGCGCCTTGGGTAACCGCGAGCGCCTCGGGCATGCCGGAGGTCATCGCGTTGGCGACGGCGGGCAGCGCCTGCTGCGGCAGGGTGAACACCACCGAAATCGGCTGGAGCTGCGTGAGCACGACAAGGTTCGAAGCGCCGGAGCTGTCGGCGGCGTGCACGATGTTGCCCGGATCGACCTGGCGGATACCGTTGCGTCCGTCGATCGGCGCGGTGATGGTGCAGTAGCTGAGCTGGGTGCGGGCGGTGTCGATCTGCGCCTGGTCCTGGCGGACCTGCGCCTCGAGCTGGGCGACCAGGGATTTCTGCGTGTCGGCCTGCTGCGCCGAGGTGTAGGCGTTGCTGACCAGCTTCTGGTAGCGCGTCAGGTCGACGCGCGCGTTGGCCAGCAACGCCGCGTCCTGCGCCTGCTTCGCAACGGCCTGGTCGAGCGCGGCCTGGTAGGTGCGCGAATCGATCTGCGCCAGGACATCGCCCTTGAGGACGTCCTGGCCCTCGCGGAAGTCAACCGCGACCAGCGGGCCGTCGACCATCGGCCTGATGGTGACGGTGTAGAACGCCTGCACCGTGCCGAGCCCGTCCAGGTAGATCGGCACGTCGCGCTTTGTGGCGGTGGCGACCAGGACCGGGATGGGCTCGTTGGCGAAGCGGTCCTTTGCCGGGCCGTTGCTGGCGACCGGCCAGAACCACAGCGCGGCGCCGACGGCGGCAACCAGCAGGACGCAGGCGAGCAGCATCACGAAACGGCGCGCGCGGGGGCGCGTTGCGGTGTCGGTCGGCTCGCGGATCAATGCGTCCATGTGCCGCGGCCCCCTCTGCCGCTGCGGGAGCGCAGCGATAGCGTGCAGGCGTTGGGGATGAAAGAGTTTCCCGACGCGCCGTGACCCTCGCCGGGCGCCGGAAATACCCCGCCAACCGCCTCGACCCGGTTAATCGTTTCAGCTTGCTGGGCGTTTCAGCGCGCTGGGCGTTTCAGTTCGGCGGGATGAACCGCTGGGCGATCGCCTGAAACGGCGCGAGCGCCTCGCAGCGCGCCGCATGCGCGGCCAGCGCGGGCCAGCGCGTGAGATCGAACAGCGCCGGGTGCGCCTCGCCGGTGAAACGCAGCACACAGGCCACGGCGATGTCGGCGTGACCGACGGCCTCCCCGAACCAAAGCGACGCGGGGCGGCCGGCGCGATCCGCCTGCAACGCATCCAGCACGCCCGCGATCTGCGATACGCAGCGATCGATCCATTGCTGCGAGGTCTGCTGGTGCAGGGCGCGCTCGTAGACCAAGCTGACCGCCTTGTCGGCGAGGCCGGTCGCGAGGGCGCAAATCTTCAGCGCATGCCGGCGGGCGGGCCCGCTTTGCGCAATCAGGGCTTTCGCCGGACCCGCCAGTTCATCGAGATGGTCGAGGATCGCGGCACTGTCGATCAGAATCTCGCCATCATCGAGCACCAGGGTCGGCACGCGCCGCAGCGGATTATACGGCGCGATACGATCGGCATCGCCGAAGGTGGACCACGGACGATGCTCGTAGGACAGGTCGTACAGCCGCAGCGCGATCGCCACCCGGCGCACGAACGGCGAGTCATACTGGCCGATGAGGATCATCCGCCGGGTCCTTTCGGAGTACGCTGCCGACCATGATTTGCAGCTCAGGCATTACCGAACATTTTCAGCCGATGGCATGCGGCCGCTCCAGCACGAACAGCAATCCCTGCACCGGCTCGCCGAGCTCTTGGCGCAGCACCTTCGCGTCGATCGCACGTACCGCGAACCCCGCGGTGCGCGCCGCGCGGCCGATATAGTCCGCTTCATGCACGAAGCGGCCCCTGGGGCCGAGCACCCAGTCGCCACTTCCGCCATGCAGACCGGGCAGTTTTTCCTCCACCGAGCCGGCGAACAGCGCGCCCGGCAGCAGGCGCGCATACACCGCGGCGAGCAGCGGTTCCAGCGCGCCAAGGTAGCACAGCACGTCGGCGGCGAGGATCAGCCGCCATTGCCGCACATCGCCGGCGAGGAAGTCGATGATGTCGGCGTGGTGCAGCGCGGCGTAGAGCCGCTTCGCTGCGGCCAGCCGCAGCATGCGGGGCGACAGGTCGACGCCTTCCCAGGGACCCAGCGGCAGCTCGGCCAGTGCGGCGGCCGCCAGTCCGGTGCCGCACCCAAGGTCGAGGACCGGTCCGATCGTTCCGCCGGCGTCGATCGGCAGATGCGCGCGCAGCACGTTGCGCATCAGTTCCGGGACTTGGTAGCCGAGACCGATCAGACGCCCCTCGTAGCGATCGGCGAGGCCATCGAACTCGCGACGCACAGACTCGCCGGTGAACAGGCGACGCACAGACTCGCCGAACGTGCGCGTCGCGCCGGGCCGGAGGTCCGTGGCGTCGACCATATGGGGTACCGGCGGGTCCTCCGGTCCCGCCTTCAGCGCGTCGGCATAGGCGTTCACGGCTTCCGCATGCCGGCCGAGGCCAGACAGCGCGTGCCCCTTCAGCCCGAAGGTGGCACCATCGGCGATCCCGGCCGCGCACGTCGCTTCGGCCAGCGCGACGGCGGTGGCGAAATCACGCTGATGCACGGCGAGCAGGATGGCGGCGTTGCGCAGCGCGAGGCTACAAGGTGCCGCTTCGATCCCGGCAGCATAGGTCGCGGCGGCCGCTTCGGGCTGTCCGGCGGCCACAAGCGCATTGGCGAGGCCGTCGCGAAACGCCGGGTTGGCTGGCTCCAGCGCGATTGCCTTGTCATAGCTGGCGAGCGCCGCCGCGTCGCGCCCCAGATCGCGCAGCGCATTGCCACGGTTGTAGTGCGTCTCCGCCACGCCTGGGTTCAGCGCGATTGCCTTGTCATAGCTGACCAGCGCCTCCTCGTAGCGCCACAACTCGGCCAGCGCGATGCCGCGATTGCTGTGCGCCTCGGCCAGGTCCGGCCGCAGCGCGATGACCTTGTCATAGCTGGCCAGCGCCTCCGCGTAGCGCCGGAGATCGAGCAGCACATTGCCGCGATTGTAGTGCGCTGGTGCATAATCCGGCCTCAGCGCGGTTACCGTGTCATAGCTGGCCAGCGCCGCCTCGCAGCGCCCCAGATCGCTCAGCGTATTGCCACGATTGTTGTGCGCCTGTGCATAATCCGGCCGCAGCGCGATTGCCGTGTCATAGCTGGCCAGCGCCGCCTCGTGGCGCCCCAGATCGCCCAGCGTATTGCCGCGATTGTTGTGCGCCTCCGCGAAGTCCGGCCGCAGCGCGATTGCCTCGTCGTAGCTCGCCAGCGCCGCATCGTGTCGTCGCAAACCACGCAGCGCATTGCCGCGATTGTTGTGCGCCTGCGCATCGTCCGGCTCCAGCGCGATGGCCTTGTCATAGCTCGCAATGGCTTCCTCGAGCCGATTGAGCGCAAACAATCCGCTGCCAAGATCGCGGTAAGCGGCAGCGGCGCCGGGGTTCAGCTCGACCGCTGTGGCAATCAACGCCACGCCACGCTCCGCGCGCTGCGTCTGCAACGCGAGGACTCCCGACAAATGCAGCGCACCGAAATGGCTGGGCTGCTGGCGCAGGATCTCGTCGCATATCGTCTCGGCATCAGCCAGCATGCCCTGCTGATGCAGCGCTTCGGCTTGCCGGAGCCTGGCCTGAAGGAGGATGGCATTGCCGACACGTGCTTCGGACACGACGGATGTTCCTGTGCTCTCTGCTCACTTTCCGTGCGCCGATCATTGCGATCCCGGGCGCCACTCACGCCAGCCTGCCCGACACGGGATGGATCCGCAACCTGTCGATGGCAGGCAGAATCCCCCACCCTTCCCTTGCTTCCGGATTTGTTGCGCCACTTTCAGCCTCGGGGGTGGGCGACGCCCATAGCGCCTGCCGCCACCCGGTTCCCGCGGCTGGCCCCGGATCGCGCAGCCGGTATGGCGCCAACATATTGGACGCACCTGCCGCTTCTGGAATACTACACGCCGTCGCCGCATTTGCGTCGCGAGGGGAATGGCAGTGCCAGAAGGCAAACCGAACCGCCTGATCATCGGCATCTCCGGCGCGTCCGGCGTCATCTATGGCATTCGCCTGCTGCAGGTGCTGCGCAACACGCCGGTCGAAACGCACCTGGTGATCTCGCGCGCCGCGGAGATCGCGTTGGCGCACGAGACCAGCCGCAAAGTCGCGGACGTGAAGGCGATGGCCGACGTCCACTATGCCGCCAGCGACATCGGCGCCGCGATCTCCAGCGGCTCCTACCGGACCAACGGCATGATCGTCGCGCCGTGCTCGATCCGCTCGATGTCGGAGATCGCCACCGGCGTCACTTCCACCCTGCTCACCCGCGCCGCCGACGTGGTGCTGAAGGAGCGCCGCCGCTTGGTGCTGATGGTGCGCGAGACGCCGCTGCACACCGGCCATCTGCGGACCATGCTCGCGCTGTCCGAGATGGGCGCGATCATCGCGCCACCGGTGCCGGCCTTCTACGCGGGCTCGCAGAGCCTGGACGAGATGGTGGATCAGACCATCGGACGCGTGCTCGACCTGTTTGGCATCGACTCAGGCCTGGTGCACCGCTGGCGCGAGAAGGACTGATCCGCCGCGGCTGCGCCGTCGCATCGCGGGTTCGGCCGATCCGGCCATGACCAACATCTACTGCAGCACGGCGCCCTGACGTTCCTTCGTTCACCCTGTTGGCCTGGCGCGGCACGATCCTCACGCCACGGCAACACTTTCACCGATCGCGGGCCAGGCGGGCCGCCGCTTACATCAAGGCACGTTCATCACTGCACGTTGCCGCCAACCGGCGACGCCACGCCCCCCGGAATGCGCCCCGGCGACAGCCCGGGAAACTGCTCCGTTACCGTTCCCTGCGGCTGCTGCCACCCGCCACCAAGCGCCTTGTAGACGCTCAACAACGCCTGGAACCGCGCCAGCCGCACCTGCGCCAGCGTGTCCAGATCGGTGAACAGCGTCGTCTCGGCGGTCAGCACCGTGGTCACGTCCACCGTCCCCGCCGCCATCTGCGCCCGGGCGATGTCCGCCGACCGCTGCGCCGATGTCACCGCGGCAACCTGCAACGCCTCCTGCTCGGTCGTGTAGCGCCAGGCGGTCAGCGCGGTCTCCACATCGGTGAACGCCTGGATCACCGCCTTGCGGTAGTCGGCGAGCAGCTCGTCATACCGCCCCCTCGCCTGCTCCAACTGCCCGCGCAGCGTGCCGGCATCGAAGATCGGCTGCGTCAGCCCGGCGGCGAGCGCGGCGCCCGTCCCGCCCGGGGGTGAACAGCGTGTTCAGCGCCGCGTTGGCGAACCCGCCCGAGGCGGTAAGCTGGATCGTCGGGAAGAACGCCGCGCGCGCCATCGCCACGCTGAAATGCGCGGCGACAAGCTGCGCCTCGGCCTCGGCCACGTCAGGCCGGCGCAGCAGCAGCGCCGAGGGCAGCCCCGGCGCCACCGCCGGCAACGCCAGATCGGTCAGGGTGCCGGGCTGCGTTCCGGCGGCGCCGGGGACCATCCAGGGGACAACCCCGGGGACCACATCGAGCACCGCCTCGGGCGGCCGGCCGATCAGGATGCCCAGTCCGAGCAGCGCCTGTTGTAGCTGGTTGCGCAACGGCGGGATCGACGCGCGCACCCCGTCCACCAGCGCCTGCTGCTGCCCAGGTCCAGCGCGGTCGCTGTTCCGGCCTCCAGCCGGCCCTGGATCACCGCCAGCGTCTGCTGCGCGTCACGCAGGTTGCGCTCGGCGATCGCGATCCGGTCGGCGAAGGCCAGCGCGTTGAACCAGGTGGTGGCGACGTTGGTCACCACGGTCAGCGCCACCACCTCCTGATCCCAGCGGCTGAACACCGCGGAGGCGATGGCGGATTGCTGCGCCGCGCGGTTCTTGCCCCAGAAATCGATCTCGTAGGCGGCGTTCACCTCCAGGCTGTAGCTTTGGATCTGCACCGTGCGGATGGAGCTCCCAGTACCCAGCCCACGGGTCAACCCCTCCTGCTGCCAGCCCGGACTGGCGGTGGCGTCCAGGGTGGGCAGCAGCGCCGCGCCGGCGATGCGCGCCTGCGCGTCGGCCTGCCGCACGCGGGCAATCGCCGCGGCGATGTCGAAGTTTTCGGCCCGCGCCGCCTCGATCAGCCGGTCCAGCTCGGGCGAGCCGAAACCGCGCCACCACGCCGCATCGGGCCAGGTCGGGCCGGCTTCGGTCTCAGCCTGCCAGCCCGCCGGGGTCTCGACCGCCGGCGCGGGCGGCTCCGCACCCGGGGTGCAGGCAGCGAGCAGCAAGACCGGCCCCCAGACACGTGCGCGCAACATGGGGTCGCGGCCTAGCGAGGTTCGTGCCGCTTCGCAATCGGCGTCCGGCGCACAAGCCGGCATCCGGAGGGCGTCAGTTGATCGACAGGAAGGTCAGGGCTCCGCCCTGAAACCCGCCAGGGGGCTTTGCCCCCTGGACCCCCACCAAAGGCTCCGCCCTTGGCGGGGATCCAAGGGGCAGCGCCCCTTGGTGGGGTCCAGGGGCAAAGCCCCTGGCCTTCCTGTCGATCAACTGACGCCCTCGGGGTGCCGGCTTGTGCGCCGGACGCCGATATGCAAAGGACCCGCGCGCCAGATATCAACACAGGGAGACGTCCGGGGGTGAGCGACACCATCCTGGAGACCACGGGGTTGACCCGGGAGTTCGGCGGCTTCGTCGCGGTGGACGACGTCGCGCTCAAGGTGCGTACGGGCTCGATCCATGCCCTGATCGGACCGAACGGGGCGGGCAAGACCACGTGCTTCAACATGCTCACCAAGTTCCTGGCCCCGACGCGCGGCACGATCCATTTCAAGGGCCGCGACATCACCAGCCTGCGGCCGGCCCAGGTGGCGCGGCTCGGCCTAGGGCGCAGCTTCCAGATCTCGGCAGTGTTTCCGCATCTGACCGCGCTGGAGAATGTGCGCCTGGCGTTGCAGCGCGCGCGCGGTGCCAGCTTCGACTTCTGGCGGTCGGAGCGGGTGCTAAACGTCTACAACGACCGCGCGCACGAGCTGCTGTTCGATGTCGGGCTGTCGGAATTCGTCAACGCCGTGGTCTCTGAGCTGCCCTATGGCCACAAGCGGGCGCTGGAGATCGCCACCACGCTGGCGCTTGATCCGGAGATGCTGCTGCTCGACGAGCCCACCGCCGGCATGGGGCATGACGACGTGCACCGCATCGTCGAGCTGATCGGACGCGTGCGCGAGGGCCGCACCATCCTGATGGTGGAACACAACCTGTCGGTGGTGGAAGGGTTGTGCGACATCATCACCGTGCTGACCCGCGGGCGCGTGCTGGCCGAGGGCGACTATGCCACGGTCTCGAAGAACCCCGAGGTCATCGCCGCCTATCTGGGATCCAGCGATGCGTGAAGTCCCCAATGCTTGAAGTAAGCGCCCTGAACGCCTGGTACGGCGAGAGCCACATCCTGCACGGGGTGGATTTCGCGGTGCGCGAGGGCGAGGTGGTGACCCTGCTCGGCCGCAACGGCGCCGGCAAGACCACGACGATGAAGTCGGTCATGGGACTGGTGCCGCACCGCGAGGGCAGCGTCCGCTTCCGCGGCGCCGAGACCATCGCGCTGATGGCGAACCAGATCGCCCGCGCCGGCATCGCCTTCTGCCCGGAGGAGCGCGGCATCTTTGGCTCGCTCAACGTGATGGAGAACCTGTTGCTGCCGCCGGTGATCGCGCCCGGTGGGCTCGATCTCGACACGATCTTCACGTTGTTCCCCAACCTCAAGGAGCGCTCCGGGACCTCGCACGGCACGCGGCTGTCGGGCGGCGAACAGCAGATGCTGGCGATCGCGCGCATCCTGCGCACCGGAGCAAAACTGCTGCTGCTGGACGAGCCGACCGAGGGCCTGGCGCCGGTGATCGTGCAGCAAATTGGCCGCACCATCCGCGAGATCAAGAACCGCGGCTTCACCGTGCTGCTGGTGGAACAGAATTTCCGGTTCGCCGCGACGGTGGCCGACCGGCACTACGTGATGGAGCATGGCCGGGTGATCGACATGATCCCGAACCGTGCGCTGGCGGCCAACATGGACAAGCTGCACACCTATCTCGGCGTCTAGTGCTGTTATTCGAACGGAGGATTCAACATGCGTCGGGCCAACAGCAGACCATTTGGGGGACGGACCAACACCTGAATGCCGCCGGCAAACCGACGGCTTTGGCTGCACAATGAAAAGGATAGACGAATGACCATCTCCCGCCGAACCCTGCTGACCACGGCCGCCGCCACGGCGTTGCCGCTGGTGCACGCCCGTGCCCAAGCGCCGGTGCTCAAGATCGGCGTGCTGAACGACCAGTCCGGCCCTTACATGAACACTGGCGGCACGACCTCGGTGATCTGCGCCAAGCAGGCGATTGAAGACTTCGGCGCCGCGGCCAAGGAGCTGAACGTCGAGGTCATCACCGCCGACCACCAGAACAAGCCCGACCTTGCGGTCTCGATCTCGCGCCAGTGGTACGACCGCGACGGCGTGGACGTGATCCTCGACGTGCCCACCTCGTCGGTGGCACTCGCCGTGCAAGGCGTGACGCGCGACAAGAACAAGATCTTCCTTGCCGTCGGCCCCGCTTCCGCGGCGCTGACCGGTGAGCAGTGCTCCCCCAACTTCATCACCTGGGTCTACGACACCTACATGCTGGCGAAATCGACCGGCGGCGCGATGGTCAAGGCCGGCGGCGACACCTGGTACTTCATCACCGCCGACTATGCCTTCGGCCATCAGTTGCAGTCGGACACCTCCGACATGGTGAAGGCGTCGGGCGGCAAGGTGCTCGGCTCCCAGGCCTATCCGTTCCCGGGCACCACCGACTTCTCGTCGTTCCTGGTGCAGGCGCAGTCGAGCCGCGCCAAGGTGCTCGGTCTGGCCAATGCGGGCGCCGACACGGTGAACTCGATCAAGCAGGCAAACGAGTTCGGCGTGAACAAGTCGATGAAGCTCGCCGCGCTGCTGATGTTCATCACCGACGTGCA
>Ga0209415_10009828_pt1 | contig 16361 bp, 12 predicted proteins | sample PeaSoiSIISIP2007_FD_187696 | JGI IMG/M metagenome (GOLD analysis project Ga0209415, IMG submission 187696) | Peat soil microbial communities from Weissenstadt, Germany - SII-SIP-2007 (SPAdes) (version 2) | ecosystem: Environmental > Terrestrial > Soil > Wetlands > Peat | place: Germany...
GGCTCGCGAAGCGTCTGGAGTGCGGCGGCAGAGCGAAGCGCCGACGCCGCTTTCGGACGCCCGGGGACGTCCACACACCCCAGCCGCTGCCCGAGCCAAAGCGGTGTCGCGCTTCGCTTGCCACCGCACTCCAAACGCTGCCGCGACATCGTCCGCTCCCGCCCCCGCGCCTTGCGACGAGCGTCGCTGGACCTCGCCAGGACGCGGACCCCGGAAGTCCCATGAATCGTAAACCAAAAACGCCCGGTAAAATGGGCCTGCGAGCGGAAAAACAGCGGAAATGTGCGGAAATGTGCGGAAAAAAATAAAATAAATGCAAACGCTCCGCCCCATACCCAGCCACCGTCTCATAAAGATTGAATTGGAAACGCCAAAATGCGAGTCTTGCCCACACGATGAATACCACTATATGCTTGCTCGGTAAGAAGGCCCGCTCTTTGGGGGTTCTGCAGACCGCCCTGAAGACCAGCGCCGCCCTGGGACTCGTTCTGCTCGCAGGCTATCGGACGGCGGGCGGGCCGGAGCCTGCCGATTCGCATAGTGACTGGCTCAAGTCCTGGCGGGCGGCCAACCCGGTTTGGCGGGGCATCCACCTGTCCGCGGGCAACGACCAGCAGGTGGCGGCCCTGGCCGCGGAACTGCCCAAACTGGCCGGCCTGGGCGTCAACGTCGTCGTCCTCGAGGTGAACTATAACTTCCAATTCCGTTCCCATCCCGAGGTAGCGCCCGGTCGCGGCATCTCTGCGCCGAGCGCCCACGACCTGGCCGAAGCCGCCCGCCAGCACGGCATCCGCCTCATCCCGCAGCTCAATTGCCTGGGCCATCAATCCTGGAGCAAGACCACCGACCGGTTGCTCAAAGCGCATCCCGAGTTCGACGAAACCCCGGGCCAGTTCCCCGACAACCAGGGCATCTATTGCCGAAGCTGGTGCCCTCAGAATCCCGAGGTCAATGGCGTCGTCTTCGCCCTCATCGACGAACTGTGCGACGCCTTTGAAGCCGATGCCTTCCACGTCGGCATGGATGAGGTCTTCCTCATCGCCTCCGAACATTGCCCCCGCTGCCGCGGCGGCGACCCGGCCAAGCTCTTTGCCAAGGCCGTCAATGACCTCCACTCCCACGTCGTCGCCAAACGCAAACTCGAAATGCTGATGTGGGGCGACCGCCTGCTCGACTCCAAGGCCCTGGGCTATTCAGAATGGGAAGCCGCCCGCAACGGCACCGCCCCCGCCGCCGACCTGGTCCCCACCGACATCATCGTCTGCGACTGGCACTACGGCAAACAGGACGCCTACCCTTCGGTGCCCTTGCTCCTGGAAAAGGGCTTCCGCGTCTGGCCCTCAGGCTGGCAACCGCTCGACGCCACCAAGGCCTTCAGCGCCTTCGCGCGCCAGCAGAACAATAAACGCCTCCTCGGCTATCTCTGCACCACCTGGGGCAAAGTCAAAATCGCCGATGCCGCCCAATGGCCTCCCGTGGTTGAAGTGCTCCCGGCGTGGAAATGAAATCCAAGGGTCAAGGGTCGAGGGGCGAGGGGCGAGGGTCGAGGGTCGAGGGTCGAGGGGCCGCGCGTCGTTCCCTCGACACTCGACACTCGACACTCGACACGTGCGTTCGGATACTCCTGCCTGATGATGAAAGAAATTGTTCCTCCCCCGCCGGGGGTGATGTGCCCTGACGCGGCGGCCATCCAGGCGCTCTTTCAGCAGAACGTCATCCCCAGCTATGGCCGGTTCGACCTCGTCCTCAGCCACGGCGCCGGCAGTTATGTGTATGATGTCGCCGGCAAGCGCTACCTCGATCTCGGCGCCGGCATCGCCGTCAGTTGCCTGGGCCACTGCCACCCGGCCGTCACCGAGGCGCTGCTCGAGCAATCACGGCGGCTCGTTCACGTCTCAAATTTTTACTATCACGAACCCCAGGGGCGCCTGGCCCAAAGGCTGGTCCAGCTCCTGGGCCCCGGCAAGTGCTTCTTCTGCAATAGCGGCGGCGAGGCTAACGAGGGCCTCTTCAAGCTGGCCCGCAAGTTCGGCCATGAAACCGGCCGCTTTGAAATCCTCACCGCTCACAACTCCTTTCACGGGCGCACCCTCGCCGGCATCTCCGCCACCGGCCAGGAGAAGGTCAAGAAAGGCTTCGAGCCGATGCTCCCCGGCTTCCGGCAGGTCCCTTACAACGACCTCAACGCCCTGCGCGCCGCCCTCTCGCCCGCCACCGCCGCCGTCCTCGTCGAAGCCATTCAGGGCGAAGGCGGCGTCACTGCCGCCACCCCGGATTACCTCCTGGGCCTCCGCCAGCTCTGCGATGAAAAAAACCTCCTGCTCCTCGTCGATGGGGTGCAGGACGGCCACTTCCGGACCGGACGTTTCCAGAGCTTCCAGAGAATCCTCGAAGGTGTCCCGGCGGGCGACGGGTTCTGCCCGGACGGCCTTTCGATGGCCAAGTCCCTCGGCGGCGGACTGCCCGTCGGCGCCTTCTGGGTGCGGGCGCCTTACGCCGAGCTCCTCGGCCCGGGCACGCACGGCAGCACTTTCGGCGGCTCCCCGCTCGCTTGCGCCGTCGCCTTGAGAATCCTCGACGTTATCCAGCGCGAGAAACTCGCGGAGAACGCCCGGCAGCTCGGCGACTCTCTCAAGTCCGGCTTGCAGCAACTCTCCGAATTGTTCCCCGGCGTCATCCGCGCGGCGCGCGGCCTGGGCCTGATGCTGGCAATGGAACTTGCCCCCAACATCCCCCATCTGCCCGGAGACCCGGACAAGCCGCAGGCGGCCCGCTTCGCCAATCTCCTGCACGCCGCCGGCCTGCTCACCATCCCGGCCGGCGGCCAAATCCTGCGCCTGTTGCCCCCGCTCAACCTCCGCCCGCCCGAAGCCCAAGAGGGACTTGACATCCTCCAGACCGTTTGCCAAAGGCTCGGAAAAACGCCTTGATTCAGCACGCCCGCCGAGGTATCGTCCTGGGCATCCCTTGCAGGGGGGCAAATATAAAACAGAGTCTCAAACCTGGTTAGCGCAGATCAGATTAGCGCAGATTAGCGCAGATTAGCGGTTTCTTTCCAAGATGAAACAGAGTCTCAGAATCGCGATCCTCGCGGCGTCATTGGTTTCCGGCCTGGCGCATGGCGCAACCACCGCCGCCCAGCAGTTACAAACGGTCAACCTGGCGCTAACGGCCACCGTCCAGGCCCGGTCCACCGCCACGAGTGCCACTTTCACCAATGCTTCTGTGGCCACGAAGGATGTCCTTGCCGCGCTGGGTAAGGCGCTCAACCAAACCTTCTCTTCCAAGGCCCAGTTGGTGCTCATCAGCAACGCGGCCAGTACGGCCACTAACCTCATGTTCTATGTTCGGGACACCGTGGGCAAGACGAACGTGCTCACCCCCGTGAACGACTATCTCTCGATGAACACCCTCGGCGCGGTCACAAAAACCACGATTTCCAACGGCCATCCCACCAGCGGTCCTCAATACGAGGTTAACGCGCTCGAGATTCAGACGCCGACGCTCAACCTGTCCCTCTACAGCTATGGCACGCAGACGCCCGCCACGGGCGCGCTCTCAGCCTCCGGCGTCGGCTCCGGCACGGTTGGCGCCAACCAGGCGCTCTTCAAAGGCACGCTGAGCCTCTCCTCCCTGACGGCCCAGTAGGCGACAGACGGGAGTGTCGAGTATCGAGTGTCGAGGGAAACAGCCGCCGCCCCCCGCCCCTCGCCCCTCGACACTCGACACTCGACACCCGCCCCTCGCCCTTCGACAATCGTCGTTATGAACGAACAGGAAACCGGCGCCCCACCCCAGGCCGTTCCGGCGCCAACCGAGGCGCTCGGCATCGAGCCCCTTCGCGAGCAGATCGACAGCATTGACAAGCAGTTAGTGGCCTTGCTGGCGGAGCGGCGGCGGGTCGTCGAGCAGATCACCCGCGTCAAACACCAACTGGACCTGCCCACCTTCCACCCGGCGCGCGAAGAAAACCTGATCTCGGCGCGCCGCGCCCAGGCCGTCCGGGCCGGACTGGACCCGGATTACGTCGAGGGCCTCTTCCGGGCCGTGCTCCGTCAGTCGCGGGTCGGGCAACTTCAGACCTTGGGGCGGCGCGCCGCGCGGCCGGGCGCGCGCGTCCTTATCGTCGGCGGGCGTGGCAGCATGGGCCGGTTCCTGGCCGCCTGGTTCACGCAGTCAGATTACGAGGTGCGCGTCCTGGATCGCGACGACTGGTCCCGCGTCCAAGCCCTGACAGCCGGGCTCGATTTGTGCCTCCTGGCCGTGCCCATCGGCGCCACCGCCGCCGTGGCCGCCCAGGTCGCACCCTGCCTGCCGGCGAGCTGCATCCTGGCCGACATCACGAGCCTCAAACGCGGCCCCTTGAACGCCATGCTCCAAAGCCATCCCGGGCCCGTGGTGGGCCTGCATCCCCTCTTCGGACCCGCCACCGCGACGATGGACCGGCAGATCCTCGTGGTCACCCCGGGCCGCCGCATGGAGGCCTGCCAATGGCTGCTGGACCAATTGGCCGCCTGGGGCAACGTGCTGGTCGAAACCTCCGCCGAGGAGCATGATGAAATCATGGGTATCGTCCAGGCCCTCCGCCACTTTGCCACCTTTGCCTTCGGTCATTTCCTTTCCTCCAAACGCATTCCTATCCTCCGCACCCTCGAACTCTCCAGCCCAATTTACCGCCTCGAATTGGCCATGGTCGGCCGGCTCTTCGCCCAGGACCCCTCCCTGTACGCCGAGATCGTTTTTGCCACCCCCGAGCGCCTGGCGCTCCTCAAGGACTATGTCCAATCCCTCCAGCAGAACCTGGGCCTGGTCGAGCGCGGGGACAAAGCCGAGTTCGCCGCCCGCTTCCAACGCGTCGCCGAGTGGTTCGGGCCCTTCAGCGAGCAGGCCCTCCGCGAGAGCACCTTCCTCGTCGAGCAATTGGTCCACCGGTTCTAAGCCGCGGTCACGACCCCATGCCAAAAATGTGTCCAACTTTCCAACAGTGCCGTCTCTTCCCTGGCAGTGTTGACGAGGCGGCGGCCTTTGACCATGCGCTTTCCGCGTCAACGGTGCAGGCAATTATGGGTGGCGAACAGGCGACCTTTCCCCCGAATACCAGGCACGGAAGCTGCTGCCTCCATTGAAGGTGATGAAGTCGAGTGCAACTTCATCGCATAGTCGGTTGGGGCGACCCGGTGAAGGCCGGGTTGCCCTTCTTGCCCGACGCCGGCGCCGCCAGGTTATGTTTCCCCTGGCGGCTCCTTTTGTTCATGGCCCTGGAGGCCAATCGATCCTCTCAGCCACGCAGGCCTTGACCCCTGCCCGACAGCTTGTTCTCGCACAACTTAAAAAGCCCATCCCTGGTCGGGATGGGCTGGTACGCCAAGGAAAGTTGGCTTTGAGTTGGCCCTTACCAGGGGCAGCCGTACTTGTGAGGTCCTGGCGGAAAAGGCTCCGGATGCGGTGGAGGTTCGGGCGGATGCGGGATCGGGCGGTGCGGAGGTTCGGGCGGACCAGGATGGTGTGGGGGTTCGGGCGGCTCGTGCGGCTTCTTACGGCGATCATCGGCATTACTACCGGGGGCGACGCGGGCGACCGCCAGCACAATTTTGGCCGCGTTGGACGGAGCGGCAGCGGCCGCCGCTTCGGCGATAGCCACCGCCTGCTCGGGCTGGAGTTCAGCGGCGGTTTCGGCGGCAATGGGCGCCATCTCGGGAACGGCTTTGGAGATGGAGTTGACCACGGCACAGGCGCTGGCGGGCCTGGCCTGCAAAGCGGCCTGGACAACGCTAACGGTGGTAACGCTCGAGTCGCGGGCTTTGGCCTGCTTGACCAACGCGGCCGCGCTGGCCGGCAATTCCGCCGCCGCTATCTTGCCGAGGACCACACGGTACGGATTGACTCTTTGAGCGTCAGTGGCGACTCCGCTCAGAGCGCCGAGACAAACAAAAGCTGACACAATTGCGGTGATTCGTTTCATAGCTTTGTCGCATTTCCAACAGCCGATAACAAACTGCTGTTTCCCGCACTGCCGGTCTGTTGACCCGGGCGCGGCGGTCGGCCCCGGACCTCCGCCCCACCCCCACCTCCTTGGCTTACGTTTCTTGGCTGGTTTCCCCGAAGGGCCAAGCCGAGAAAGGCACCGGTCTGGTTCGACGCGTTGAGTTCGTTAAAGCACACCCAATGCCAACTGTGAGGATGACTTGCCAAGGCGTTTGTTTCCAAGGCATTGCGACGGCACGATGAAACCGTGGCAACGTTTTTCGGTCGCGAGTTGGGAAATACTTCCCGGGGCGATTGGGAACTAATTCCAAGTCGCTCGGGGCTCCTTAGTGAGGACTAGCGCCTGCATTACGCTCCCGTCCCTTGCGCGGCTTTCGGGCTGGCGGGTTGAAAAGGTCATGCAGCATCTTGCGTTGATGCCGAGGGCAGATTCCATGCGTGAGGACTTGGCTGCTCGCCGGTTCACGCGCTTTGGGCTTGCACCAGGCGCACACGGTAACGACCATGGGAAATTCGATTTGTTGTGTTGTCACAAGTTTCGACCCGGTAGCTCACATCAACTTCCTCTGCGAGCGGTTCACGCAACAGAATTTGCTGCTCGAGGCCGGAGCGGTCAAGTCGGAGGGACAAAAACATATCACCAGGTTATTCGCCGCTTGTTCACCGGGCTCAGGGCGAGGAATTCCATTGACTGCAACGGTCGGATCACCGATAAGGCAACGCGGAAACACAACCAGGAACCGAATGAACAGACGCATCGTTGGCAGGAGCAGGATTGTTGCGGTCATTCTTTGGCAAGGGGGATGGGCGCTGGCGGCTGGCAGCGGCTCGGGGGCGGTTGACTTTCGCTACTCGCCGCCTCAATGGCAGACGGCCATCTGCCTGCCCGACGACCCGGAGAAGTCGCTGGTGGATCGGAACGGGGAACTGCTCTACCACTACGGCAAGGGTGGGCGGGAGTTCGGGACGCGGGTTGGAGTGGAGTGCGACGGAGGCGCGGTGTGGGTCAAGCAGGAGCTTTATTCGCCGCGCGTACCGATCGTGCAAACACGGCGGACCGCGGAGGGGTTGGCTATCGTCGAGGAAGCCTTCGCCGTGACCGGGCTTGGCCAAACCAACGCCCGCTCGTCGACGGAACACGGCCACCCGGCGCGCAACGATGTGATTCTGGTCAGTATAACGAACCAAGGCAACGAAGCGCGGACGTTGCAGCCCCGGTTGATCGTGGACACCTCGTTGGCGTTCGCCTTTGAGGCGGAGTCGCAGCGCGTGCGGGTGAACGGCCACGAAGCGATCACGGCGTCAGTCAAGATGACCGGGCTGGCGGAAGAGAAGGGCTCGCGGCGGGCGATTCAGCTTGCGGGGCTGAGGGTGGCGGCGGGCCAGGGGGCGACGTTCTTCGTTCTGTACAGCGGCGGCGGTTCGATCGTCATCGAGCCGGCCTCGGTCGAGCAGGCGCGGGCGTGCCGCGAGCGCGCCGTGGCGTATTGGCAGAGCGCGTCCCTGCCGTTTGGGCGCGTGCAGGTCCCCGACGCGGGGATTCAGGGGTTGGTGGATTCCTCCATCCGCAACATTTGGCAGGCACGCGAGATCAAGCAGGGCTTGCCGGTGTTCCAGGTGGGACCCACGTGCTACCGCGGGCTGTGGATCGTGGACGGCGCGTTTCTGCTGGAGTCGGCGGCGATGCTGGGCGCGGGCCGGGAAGCGCGCAGCAGCATAGGTTATACGCTGGGGCAGCAGAAGCCGACGGGGGCCTTCGAGGTGTTGAGTCCGCAGTACTACAAGGAAAACGGCATCGTCCTCTGGACGAGCGTGCGGCACGCCTTGCTGACGCAGGACCAGGCCTGGCTGGAGTCCGTCTGGCCGAGGCTGGAAAAAGCCGCGGGCTACATCAGAGAACTGCGCGGGCGCAGCCTCGAGGACGACACGCCGCTGGACGACGGCCTGAATCCTCCGGGCGAAATCGACGGAGGCTTGTCGGGACAGGCGACCGGCTTCAAGCGGCCGGAGTTCTCGAACGTTCACTGGAACCTGGCGGGACTGCGCGCGTTCATCCAGGGCGCGCGATGGCTGGGCAAGACCGAGGCCGCGGCGGTCTGGCAGGAGGAATACGACGGTCTCTACGCGACCTTCCGCAGGGCCGCGGCGCGCGACGAGCGCCAAGACAGCCAAGGGCATTCTTATGTGCCGATTTTCATGGCCAACGCCGGCCAGGAACTGCCGCAACGCGCCCAGTGGACCTTCTGCCACGCGGTTTATCCCGGGCAGATTTTCGCCCAAGACGACCCGCTCGTGGCCAGCACGCTGGCGATGCTCGAAGCTACCGAGCGCGAAGGCATGGTCTATGGCACGGGCTGGGACGCGACGGGGGTCTGGAACTACTTCGCCTCCTTCTACGGACACGCCTGGCTGTGGCAGGGCAACGGTCGGAAGGCCGCGCAAGTCCTTTTTGCCTACGCGAACCACGCTTCGCCCACGCTGGCCTGGCGGGAGGAACAATCACTCAAGGGGGAACCCTTCAAGAAGGTGGGCGATATGCCGCACAACTGGGCGAGTGCCGAATTCATCCGGCTCGTGATCCATCTGCTGGCGCTGGACCGCGGCGAGGAGCTCCACTTGCTGGAAGGCTTTCCACGCGAGTGGGCCGGCCCGGGCATGGTCACCCGCCTCAACGGCATCGCGACGCCCTTTGGCCCGCTCGAGATGAGCGTGGAGGGAGGCGAGGACGGCAAAACGGTCACGCTGAAAGTGAGACCCCTTGCCGCCAACTGCAAGGCAATCGTGGTTCACCTGCCCGACGGCGCCACGCGCCGGTTGCCGGCGCAGCGGGACACCACGCTCACCTTTCGGATGGATTGACCCACGAGGGGTGGCGCAGGTTTCCACCGTAAGGTCGCGGAATTCCAATCCGCCGACGCGACCAAGCAGGTACAGCCTGCCGACTGGAAGTCGGCGATACGGCAGACTGGAAGTCTGCGCTACGCGGCAGCCGGCAAAAGGATCTCGAAGATCGTGCCTTTGCCGGGCTCGCTGCGGACGGAGATTTCGCCGTGATGCTCGTGGATAATCCGGCGGGTGATCGGTAGGCCGAGGCCGGTGCCGTTTGGCTTGGTGGTGAAAAACGGTTCGAAGAGGCGGGGGAGATTCTCCGGAGAAATGCCCGGGCCGGTGTCCTGGACCAAAACGCGGATTTGGGGAGAGACGGGGCCAGTGTGTCCGGCAGCGGGCGCCGAGGGAGGGTCGACGTGGCGGATAGTCAGGGTGAGCTTTCCCTTGGGCTCCATCGCGTCCAGGGCGTTGAGCAACAGGTTCAAGAAGGCCTGCTGCAACTGAATATCTTCTCCCGGCACCAGAGCCGGCGCGGGTTGGAACCGGCGATTGACCGTGATGGACTTGGCTTTCAGCCGGGACTGCACCAGGCGCAGCGAGTGTTCCAGAGTTTCCTGCAAACTAACGGCAGCAGCCAGGCACCGAACCGGGCCTGAAAAACTGAGCATTCGGCCCACGAGCGAGTCGATGCGGTCGATCTCGCGACGAGCCAGAGCTGCCAGATCGGCCTCGCGCATTTTTTCCAAAAGGAGGTCCGTGAAGGTCCTGAGGGCCACGAGGGCGTTCCTGATTTCATGAGCCATGCCGGCCGAGAGAGTGCCCACGCTGGCCAAACGTTCGAGTTGACGCAGCTTATGTTCGAGTTCCACCGGCGGCGCCAGGTCATTGACGAGGAACGCTACCGGGGCCTCCTTTGCGCCGGGCTCCATCCCGAGCGCGCTGAGGCGGATCGTTCGAGACCGGCCGCCCGGCTCAGCCAGCTCGAGGTGGCGGCCGTCCAGCGGCTGGCCAGAGGCAAGAACCTCCCGGATGACTTCCCGCACGGGCGCCGGCAGGCTGGCGAGGGGACAGCGGTTGCTCCGGCGAGAGTCGAGCCCGAGCAGGTGAGCAGCCCGGCCGGTCAGCGTGACGCTCTGCTCGTTGGGGTCGAGCAGGATGAAAGCGATGACAAAGTAGTCGCGCAACGCGGCGACCAGGTCAGACTCCGGCTGCCCTGTTTCCTTGGTGCCCGTGTTTTGCTCTGGCATACGGATCGTGGATGAGGGCGCAGCAGCGATGCGCCTTAGTAAAGATAGGCTGTCTGCGGTCGTTGGCAAGGTAAAACCTGAGGCGGTGGTTTTTCTTGACACGGCTAGTGACAAAGTCTGTCGAACCGTCTCGGGCACAGCACTTTGGAGTGCTTGCTCCCGCTCCTTTACCATCCGGCGACCCCGAGAGCGCCAGCAAGCTGGCCAGTATCCAGATCGTCTCGTCGGTGCGCAGGCAAGTAATGTGGCGTGGCAGCCCGGTTGTCCGGGAGCCGACGCGGCAGCCTCGGACCGTGTAAAATCAGTTCATCTTAAATGCCTTATACAATGAGCCACTCAAAGATTCTTCAACTAAAATGTTGACAACCTCGGCGGAACGCTGCTACGATGAGCAGCGGTTAGATAGATCGTGCCCAAGCATTTCAGGAGGAACCGAATGAACAGAATCACCCACCTCAAGGAGCCTCGCTGCACCATGCCGCTCATGCTGGCGGCCTGCCTGGTGCTGACCCTCTTGCCGGCCGCGGCTCAAGGCCCGGTCTATTCGGTAGCGGACAGCGGCGCAAATTACCGTGTCTGGCAAGCGGCGGTCCCCGTGACGGACGGCCTCACCGGCCAAGTCTCGGAGCGGGTCATCGGCTAGACCGAGCTTGGCGACGGGCTCAACTATTGGACCAACGGACAATGGGCTCCTTCACAGGACATAATCGAGATCACGCCAACTGGGGCGGCGGCGGTCCACGGCCAGATGACGGCCTCGTTTAGCAGTGCCATTGACAGTGCCGGGGCCATCACACTGACCACGCCCTCGGGCCAAGTCTTCCAGTCCCACCCAATTGGGCTCTACTACTTCGACTCCGTTTCGGGCAAGGTCGCCCAAATCGGCCTCGTCCAGGGGAGCCAGGGCCTCTTCTACGCCCCCAATATAATCGTCTTCACGAATGTCCTCTCCGGCGTGGACGCGGACCTGATGCTGGTCTGGGCCAAAAACGGTTTCGAGCAGAACCTGGTCCTCAAGCAAGCCCCTCCGTCCCCGGAATCGTTTGGGCTGTCGAGCGCCTCGTCCCATCTCCAATTCTGGACGGCGGTTGACCAGTGGCCCGACCCCCTCGAAGACCGGCCGATCCTGCTCGCCTCTGGGTTGACGGACCACATCTTCTTCTTCAGCGACTGCTGGCTGCCCGTCGGCTCCGCCTTTGCCTTCGGTGCCCTGCCGCTGCCGGCGCCGGGGCAGCCTGCCGCGGTGCGGCTGCTGGACCCGTCGGACACCAACGCCCTTCGGACTGCCAAGAGCCTGGTCACCATCGCCGGCCAGAAGGTGCTGGTCGAGGAGATCAATTACGCCGACCTCCTCCCCGCTTTCAAGGGCCTCCAGCACGCCTCGCTGTTTCCGAGCAAGCTCAAGGCGGTCGGGTTCGCCAGCCGCCGCCAACTGCTCCCCGGCGCGGCTGACCGCAGGGCTCGGGGCCGGTCCATGCAGGCCGCCTCGGGATCTTACACCGCCCGTGGTGTGCTGCTGGATTACCAGTTGAGCGGCAGCGCCAGCTCCTTTACGTTCACTAACGGCGTGACGTACTGCATCTCGAATTCGTTTAGCGTGGGCCTTGGCGGAGCTACCCTGCAGCCGGGTACATGCGTGAAATTTGCGACCAATGCCTACTTGAGCCTCACCGGGCCGGTCTCTACGCCCTCGACCAACAACCCTGCCGTGCTCACGTCCGTCGACGACAATGCCTATGGCGACAGGATCCAGAACAGCACGGCCAACCCGAATTACGCCGCGCGTCAGGCGATCATTATGTCCTACAATGACAATGGCCAGATGGCGCTAACGAACCTGCTGATCCGCTGGGCCCAGGTCGGCATTGATTGGGAGGAAGACCCCGGCTACAACGGCACGGTCAGCTCTACGGCCTTCCAGGACTGCCAGACGGCCTTGCTCGTTGACATGCCCAGCGATACGCTCTACCTCTCGAACGACGTGTGCTGCAGCGTGGCGACCCAGGTCTCCCTTTCCCACGGCACGGTCTCCGGCTCCCTGACCACCAACTGCGGCGTCGTCTCCGTCGCCATGGTCAACGACCCGAACCAGGACTCCCAGGACAGCGACCCCACGCACGACAAGAACAAGAACACCGAGTCCGAGTGTACCTTCATCCTGGCAAACAACAGCCAGACCATCGTGGCCGCGTTCTCGGACACCCACCTGGATGAACCGAACTACGGGTCAACCAACAATGGAACGATTTTCACTAACATCCCTGCGCCCCGCTCGACGTACTGGTCCCTTTCGACCAATGGCGGCACGTGGTTCACCAACACGCAGCCCCTGCCGCCCTCCCCCACCAACATGACGAGCGCCTGGCAGGGCGACGCCCCCAATCCGGTCATGTGTTACGACCCCGGCGTCGGATCCAGCGGCACGATCTATCTGCTGTGCAACTGTTCTCGGGAGTCCAATAGCTGGATGGGCTTCCGCCTATGGACCTCGACCGACAAGGGCCAGACCTTCAGCCTGGTAAACACAAACATCCCTGGCGGCGCCTGGGGCATCTCCAACGTTGACAGACCCATGCTCAAGGTGAACTTGTCAACCCACGAGCTGTACGCCGCTGGCCTGTCGATCGCGACCGTGGGAGGGGGCGTTTTCGCAACCTGCTCGACGAACGGCGGCGCAAGTTGGGGCCAGAGCAAGGTGTTCGACGCCGACGCACAATTTACCGACATTGTCATCACCCCGGGTGGAACCGTGTACGTTACCTGGGTCGCCTCCGCGCTGACGAACAGTGGCTATTCGACCTATTCGAACAGCGTGCGCTATGCCTGGCTCCTCCCGGGCAGCAGCAGTTGGAGCGGCCCCACGAACCTCGGCATTACCCTTAACTCCGCCCTGTTTTGGGGCCAGAGGCAGGCCCTCCGGTTCAACGGAGACGCAAGCGGCGACTGGTTCCAGACGCTGCCCTTCCCGCGCACTGCGTATGCGAACGGCCACATCTACCTGGTCTATTCCGACCTGCCGTCCACCACCTCAACGACCGACCAGGGCGACATTTTCCTGGCCGAGGCAGCCATGACCAACTCGGACGGCTCGTTGACGCTTACCACGGTGAGGACGGTCAACAATGACCACACCCAGACGGACCAATGGGACCCGGCCATCGCAGTCAAGCCCGGGGGAACCGAATTGTTCATTGGCTACTACAGCCGGCAGAACGACCCGACCAACAACTCGCTTATCATGGCTTACGGCGCCAAGGGCGACGTGGCCAACGGCCTGGCCAACGCGACCTTCGACTGCTTCCCTATCAGCCCGACCGCGTTCCAGCCGCTCTTCGCAGGCACAAACTCCGTTGCGAGCATGCAGTACGACCCGGTTTACCCGGCAAGTGGCGCGGCCTGCTGGGACGCCTACGCGCGAATTTCGTGCTTTCCTTCCTCAGGACGCCCTATTTCTTGCCAATGCATGAACACCATACTTGGCAGTTTCGGCAATCCCAACTGGTTCCAGGACGACAACACCTGGGCGGACGCCGGCAGCAACTACTTTTATTACGCTTGGTGCGACCGGTCGAGGACCTGGACGAACGTGATTGGCGGGACCAATTGCACGACGCGCGTTGACGCGGACGTCAAGCTCGGCAAGATTGCGCAGTGAATTAAGCGCGTAGCCGGAGGGCTGAGGCTCGGCACGGCGTGGGCGCATGATCGCGTGAACGATGTGAAAGCAAGCATAGCAGCGGCCTGTTTGATGGCCTCACTGGTTGTAGGCTTCGCGCAAGGCATTTTTGCCCTGGACGATTCCACCTCGATTTACGGCCTTGCCGTCGACGCGTCCGGCAACTGGTACAGCGGCACGTACGGCGTCGAGGTGTGGGAATTGAGCGGCACAAGCATCCCGGCCAGCGTGAACCTCAGCGCGGCGCCGGGTGCCGGCGTGCGAGGCTACGACGCGATGATCGCCGCCGGTTTCGCCAAGGAAGGCACGTACGTCGGCCAGGGCACGGTTGGCCCTGGCTATTTCACCGGCACGCAAGTGTTCATGGCCAACGTGAACCCCGCCGGCGCGACCGTCGTTGTGGCTCTGGCGGCCTGGAACACCAGCGCCACGAGCTGGAGCGCTATGCTGGCCGAGGCCAATCCAGGCACGCGTGCGGGCGTCGCCGCTTACGTCCAGCCTACCATCATCCCGTACCTCAACCCAGGCGTGCCACCAGTCCTCGCCATGGACCACGACCTCGTCATGACGGCCATCCCCGAGCCGCCGGGCTTCGCGTTGGCTGGCCTGGGCGCTGTGCTCATGTTGTTCGAGCGCATCCGCGCATGGCGCTGCCAAGGCAGGCCATGTGGAGCATGAATGGAGAATTGCATACATTACCAAACAAGCATTATGAAAAAAAACGTGTTCAGCGCAGCGGCGGCCTTGAGCGTCGCCCTCGGTGCGGTGGCGCAGCAGGGCAACTTTCTCCTGGATAACTCGGCATTGCCAAACGGCCTGGCAGCAGATGCAGCCGGGAACTGGTATAACGGGATGTTTGGCATGGAGGTTTGGGTCTTGAAGGACGCAAGCTTGCCGGAGGGCATCAACCTGAGCCCGGCGCCAGGCTCAGGGGACATCACTTATGCGGCGATCCAGGCGGCGGGGTTCGTCAAGGAGGCCACGTACACCAACCGAGGGACCGCCGGCCCCGGGACATTCAGCCTCGGCCAGGTTTTCCTGCCGCACGCCCATTACGGTGGGACGGTGGTTGTGGCGGTAGCGGCCTGGAACAGCAGCGCCCCAAGCTGGAGCGCGATGCGGGCCAGCGCGAACCAGGGCACTCGCGCGGGCGTCGTCGTCTTAGAGCAGCCGACCCTCCGTACTTACCTCAACCCCGGCGTGCCACCAGTCCTCGCCATGAACCAGGACCTGGTCATGACTGGAGTCCCGCAGCCGTCCGCCCTGGCCGCACCATCCGCTGGGACCCGGCAACGGAGACCATTGCCGGCGACGAAGCCGCCGCGCGAATGACCCGCCACGCGCTGCCCGCCCCTTGGGGCCTGTAGGAGCCGGCGGAGCGTCCGGACGAGCCGCTGCTTTGGATAAGATCGGAACTGGACCCGCTCAAACCCCATCAGGGTGGCCTGTTTATAGCCGCAGCGCCGCCAACCACCCTCCCCTTCCTTTGGTTTTTCAGCGGCGCGGCAGGCGGGGAATTCAACAGGTAATCCAGCCCCCGCGCCGCTGAAAAAAACAAAAAGAAGGGGAGGGTGGTCGCCCGGTTCTTCTATAGACAGGCCACCTACGGGGTTTGTTGGCCCTTGGTCCAAAGGATCCGTGTAAGGGGCAGGGCAAGCGAAGCGCGCCTGCGCGCCGCAGCGCTATGCCGCGCAGGCGCGACGCCGCTTTGGCTCGGGCACCTTCCAACCTTCCTGGACGCCCCCGGGCGACTAAAAGCTCCGTCGCCGCTTCGCTCTGCCGACGCACTCCAGAAGACGACCTCGTCAGCTGCCGTGTTTTTCTTGATTCTTCAGCGGCCCTAGGGCTTACTGGCCGAGTGCAAGACAGCGGCTCCAGGCACTCGAATGCGGCACGAATCGAGATCGTCCCGCCGGCTCGGTTCGGCGCTCGAGCGGAGTTGGCCATTCACGCGTGGGGAGTGGTCCTGGTGCTGCCGGTTCTGGCGTGTGTGGTGGTGATCAGCTTGGGAAAGTTGGCGCTCTGGCATCTGTTGGCGCCGGCGGCGGCGATCGCCTGGACTGCCTATTTCCTGCCGTTGGGGTTGGGCAACGCCTCGTTGAGCCGACTCGTGCGCGGGCTCAACCCCGCCGCGGGCCAAGGCCCGGACGGTTTCATCGTCCAACTAACGCTCTCACCCCGAATCCGCTCGGGGCTTTGGGCTGAGCTCGAGGATGCGGATGACATCGGCTATCTGAGGTTGGCGGAAACCGAACTGGTGTTCGAGGGGGACTCCGTCAAGGTCTCCCTGCCTTACCACGAAATCGGACGGGTCCGCCGGCGGAACATCGGATTGCGGGGGCTTTTTGTCTGCGGGCGCCGCATCACGGTCGAGATTTCCGGGTGCTCGAAGGTGAGCGCGCTGGAGTTTGCCGAGCGATCCTCCTGGGTGTTGCCCGCATCCCGGCGGACAAGCCAGCGCCTCTGGGAAGGACTCACGGCGAAGGTGGCGGGTGGGGGCGGGACCGGCCCCAAGGCCTCATTCCAATGAGCTTTCAAGATGAGACCAATTCGCTTGTCTTTTTGACCTCTGGCGTCGTTGCTCGCTCGTTGCAGATCGCTGCGGATATGCGCCTCGCTCGCGC
>Ga0209415_10009830_pt1 | contig 16361 bp, 9 predicted proteins | sample PeaSoiSIISIP2007_FD_187696 | JGI IMG/M metagenome (GOLD analysis project Ga0209415, IMG submission 187696) | Peat soil microbial communities from Weissenstadt, Germany - SII-SIP-2007 (SPAdes) (version 2) | ecosystem: Environmental > Terrestrial > Soil > Wetlands > Peat | place: Germany...
ATCGCCATGGAGTTCCTCGAAGGGAAAACGCTGAAGCATACAATTCGAGGCAGGCCGCTCGACGTTCAAGAGTTGCTGGACCTCGCCGTGCAAGTGGCCGACGCGCTGGACGCCGCTCACGCCCGGGGCATCGTGCACCGCGACATCAAGCCGGCCAACCTGTTCGTCACCACGCGAGGGCACGCCAAGATTCTCGATTTTGGTCTGGCCAAGCTGACGGCTGATCCGAAGTCCGTTCTCGCGCCTTCCGCGGGAACGGTTTCCACGGCCATGACGGAGGTCCCCGAAACGCAGTTGACCAGCCCCGGCTCGGCCCTCGGAACGGTTGCCTACATGTCACCCGAGCAAGCGCGCGGGAAGGAGCTCGACGCACGAACCGACCTATTTTCCTTCGGCGTGGTGCTCTACGAAATGGCCACGGGTGCGCTCCCATTTCGCGGCGACACTTCCGCGGTGATCTTTGAAGCCATCCTCAATCGAGTTCCAGTCACGCCATGCAGACTGAATCCGGACGTTCCACCGAAGCTCGAAGAAATAATCGGCAAGGCGCTGGAGAAGGACCGTGACCTGCGTTACCAGAGCGCGGCCGAGTTGCGAACAGACCTGAAGCGGCTGAGGCGCGACACCGATTCGGGACGATCCGCGGCCGCAATCTCGGCCGCGCCCCCTGCGGCTACACCCATTGCTGAGACGACCGGATCCACGCTGGCCACGACCGCTTCCGAGACCGGGCGGCCTCGATGGAAAGGCTGGGCGCTGGCGGCGGGCGGCTTGGGTGTCGTCGTCATCGCGGCGCTCATCTATCTTCAATCCCGCCCTTTGCCTCCGCCCAAGGTATCGGGATACGTGGCGATCACTCACGACAGTTATTCAAAGGGCTTGGTGGGGACGGACGGAGTGCGGCTTTACTTTACCGAACCCGCTTCCGGGGGGCCTCCCGTCCAGGTGTCCGCCGCGGGCGGAGACGTGGCGGACGTCGCAGTTCCCAGCCGGAGCATGCAACTGCTGGACGTTTCGCCCGACGGATCTACACTTTTGGTCGCGGACGAAGTGGCCGCGACGGCGTTCAACGGCCCGCTCTGGACGATACCGGTGCTGGGCGGGCCAGCGCACAAGCTGGGAGATTTAGTTGGACAGGTTGCGGCTTGGTCCCCCGACGGGCAAACGATGGCCTACGCCTTGGGAAGCGATCTGTTCCTGGCAAAGAGCGATGGCTCCGAATCCCACAAGCTAACCACCGCAACCGGTCCACTCCTTGACCTCGCATGGTCGCCGGATGGCACGGTGATTCGATACGGCGTCGGGACCGGATTCTTTGGTACTCGTGGGCGAGCGCTCTGGCAGATTTCAATCGATGGATCGAACGCGCATTCCTTATTGCCGGGCTGGCACACACCTCCGAGGGAATGTTGCGGGAGATGGACCGCAGACGGGAAGTACTTCGTTTTCGAGTCGCAGAACAATATCTGGGCTGTTGCGGAAAAAGGAACTTGGTTTGGAAGAGCCAATAGGCAACCTGTCCAGTTGACCTTCGGGCCGATGGCTTTCTCCGACCCGGTGCCAAGCAAGGACGGCAAGAAGTTGTTTGTGGTGGGGGCGCTGAGGCGCGGGGAACTGGCTCGCTACGATGTGAAAACCGCCTCATTTGTTCCATTTCTTTCCGGGATCTCAGCGGAGGGCGTCAACTTCTCAAGGGATGGACAGTGGGTGGCTTACGTCAGCTACCCGGACGGAACACTTTGGAAAAGCAAATTGGATGGCAGTGAGCGAGTGCAGCTCAGCGATGCGCCGCTGTATGCCGACTCGCCCAGATGGTCGCCCGACGGCAGTCAAATTACCTTCTTTGCTTTTTCGGGTAGCCAGAAGACGAAGTTGTACATCGTTCCGGCTGATGGCGGGACGCCGAGCGCGCTGCTTCCCGCTGACTCTGAGGACGAATGGGATGCTACGTGGTCGCCCGACGGAAGGAGTATTGCGTTCGGCGGCACCGCAACCGATCCCGATGCGAGCATCCGCATCCTCGACCTTAAGACTCGGGAGGTTTCAACCGTTCCCGGCTCGAAAGGCCTTTTCTCCCCGCGCTGGTCGCCCGATGGGCGTTATATCGCCGCGATGCCTTTCGATTCCCACAGCCTGATGCTTTTCGATTTTGCCACTCAAAAGTGGGAGGAGATCGCGAAGGTAAACATGGGCTTCCCCAATTGGTCGAGAAGCGGGGATTACATTTACTTCCTGGGGGGATCAAATAATGAGGCGGTGATGCGCATACACATCAGCGACCGCAAGGTGGAGCAAGCGGCCGATTTAAAAAACATCCCGATAACGGGCAGACTCACAGGCTGGCTTGGCTTGGCTCCTGACGATTCACCCCTGGTGATGCGCGACACTGGAACCCAAGAGATTTACTCCCTCGACTGGCAAGCCCCGTAACTCCCGCCCGACCTGCGACGCTCTCGTGAATGTTATTTCGCCGCGGACGCAATCCGTGCGACCATGGCGTTGCGGCCAAATGTGGGGATCCAAGCCGGCCGCGCCTGGCGATGACACCCGAAGAAAAACGTCTGGAGGAATCGCGTCTCCGCACCGCTCACTGGAAGCGCTGGGGGCCGTATCTCTCCGAGCGCCAGTGGGGCACCGTGAGGGAGGATTACAGCCCCTACGGTACGGCCTGGGAGTATTTTCCGCACGACCACGCTCGATCGCGGGCCTATCGCTGGGGTGAGGACGGAATCGCGGGAATTTCCGATCGCCACCAGCACATCTGCTTCGCGCTCGCGCTTTGGAACGGGCGCGATCCCATCTTGAAGGAGCGCCTCTTCGGCCTCACCGGCAACGAGGGCAATCACGGCGAAGACGTGAAGGAGTACTACTTCTATCTCGACTCCACGCCGACGCACTCCTACATGAAGTTTCTCTACAAGTATCCCCAGGCTGCATTTCCCTACGATCAACTTGTTTCGGTGAATCGCGGCCGCTCGAAAATGGATCCCGAATTCGAGCTGATGGATACGGGCATTTTCGATCAGAGCCGTTACTTCGACGTCTTCGTCGAGTACGCCAAGGCCGCGGTCGAAGACGTGCTGATCCGAATCACGGCGTGGAATCGCGGTCCGGATCCGGCGCCGCTGCACCTGCTGCCGACGTTGTGGTTCCGGAACTTGTGGTCGTGGGGACAGAAACGGGCGAAGCCAAAACTTTGGAAAGAGCAGGGCCTTCCCGGCGCGGTAGTGATCGGACTCGACGAATGGCGCTATGGGCACCGCTGGTTTTTTGTCGAAGGCAGCCCGCAACTGCTCTTCACCGAAAACGAAACGAACTTCGAGCGCATTTTCAATTCGCCGAGCGCTTCGCCTTACGTGAAAGACGCGTTCGACCGCTATCTGGTGCACGGCGAAACGTCCGCCGTAAATCCCGCGAACACCGGAACGAAGCTCGGAGCGCTCACGCGGTGGACCATTCCGGCCGGCGCGAGCGTTTCTCTGCGCGCGCGGCTCTCCGATCGGGATCCTGCGTCCACGGGCGCTGCCCCTTTTGGGGCGGACTTCGAGAAGATTTTCGCGCAACGCCTCAGCGAAGCGGATGAATTCTATGCTTCGCGCATCCGTCCCGAGCTTTCCGAGGACGCGCGCGGCGTGCAACGCCAAGCCTTCGCCGGAATGCTGCTCTCGAAGCAGAGTTACCACTACGACGTCCGTACGTGGCTTGAGGGCGATCCTGCGTGCCCTCCTCCGCCTCCCGAGCGCAAGACCGGCCGCAATCACGAATGGACTCACCTCTACAATGCCGACGTCCTCTCGATGCCGGACAAGTGGGAGTATCCGTGGTACGCCGCGTGGGACCTGGCATTCCACACGATCACGCTCGCTCTGGTGGACCCGGATTTTGCCAAGGAGCAGCTGATCCTGCTTCTGCGCGAATGGTACATGCACCCGAGCGGCCAACTGCCCGCGTACGAGTGGGCGTTTGGCGATGTGAATCCGCCGGCGCAGGCCTGGGCCGCGTGGCGCGTGTACAAAATCGAGAAGCGGCTTCGCGGCCGTGCCGACCGAAAATTTCTCGAGCGCGTCTTCCACAAACTCCTGCTGAACTTCACCTGGTGGGTGAATCGCAAGGACCCGGACGGCATGAACGTTTTCGAGGGCGGATTCCTGGGCCTGGACAACATTGGCGTATTCGATCGCTCCCAGCCCCTTCCCACCGGCGGGCATCTCGAGCAGTCCGACGGCACGAGCTGGATGGGGATGTATTGCCTGAACATGCTGGCGATCGCGCTGGAACTCGCGCGCGAGGATTCCGCTTACGGCGACGTGGCGAGTAAATTTTTCGAACATTTCGTGCACATCGCGCAGGCCATGAACTCGCACGGCACGAAAGGAATCGGGTTGTGGGACGAAGAGGACGGTTTTTATTATGACGCGCTGCACTCGCCCGACGGCTCGCAGAGCCCTTTGAAAGTGCGCTCGGCCGTGGGGCTTGTGCCGCTCTTCGCCGTGGAAACGCTCGAACCGGAGATGCTCCTGAATTTGGGCGGTTTCACGCGGCGCATGCAATGGTTCCTGGACAATGTGCCGTCGGTGGCGGCGTATGTGGATTCGACGCAGAGTTCGCCGAGCGGGCCGCGGCGCTTGCTGGCGCTCGCCAACAAGGATCGGCTGCTCTCCGTATTGCGCTACATGCTGAATGAATCCGAATTCCTCTCGCCGCACGGCATTCGCGCGCTTTCGCGCTATCACCGCGACCATCCTTTCGTCTTTCGCTTCAACGGCATGGAGTATCGCGTGGATTACGAGCCCGCGGAGTCCATCAGCGGCACCTTCGGCGGCAATTCCAATTGGCGCGGCCCGATCTGGTTCCCACTGAATTTTCTGCTGATCGAATCGCTTCAGAAATTTCATTATTTCTACGGCGACGCGCTCACGGTCGAGTGTCCCACTGGTTCCGGAAAGCAGATGACCCTGTGGGAGATCGCCGCGATGCTTTCGCGCCGCCTGACGCATATTTTTCTCCGCGGCGATGACGACAGCCGCCCGGTATTCGGGGCCAACCAGAAATTTCGCTCCGATCCGCATTGGCGCGACCTGGTTCTCTTCTACGAATACTTTCACGGCGATACCGGCTACGGCCTCGGCGCGAGTCACCAGACCGGATGGACGGGCCTCATGGCGAAACTTCTCGATCAGAGTGGGGAGCGGGGAGAGTAACGCGCAGGCCGGATACAGCTAGAGAAGTGAACGGGGAACATAAATGAACTTCCAAGGAAAAGTAGTGCTGGTGGCGGGCGGAACGGGCGCTCTGGGGCGCGAAGTGGCCATGGCGTTTCTCGAATCCGGCGCGACCGTTGTGGTCACGTATCGCCGCGCCGCGGAGTTCGACGCATTCGGGGCCGCGGCGCGGACGAGCGGCGCGCCTGCTCCATCCGGCGCTGCGGTTGACGTCACCGATGCCGCCGCGGTCGAAGCGATGATCGCGACGATCGTTGCGCAGCACGGCCGGCTAGATATTCTTGTGAATGCGGTCGGCGGGTACGCGGGCGGGCAGAAGATCTGGGAATCGAGTCCGGAGACGTATGCGAGGATGACGGCGCTGAATTTGCAATCGGGTTTCGCGCTGGCGAGAGCCGCGGTGCCCGTGATGATTCGCCAGAATCGCGGCTGGATCGTGAACGTCGCCTCTAAGGCAGCCTACGGGAATTCGCCCGGCGCGGCCCTTTATTCGGCGTCGAAGGCGGGCGCGCTCGCGCTATTCGATTCGCTGGCCGGCGAAGTGAAGCCCTACAACATCAATGTGAACTCGGTTGTTCCTTCGATCTTCGATAGCGCCGCGAATCGTCAGGCCATGCCCTCCGCCGATTTCGCGAAGTGGCCCAAGCCGGAAGAGATCGCGCGGGTTATTCTATTTTTGTGTTCGGAAGATGCCCGCGTGATTCACGGCGCCGCGGTTCCAGTTTACGGCCACACGTAGATGGTCGCGTTGCCTGCCGCGTTCTCAACTGCAGTCATTCCGAACGGAGTGAGGAATCTCTCTGCTTCCCCTGCTCGACTAGCTCAATGAGAATCTTCTTGCCGCCCGGCTGCGCAACGAGGAAAAAATTCACGCGCGTGCCGTCGGCGCCGGGCCGCGTCGCGGGGTAAATCGGCGCTTGCGCGAACTGGGCGCGAAGAATCTCTGTGGCGCGGTCCACATTGGAGGTTTCGATTTCGACCTGCTGAATGCCCTCGCCGGATTTCTCAAGGAATCTCGCGATCGCACCGCCGGCTCCCGGAGCTTTCGTCGTCAGGATGTCGAGGCGCAATTCCCCGCCAAAGTGCAACTCGAATTCCATCGCGTCCTGATCGGACGGCACATCGGCGAGGCGCGGGGAGCCGTTCGCCTGGCGGATTGCATCGAAGTTCTCGGGCTGGACGGCGATTCCTACGGTCACGCGCGGCGCGGCAGCGTTGAGCAACTGCGCGAGTTCGGCATTCCTGGACCATTCGCGAAGCAGGGGACGAACGCGCTGGAGCCCCTCCAAGAAGAATTCTCGCCCGGATTTCTCGCGGCGTCTTCCGGCCAGCGCGCCGAATCCCTCCTTTCTTGCAACGCGCCTGGAGAGATAAGACCCGACGATCGAGACCACGAGCACGAGTCCGACGACGCACAACGAAATGTAGTTGGGAACGCGCACCCAAGGCTCCGCCAACATTTTGCCTCCCACGAACAGCAGCAACACGGCGACGCCCTGCCTGATATATTCCAAAGGCAGCACTGCGAACAGCGAAAACATCGCACGCAGCCCGAGGATCGCACAAATGTTGGAGGAGTAGACGATGAAGGGGTCGCGCGTCACGCCGAAAACGGCCGGGATGGAATCGAGCGCGAAGAGCACATCGGCGGACTCGACCATCAGCAGCACCAGGAACAATAGCGTGACGCGCAAAGAGCCGTTCTCACGGACAAAGAAGTTTCCGCTCGCGCCACTGCTGCCGGAGGCTAGATGCTTTTGCGCCCAGCGCACCAGCGGATTCCGTTCGGCGCCGGGCACGTGGCCGGAATGCGTCAGCAGCCGGATGCCGGCGACGACGAGCAGGCCGCCGAATACTGCAAGTATCCAACTAAACTCCCGAATCAGCGCGGCGCCCACGCCAATCAGCGTTCCGCGCAGCACGATCGCTCCAAGCACTCCCCAGAACAAAACGCGACGCTGCAAACTCTCCTGGACGCCGAACAATCGAAACAGGAGCATGATGACGACGAGATTGTCCGCGCTGAGCGATTTTTCGATCAGGTAGCCGGTGAAAAATTCCAGCCCGGGGCCGCGCCCGCGCGAGTGAAGAATCCACAATCCGAATGCCACCGAGAGACCGATCCAGAGCGCGCTCCACGCCGCAGCTTCGCCCAGCGACATTCGCCGCGCGCGGCGCTGACCGAGCCCCAAGTCCACTGCAAGGAGCACTAGAACGCAGGCGTTGAACCCGATCCAGAGTGGCCAGCTTCCCATTTGCGTGATGTTACCGGAAGTGTTCGGAGTTTGTTGACAAACCGCGCCAAATTGTCAATCCGAGGAGTTGGCCGCAGCGGACGACGAGGAATCTCTCTCGCTTGAGTTTCACGACGAAGGGAGATTCCTCGCCCGCACCTGCGGGCTCGGAATAACTCGCGGCAGGATAATTCAAGAAAATGTCGAATAATTCGAGAAGAGAATCTGCGGTAGCGCGGCCGGGTGGATCGAGCCTACTGCTCCGGCTCCTGCAGAGCGGCATTGAGATTATTCAGCTCGACGGTGGTGGTTTCGCCTGCGCGCACGGTAACGCGCGCGTCCCATCGCAGACGCACATCGCCTGCCTGCGCGGGGATGTTCAGCGTGCTGAGCCAGTAGTCGCCCGGAGAAACGTTGGTCAAGGAACCGCGGCCGTCCAGATCGGAATCCGTTTGGCCCGCAAGAAAATCCGTTTGCGCGAGCCGCAAGACTTTGTTTTCCACGCGCTGGTGATGCGCGTACTTCAAGTGTTCCCAGGCCTGGCTCGGATTCAGATCGGTGATCTCCGCTTCCATGCCCTGCATGCTGTCGGGATTGTCCTTACAGTAGTGATACACCGCGTCGTGATATTCCTGAACCAGCCGTTTGTATTTTTCCGGATTCTTCGTCTTGTCCTTCTCGGTATATTTCGGCTTCGGGAATCCCGAATTCGGGAAACCGGTGTTGCGCGTCATATACGCCATGTAGAATTCCGGCACGCCCATGACGGCATCCGCATCCAGCTTCTTGATGAACCCCGATCCCGCGAGCTCGACCGTGTGATGCTGCTTCAACCAAGTTTTCAGTTCCGGTGAAACACTCAAGCTATCGATGAAGTCATCCAGCTTCGGCGGAGGATCCTGCGCTTCGATCTCGCTGCGAATGTCTGCCAGGCTTTTGCGCAGCAGGTAAAACGTCTGCGCCCGGACCGGTTCGGGCACGCCGTCCGTCGGAGCTACGCGCGCGACAAATTCGATGGAGCCTGCTTGTGTGGATTGGGCGGCCGCCACTCGAGGCGCCGCAAGTTGGAAGCTCAACGCAAGAAGCAGAAGCGCCGGCAAAACCACGCGCAAATTGGATTTCATGGCCCTCATCCTAATCCCATTCCGTTTGGCGGGCGCCAGTGTTATTCCGGGGCGTGCCGCAAATGACTACACGGGGAAGAAGCGGGAGTCGTCAGCAGCGGCGGGCGTCGAGGAATCTCGACGCCTTTTTTTCAAGAGTGAGAGGATGAGAAATTATAAACGCGCAAGCGGGCGAAGAGTGCTCCGGCTCAAAGCAGCCGGAACGTAACTTCAATCTGAACGATAGTGGCGGCCGGCTTACCATTGGGTCCAAGCGCCGGCTTGAATTGCCATGTCTTTACGGCCTCCATGGCTTTCTCGCCGAGACCCATGCCCGGGTCGTGCACGATTTGGATGTTTGTAGCGTGTCCATCGGCATTAATCACGGCCTGCACCATGACCGTCCCCATATATTTTACCTTGCGGGCTTCTTCGGAATATTTCGGATCGGGGCAATAGATGCAGGACGGCACGCCGTATCCGCCAGTCCCGGCGTTATAGATGCCGCCGCCGGTTCCGCCGCCTTGGCCTGGTCCCAGACCGCCGCCGGAGCCGCTGCCAATTCCGCCGCCGGAGCCGCTGCCGATGCCGCCGCCGCTGCCAGGGCCGTTCGAATCCGTGATGATTCTGGCCAGCGGATCGCCGTAGTTCGGCAGATTGGGGCTGGGCATTTTCAGGTCGGGAGGCCCGATCAGCGTTGGAGTTACGGCCAGCCTAGGATTGGGATTGCGAATGGCGGCCATGGGAGGCGTCAATTGCATGGGCGCGAATTTCGGAAGCTTGCCCTTGCTCGCGGGAATCGGATTGCGCTCGCCGCCGCCACCACCGCCATGGGCTGTATTCTTGCCCGCAGGAATCTTAGAAGTGTAGGGAGAGATGTCGTCGGGAGCGACGTTGATCGCAATCACGGGCGGCGTCGGATTCGTAATCTTGCTATAGATCGGCACCACCAGCAGCACGATCAGGCCGATGTGCACGGCCAGGGCTGCGATTTGCGAAGGCCCGAAGGCTTCGTCCCGGCTCCAGATGCTGCGCACCTTCACGGGCTGGCTGGTCACTTTGAGCGGCGGCAGCTTCGGCGGTGAAATCGTGTCCTTCAGGTTCTGGTAGAACGAGCGGTACCACGGCAGCCACTCAACCGTCATCCCCTTGGCCGCCTCGCCGGACAGATTCTTCGGGCGCGCCTGGAAATACTCTTTCAGGTTGCCTAGAAATCCCTCGCCAAAAAAGTCCTCTTTGAAAGCGCCGTGAATATTGCGCGACGTCTTAACGGGGTGTTCCGTCAGAAATTCCTTAATGTTGGAGACCAGACCCTCGGATAGGGCTCGCTCGTTGGCCCCAAAACGAGGCACAGATCCGCTGGCCGGTGGGGCTGCAGCGGCGGGCTTTTGGTCTTCCGGCTTGGGCGCGTTCGAGAAGCTATCCATCAAAATAAAACCCCTTCAACCGGGGAGCCAGGATCCATTTAGGGTTAGATTCGTACCCATCCAAAAGGATGCCCGGCCACCCGAAGCTGACATGGTCCGCAAACCATTGTAACATACGATGTTTCAACCGTAGGGGATGTTGCCGCGTGGGCAAGTCCCCGCGTTTCTAGACAGAGTCGGGAAGACCCGAGGGGAATCGAGCCAATTTCGATGGCATCTGAGTTCAAGAACACACTGAATCTTCCGCGCACGGCCTTTCCCATGAAGGCGAATCTTCCCGAGAACGAGCCCAAGCAATTGGCCGAGTGGGAGGCCGCGGACCTCTACGGCCGCATCCAGGCTTCCCGTGCCGGAGCGCCGTCGTACGTCTTGCACGATGGCCCTCCCTATCCGACGGGCACGATTCACCTCGGCACTGGCCTGAACAAAATCGTCAAGGACATGATCGTGAAGTCCAAGACGATGCTCGGTTTTCGCACGCCCTACGTGCCCGGGTGGGATTGCCACGGTCTCCCGATCGAGACGAAAGTCGAGAAGGAGCTCGGCGGCAAAATCGACAAAGTTTCCGCCGGCGAATTTCGCCGCATGTGCCGGGAATTCGCCGCGAAGTATGTGGATCAGCATCGCCGCGATTTCAAGCGTCTCGGCGTTTTCGGCCAGTGGCAGGAGCCGTACTTGACGATGAGCCCGCAGTATGAGGCGTGCATCGCCAGCGCGTTTTTGACGTTTCTCGAGGAGGGCCTCGTCTACCGGGGCCTTAAGCCGGTCTATTGGTGCCTGACGGATCACACCGCGCTGGCCGAAGCGGAGGTGGAATACGAGGATGACACCGGTCCTTCCATCTGGGTGCGCTACAAAGTAGTTGGACCGCCCAGTTCGTTGCTGAGTAACGGAGATCTTTACGCTTTGGTGTGGACCACCACGCCCTGGACGCTTCCGGCCAGCATGGCGCTCACGTTTCATCCGGATTTTGAATACGAACTGGCGCAGAGCGGAAACGACACGTATATCGTCGCCGTGGATTTGCGGGAGAAGGCGGCCGAAGACATCGGGCTGCCGCTCACGTTTGCGTCCGGCCCATTTCCTGGAAAGACGTTCGCGAACGTAAAGTTTCAACACCCCTTTCTCGATCGGGTTGTGCCGGGAATTCTCGGCAGGCACGTCACGCTGGAGCAGGGAAGCGGAATCGTGCACACCGCGCCCGGTCACGGTGCCGAGGACTTCGCCGTGGGGCAGGAGAATGGTCTCGAAGTGTACGCCCCGCTCGACAATGCCGGCCGCTTCACGGAAGGACTGCCCGAGTACCTGGGGAAAAATGTTTTTGAGGCGAATCCGCTCATCGTGGATTTGCTGAAGCGCCGGGGCACGCTCGTGCACGAGGGCAAGCTAACGCACAGCTATCCGCACTGCTGGCGCTGCCACAATCCCGTGATTTTTCGCGCCACCGAACAGTGGTTCATCGGCATGGATCAGCCGGGCCGCGCCGTCGGCGCGCTGCGTCCGCGCGCGCTTGCGGAAATCAACAAAGTGAAGTGGACGCCTTCCTGGGGCCGCGATCGCATCTACTCGATGATCGAGACGCGTCCCGATTGGTGCGTTTCGCGGCAGCGATTCTGGGGCGTGCCGATCATAACGTTTACGTGCGAGGCTTGCGGCAAACGCCTCGAAGATATCGCCGCGCTGCGCAATGTGATCCCCTGGTTCGAGCGCGAAGGCGCCGACGCCTGGTTCAACCATTCCGCGGAGGAGTTGCTCCCGCCCGGCACGCGCTGTGCGTGCGGCGCGGCGTGCTGGCGCAAGGAGAACGACATTCTCGACGTGTGGTTCGATTCCGGCTCATCGCATCTCGCCGTGCTCGGCACGCCGCAATTGCCCTGGCCCGCCGACATTTATATGGAAGGCCCTGACCAATATCGCGGCTGGTTTCACAGCTCGCTGCTCGTCGGCGTGGCGGTGAAAGGCGGCGCGCCGTATCGTCAGGTTCTCACACACGGATGGACGCTCGACGACAAGGGCGATCCGATGTCGAAATCGCTGGGCAACACGCTCTTGCCGCGCGAATTTTGCGAGAAGTGGGGCGCGGACATCCTGCGCGTGTGGGTGGCGTCGCAGGACTACACCTCCGACGTCAGCATCTCCGATCGCATGATCACACAGCTCACCGAGACCTATCGCAAGCTGCGAAACACATTTCGCTTCGTGCTCGGCAATCTCGCCGATTTCGATCCTTCGCGCGACGCTCTCCCCGACGCGCAGCTCGACGAGTTCGATCGCTACATGCTGGCGCGCACGGCCGATCTCGTCACCGAGTGCCGCGCGCGCTATGAAGCCTTCGAGTTTCATCGCGTCTTCCACGCGGTGCACGATTTCGCCGTGGTGGACTTGAGCGCTTTTTATTTCGATATTCTCAAGGATCGTCTTTATACCTTTGCGCCGAAGAATCGTTCGCGCCGCTCCGCGCAGACGGCCATTTATCGCATTGGCAGCGCGCTCGTCCGGCTGATTGCGCCGATCCTCGTTTTCACAGCCGAGGAAGTCTGGAAATATTTTCCGCGCGCGTCTTCCGAGCAGCAGGAGAGCATTCACATCGAGCAGTTTCCCGAGCCGCGCGATCTTGGCGCGCCGCTCGACGCCGCCCGCCGCGCGAATTGGGATAGTTTGCTCGCCGTGCGCACCGACGTCCTACGCGCCCTGGAGGCCGCACGCAATGCCAAGACCATCAGCGCGGGCCTTGAAGCCCGCGTGGTGCTGAGCGCCGACGGCAAGGTGGTTCCCCTGCTCGCGCAATACAAGCAGTGGCTGCCCGCGCTTTTCATCGTGTCGCAAGTGGAGCAGTCCACGAACGGCCGCCCGCCGAAAGCTGCTGCGGGTGGCACGAGCGTACCCGGCCTGCATGTGAGCGTTGAGCCGGCCGCGGGCAAGAAGTGCGAGCGCTGCTGGAACTATTCTATTCACGTCGGCGAGAATTCCGTGTATCCGACGGTCTGCGAACGCTGCACCGCCGCACTTGAGGAAATCGCCGGCGAAGCGTCCGCCGCCGTTCCCGGAACGAAGTCCTGATGCGTGACTCAGGCGGTTCACCGCGAGGGTTCACTGCGAGTGGCGCTCGCTGGCTCTGGCTTTCTCTTGCCGCGGTCGCAGCCGATCGCTTCACCAAACACCTGATCGAAACGCGCACAACCGATTCTTTCAACTATTCCTTGATTTCCGATGTCGTGACGCTGGTGCACAGCCGCAATCCCGGAATCGCCTTCGGAATGTTTTCGGATTCGCCGCCGGAATGGTTGAAGGTGGTGCTGATTGCCGGCGCGTTCGCGGTGATTTTGCTCTTGGCCTGGCTGCTCGCGTCGAATCGCGTGTCCGGCGCGCCGGCGCGCGCGGGAATCGCGCTCATCATCGGCGGCGCCGCGGGCAATACGTACGATCGTCTCGTGTCCGGCGCGGTGACCGATTTCTTTTACGTGCGCATTGGCCCGTACCACTGGCCGGCATTCAACGTCGCAGATTCCGTGATTTTCATCGGAGCGGCGCTGATTCTGATTCAGATGTTTTTCGCCGGTCGCCACACCCATGCGACTCACTCCACGCCCTAACCGCGCCGCGACGAACCGCGCCATGGCCAAACAAACGCGACACTTCACGGTCGGCAAAGAGGACGGCGGCCGCCGCCTCGATACGTATCTCGTCGCGCTCCTTCCGGAACTGAGCCGCACGCGAATTCAGGAATTGATTCGCGACGGCCTCGTGGGCTTGCGCGCGCCGGAGGCCACGTCCAAGGCGAGACCGCGAATCGCACGGCCAGCCCACCGCGTTGAGCCGGGCGAACAAATTGAAATCGAAGTTGTCCCGCGCCCATCGCTGGACGCCGCGCCGGAGGAGATTCCGCTCGAGCTGCTCTACGAAGACGCAGACTTGGTGGTCGTGAACAAGCCCGCCGGAATGGTCGTGCATGCGGGCGCGGGCCACGCGCGGGGCACGCTCGTCAACGCGCTGCTGCACCGCCTGGGCGGCCTCTCATCCGCCGGAGGGCCACTCAGGCCCGGCATCGTTCATCGCCTCGACCGCGGCACATCCGGCGTCCTGGTCGTCGCTCGAACAGACTCCGCGCATCGTTCCCTCGCGGCGCAGTTTCGCGCGCGCACGGTGAAGAAGATTTATCTCGCGCTCGTTCACGGCAAGCTCTCGCGCGATTCCGGAACGATTGATTTGCCCATTGCGCGAGATCCCCATCGCCGCACGCGCATGTCCGCTCGCGCCGCGGTTCGCGGACGATCCGCCCAAACGGATTGGCGCGTGCTCGCCCACCTCCCCGGTTACACATTCGTCGAAATCGAACTGCACACCGGCCGCACGCACCAGATCCGCGCGCATTTTTCCGCCCTGGGACATCCCCTAGCTGGAGACACGCTGTATGGTGCGCGTAAGATCCCCTCCGCGACCCAATGGTCGCGCCCGGCGGGAGCGCTGCCGCCGGCGCGGCCGCCAGATCGGCCTTTTCTTCACGCCGCGCGGCTCGGTTTCACGCATCCCGTCACCGGTGTCGCCGCAGAATATCGCGCGCCGTTCCCCAAGGATCTTGCCGACTACCTGGCCCACCTCGCGGCCGCTTCCGGCATCAAACCCAGCGTGATTGACGCTGCCATTCGGCCGTACCTATAATTGCTCGCGCAGGTTTGACTTATGCTCAGACTCCGAAGTCTCGGCCTCATCGTTTGTATCGCCGCCGCGGCTCTTTCCATTTCCGCGCAGCAGCTTCCGCCTACGCAGCCCTCCGGAACCACACCGCCGCCCGCCGCGCAAACGCCCGCGCCTGCGCCGGCTCCCGCTCCGGCGCCAGCGACGCCTGCAACCAATCCACCGGCGCCGCCCGCTGAAGCACCTGCGCAGACTCCGCCGCCGGCCGCGCAAGGTCCCACCACTATCGTCCGCAACGTCAACCTTGTGGACGTGCAGTTTTCGGTGCTGAACCGCCGCCAGAAGTTGATCGCCGATTTGCAGCAGGAAAATTTCCGCGTTTTCGACGACGGCGTCGCGCAAGCCATTCAGTCCTTCAGCCGTCAGACGGACCTGCCGCTGCGCATCGGCTTGCTCCTCGATACGTCCAACAGCGTCCGCGAACGCCTGCAGTTCGAGCAGGACGCCGCGGTGGAGTTTCTCTACAACGTCATCCATCGCGGCCGCGACCAAGCCTTTATCATGACCTTCGACGATCAGCCTGAAGTCGTTCAGGATTTCACCGACGATCTCGAGAAGCTGCAGGACTCCATCCGCAAGCAGCGCGCGGGCGGAGCCACGGCCCTTTACGACGCCATCTATGAGGCTTGCGCCGATAAACTGCTGCACGCGAATATCCCGGCCAACGAGCCCGTCATTCGCCGCGTGCTGATCATCATCAGCGACGGCGACGACAACCTGAGTCAGAAGTCGCGCAGCCAGGCCCTGGAAATTGCGCAACGCGTCGGCGTGGTGATTTACACGATCAGCACCAGCACGGAGTGGCTCACCCCCGAAGAGAGTTCCGATCCAAATAAGAATGCGGATCGTAAGATCGTAAAGGAAGGCGGCGATTTGGTTCTGCAGAATCTGGCGGACATGGCCGGCGGCCGAGCCTTCTTTCCGTTCCGCGTGGACGATTTAAACCAGTCGTTTCTCGATATCGGAGACGAACTCCGCAGCCAGTATTCCATCGCCTGGGCTCCCCTCGGGCGGGAAGCGGACGGCAAGTACCACACGATTAAAATTAGAGTGGATCAAAAGGACCTCATCATTCGCGCCCGCGCCGGCTATTACGGCGCTCCGCCCACGCTGCGCAAAGGAGACGCGGTGCTGCCCGCCAACCCGCCCACCACTTCCCCAGCGACGGAGCCTCCGCCCGCGCCGCCGGGCGGGTAATACATTTCTGCGGGGCCACTTCCTTCGTTGTGGCGACCTTCAGGTCGCCATCTTCCACTTTCCGCTACGGCCCGAGCGGTTCCCCGTCGGGCATATACTCCGGCGCGAAGAGTGTTATCCCTTCGCGTGAAGTCTTCAGCTTGATCTTGCGCGGCTTGCCATTCGGCTTCGGCGCCGGTCCTGTGAACCCAATCGTGTACTGGCTGCGAATTTGCTGCACTGTTGCCGCCAGGGCGTCCATAAATTCTGTTTCATCAGTCACGGGCCACACGTAACCGCCGGAATCCATCGCGAATTCGTCGAGGAGCTTCGGCCCGTTCATTTCCTCCAGTGTCGGGGAGCGCCCTTGCACCGGGGCGAAGATTCCGACCGCGAAAACCGCCACATCTTCCTTGCGCAGACAGTTCTCGACCACTTTTTGAGAGACCTTGCTGTTATTCTCGCCTCCGTCCGTGATGAGCAGGATTGCTTTGCGCCACTTGC
>Ga0209415_10009831_pt1 | contig 16360 bp, 14 predicted proteins | sample PeaSoiSIISIP2007_FD_187696 | JGI IMG/M metagenome (GOLD analysis project Ga0209415, IMG submission 187696) | Peat soil microbial communities from Weissenstadt, Germany - SII-SIP-2007 (SPAdes) (version 2) | ecosystem: Environmental > Terrestrial > Soil > Wetlands > Peat | place: Germany...
ATGGCACAACAATGCGATATCTGCGGCAAGAAGCCGCAAGCGGGAAACCGCATCAGCCACGCGCACAACGTCACCAAACGGCGCTGGAACGTAAACCTGCGTCCGGTGCACGCCAAGGTTGCCGGCCAGGGCAAGCGCATGCGCGTCTGCACGTCCTGCCTGCGCAGCGGCAAAGTCATCAAGGCGTAAACCACTTCACCACAGAGCACACAGAGTTCACAGAGGATTTCATGCCTCGGCGTTCGCCTGTAGGCTTTCTGGGCTCTACTTGATCGCGACTAACTGGACGTCGAAAATGAGGGTGGCATTCTGCGGGATCTGCGGCGGATGACCGGCCTCGCCGTAGGCCAGCTCGGGCGGGATGCGCAACTGGCGTTTGCCGCCAACCTTCATGCCGGCTACGCCTTCGTCCCATCCTTTGATAACTTCGCCCTGCCCCAGCACAAATTCGTAGGGCCCGCTGGTGCCGATTGAACTGTCGAACTTCTTGCCCATGGTGAGCCATCCGGTGTAATGGACCTTCACCTTGTCCCCAGCTTTGGCGAGAGGGCCGAGTCCGACTTTAATGTCCCAGTATTGCAGGCCGGAGTCGGTCTTGACGCCGTCCCCGGTAACTTTCGTGGGAGCGTTGGTGTTGGGGCGAACCACCTGAATGGGCTTGTGGGTGGGTGTTTGGGCACTCACTAGAGACGCCATGGCGACGAGAATGACTCCAACGATTGCATTTTTCATGGGCACCTTTTCTCATTTCAAGCTGCGAAACCGAACATTGTCGGGAACCGCGAGTATCTTCTTCGTGACGTGTGCGAGGGCAAGATGCCCTCGCGACAGCCGGCAGGATGCCGGCGCTACTCGAGGGCGATCACGTCAATTTCTACCAGCACATCCTTGGGCAGGCGCGCCACCTCGACGGTGGAGCGGGCGGGTGGCGACGTGCTGAAGTACTTGCCGTAGACGGCGTTCATGGCTGCGAAGTCGGACATGTTCTTCAAGAAGACGGTCGACCGAACAACTTTTCCCAAGCCGCTGCCGGCGGCTTCCAGAATCTCGGACAGATTGCGCAGGACCCGGTCGGTCTGCGCGGCCACGTCACCGGTGATCACTTGCTGAGTGGCGGGATCGATGGCTATTTGTCCCGAAGTAAAAATGAGTCCGTTGGCCTTAATGGCCTGCGAGTAGGGGCCGATGGCTTGAGGAGCGTCTTTGGTGGAAACTATTTCGCGCATGAAAATAAGTTCTCAGTTCTCAGTTGTCAGTTCTCAGCAAGAACAAACCCACTGAGGACTTCGAGAATTCAATCTACCACACGCAATCCCGGCTTTCCCCTGAGAACACACCACTCCACCCCTGACCACGGACCCACAGACCGATCCCAGAAACATGCTAATGGACGCTTAGGATTCTGCCGATGTTGAAATTGCCATGCATCATCAGACAATCGATTCCAGAACAAGAGTACGGGGGACGTTCTCAGTTTTATGTGGATTGGCCTGGACAATTGCCGTTTTGGCACAGAGCGGCACCAGTATCCGATTGATTGGCGTCGGCGGCACCTTCCCCCAGCCCATCTATACGAGGTGGTTCCATGAATATGCAAAGTTGCACCCCGACATAGATTTTCGCTATTTGCCGCTCGGGTCGGGACAGGGGATTGAGAAAGTGACCTCCGGCATCGTCGACTACGGCGGTACCGATGCTCCGGCCAACGACAAGCAACTCGTAGAAGCTGCGGTAAAGGTCTTGCATTTCCCATCGGTCGTTTCAGCGGTGGTCCCCATCTACAACATCCCCGGGGTCAACGCTGCGCTGAAATTTACGCCGCAAGCTCTCGCCGGCATTTACCTGGGAAGCATCACCGAGTGGAATGACCCGGAGATCGCACGTGTCAACCCACGAATTCAACTTCCTTCCGGCCGCATCATGGTGATCCACACCGGCGATGGCCGTGGCACAACTTACATCTGGTCGGATTACCTCAGCAAAGTGAGCCCAGAATGGAAATCGCGCATTGGCAAAGGGACCACCATCACCTGGCCAGTCGGTACGCCGGCGGAAGGAAATGGCAATGTGGCGAAGATGGTGAAGGAAACTCCGAACGCCATCGGCTATGTTGAACTCCCCTACGCCTTAACGAACGATCTGCCCTACGGGTCGGTACGGAATGCAGCCGGAAGTTTTGTGACGGCAACCCTGGAGAGCGTGACCGCGGCCGCGGCGGCCGGTGCGAAAAGTATCCGCGGGGATTTCCGCGCTTCACTCACGAATCCTTCCGGTCAAGGAGCATATCCGATTGCGAGCTTCACCTGGATTCTGGTCCCAGAAAAGATTGATGACAACGACAAGCGCGCTGCGATCGTGCACTTCCTGCGGTGGATGCTGACGGATGGGCAGATCTATCCCAAACTGCTGAATTACGCACCCCTGCCGCAAGAGGTTGTGGCGAAAGAATTGAACGCGGTGGATAACATATCGGGTCCGTGACACCACTAATTCATTGGATTGACGCGTGACCACTACCCCTGCCCCTACGACTGGACACTGCTTCTAGATTTTCTGCAGTCTCTGCACTTCGTGGACCCCGGGAATTTTGCGCAGGCCGGCGATGATCTGCTCGAGGTGCTTCAGGTCGGCGATGTCGAGCACGACTTCGACGCTGGCCTGGCTGTTGGAAGTATGCGCAGTGATGTTGCGGATGTTGCTTTTGGCGTCGCCGATCACTCCCGTGATGCTCTTCAGCATGCCGAAGCGGTCGTCACAGAACACAGTCAGTTTCACGGGATAGGAGGTTGGGGTGCTCTCGTCACGGGCCCATTCGACATCGATCTTACGCTCGGGCTCGTACATCAGATTCGTAACGTTAGGGCAGTGGATGGAGTGCACGGCCACACCCTTGCCGCGCGTGATGTAGCCGACGATGCTTTCCCCGCGGATGGGATTACAACAGCGGGCGCGGTAGACCATCATGTCGCCCTGGCCGCGGACGGTGATGGCGTTGTGATCACCGAAGACGCGGCGCACGACGCTGGAGATGCCGCCGGGCTGCGAGGTCAGGCCCTCGGATTCGATGTCGCCGGCAATGGAGTGCGTCGCGCCTGCCGGCAGCAGCCGCGCTAGAACCTGGCGCGCGGAATATTTTCCGTAGCCGATTCCGGACATGAGGTCGTCGGTCTTGCCCAGGCCATAGCCGGAGGCTACTTTCTGCAGTTCCTCGTCCTTGATTTCTTTGAGCGCGATGCGGTATTTGCGCGCTTCTTTTTCGATCAGCTTGCGGCCGATTTCAATGGCGCGCTCGCGCTGGTGAACGTTGAGCCAGTGCTTGATCTTGTTGCGCGAGCGGGACGACTTGACCAGCCCAAGCCAGTCCCGGCTGGGCTTGTGGCCGGGCTGGGTGAGGATCTCGACGATGTCGCCGGAGTGCAGTTTATGGCGCAGCGGCACCATGCGTCCGTTGACCTTGGCGCCGATGCAGGTGTGACCGACTTCAGTGTGAACGCTGTAAGCAAAATCAACGGGTGTCGCGTCGCGTGGCAGGACCACGACCTTGCCTTTGGGCGTGAAGGTATAAACCTCTTCGGGATAGAGATCGACCTTCAGCGTGGAGAGAAATTCGTTGGGATCGCTGACGTCGCGCTGCCACTCGACGACCTGGCGCAACCAGGCGAGGCGTTGTTCGTCCTGCGCGGAGACGGGGCCGTCTTTGTACTTCCAGTGGGCGGCGATGCCTTCTTCCGCCATCTTGTGCATTTCTTCGGTGCGGATCTGGATTTCAAACGGGGTGCCGTCTTCCGTGATCACCGAAGTGTGCAGCGACTGGTAGAAATTGGGTCGGGGCATGGCGATGAAATCCTTGATGCGTCCCGGAACCGGCCGCCACAGGTTGTGAATGATGCCAAGAACCGCGTAGCAATCCTGCAGCGAACGCGTAATGACGCGCATAGCGCAAAGGTCATAGACCTGGTCCACGGAAATGCGCTGGCGCTGCAGTTTTTTGTGGATGCTGTAGAGGCGCTTGATGCGGCTTTCCACGCGCGCCTGAATGCCGGCCTCTTTGAGCTTGTCGGTGATGGTCTGCTGCATTTTGGCGATGAAGGCTTCGCCCTGCTTGCGACGGGCGTTGACGGATTTTTCAACCTGCTCGTAACCGACGGGATCGAGAAAGCGGAAGCCCAGGTCTTCGAGTTCGCCACGAATCTTGCCCATGCCGAGACGGTGCGCGATGGGCGCATAAATTTCCAGCGTTTCTTCGGCGATTTTGCGCTGGCGATCGGGCTGTAGGTGCTCCAAGGTGCGCATATTGTGCAGCCGGTCGGCCAGTTTGATGAGCACCACGCGAATGTCGTCGACCATGGCCAGCATCATCTTGCGCAGGTTTTCGGCTTGCTGCTCTTCGCGGGTGGCAAAGTCAATCTTGCTGATCTTAGTGACACCTTCGACGATGTGGGCGACCTGCTCGCCGAATTCCTTGCGGATGTCGACGATGGTGACGGAGGTGTCTTCGACGGAATCGTGCAGCAATCCGGCGGCAATGGCCACCGGATCCATTTTCATTTCCGCAAGAACCAAAGCAACTTCCAGGGGATGGACCAGGTAAGGTTCGCCAGAGGCACGGGTCTGGCCTTCGTGGTTCTTCAGGGAGTAGTCGTAGGCCTTCTTGACGATGGTGAGATCGTCCTGGGGACGGTTCTCCTCCAACCGCTTCATCAAGTCGCGGAACTTGGTCAGCGTGAGGGCAGTGGTAGCGATCTGTTGGCGCAAGCTCGCCATGTGGGATTATAGCCCGTGAGGAACCCGATTTCCCGCGGAGAGGGCTGAGCCAGCGAACTTCGCTACTTGATCAAATGCGGCGCGACAAGGCTAATGAATTCCCGGGGTGTTATGACTTTGGTTTTCTTCCAGAACTTCGGGAAATGCTTCTGATTGCCCGTGACCAAGTAGTCCGCCCGGGCGGTATCGGCACATTCCAGAAATATGTTGTCATCGGGGTCGGATGTAACTTGAAGGCGCTGCGTTGGAGCGACGATATGACTATGGTTCTTGATAAGCTGAAGCAATTGTTGCCGGAGGCCTTTGCGAATCCGTAGATCCGAACGGGCAAGCACGTTGATATATTCCTCCAAGACGTGTCGGGAGACATACCATCGCGCCGGTTTCGTCATAGCAAGCAGCAGCACGGTACGCTGCAATCCAGCCGGCTTAATGGCGGCGGAAATCAGCACATTTGTGTCGATGACAAGACGGAGGGGAAGCATTACCGCTTGCGCTTTTGGGAGCGGGAAGTCTTGATGATCCCGTCAATCTGACGCGAGGTCAAGGTACTGACTCCGTTTCGCTCCGACTCCTGACCGATAATTCTTAGGATCTCGGGCTCGGGCGTGGCCAGCCTCACGTAGTCGCGGATGCTGAGCAGCACCGCTTTGGGAGTGCCGCGCTTCTCGATGACCAAAGACCGGCGCTCGTCATCGATCCGACGCAAGAGCTTCCCGAAATTCGCGCGGGCACGAAGAGCGGAAACTACTATCGTGCCGTTCTTGCCCAAAGACGTCGTGGCCACAAACTCTCCATTTCAACTATCTGAACTGTACAGTCTAATTTGGTTTCGGTCAAATGATGTTATTAGTTTGGGCGTTGGCATCATTCTTCGGCCTGGTGACGCTGGTAATTTGCCGCACGCGCGGCACGCGCCTAGCCTCGGGTGAAGACGGGCGTATTCGAACCAGCCCCCTCGAGAGGTGAGTATGTTCCAATTTTGCGGTGTCGCTCGGGTTGCGATCATGGTTTTGGCGCTCGCATGCGTTTTCGCGCTTCCGGCGCGCAGTGCAGCGCAGACTACCCCGACCGTGACTTCCGGTGAGCAACTGCCCGTGTCGGGACGCCCCGTCCCTGCCGATCACGCCCAGCTGTCCGAGCACAATGTCGAATGGGTCGTGCAGCAACCGCCGCAGACGCAGATGGAATTTCTGCTCGGGGCGGCGGTTAATCACGACCAAGGTGCCACCAACATGATCAACAAGATGGTGAACGACTGGCACGGCAAGGTGCACTATACGCAGAAATTCGACGACCTCTCGATGACGGCTCTCTACTCGAACGATCTGCGGGTGCGCGCGGCGGCGATTGAGATCACGCTGGCGGTCGACAACCTGCCGAAGACGGAGGAGACGGCCGAGCGACTGATGGCTTCGGCAGAAAAATCGCCGAGTTACCGGCCATTCGCTACGTGGGTGCTGGGTATGCTGGCCAACCGCGGCGTGGAACCGGAGAAGATTCACGAGTTTCTGCGGGGATATCTGCGCGATCGCAATGAGAAGACGCGGCACTGGACGGTGGAGGGGCTCGCGCATCTGGGAACCGACGACACGATCAAGGATTTCCTGGATGTTTTCCGCAATGATCCGTCGCTCGAAGTGCGGGAGCGTGCGGGCTGCAGCCTGGCCAAGTCGGGTATGCTGACGCGGGAACAGCGCATGCTTGCGGTGCCGGGGCTGATCGAACTGGGCGAAGATCCATCCCTCGACAACACCACGAGGTCCTGGGCGTACCAGGCGTTGCGCGAGATCACGAACGAGCATTTTGGAAACGATCCGGCGGTGTGGCGGAACTGGTACAGCACGGCCGGGGCGAAGCGACGGGATGAGTTTCGGCAGAGCGAGCAGTGGGCGGTTCTGGGGAATAACTAGGAGTCGAAGTTTGTGGGAATCATCTTCGTGTGCGCGCGCAGGCGAACAAAAGCAGATTCCTCCCTTCGGTCGGAATGACAGGAGCTTTTTCGGGTGTTTTGAATCCTTTTGAATCCTTCGAATCTGCCACCGGTTTGGTTGGCGGCGCCGCAAGCTGATACAGTGGCAATCGGTCAGCCATGATTTCTCGAATCCTTGTCAGCGGCGTTTCCGGGCCGATCGGGGCCGCGCTTCTTCCCACCCTGAAAACCCGCGGATATGAAGTCACCCGCCTCGTGCGGGGTGTGGCTACCGGTGAAGATCAGGTCTCGTGGGATCCCGGGAAGCCGATCGCGCCCGAGGCCGTTTCCGGTTTCGACGCGGTCATCCACCTGGCGGGCGAGAGCATTGTCGGACGCTGGACGAACGAAAAGAGACTGAAGATCCGCGAGAGCCGGGTCGCGGGCACCACCGCCCTCGCCGAAGCCCTGGCACAGGCCAAAGACAAGCCACAGGTATTCGCCTGCAGTTCGGCGATTGGCTACTACGGCGACCGGGGTGAGGAAGTGTTGAACGAAGCGAGTGCACCCGGCAGTGGATTTCTTCCCGACGTTTGCCGCGAGTGGGAAGCGGCGACCCAATCGGCAATTGACGCCGGCATTCGGACGGTCCAGATGCGGACGGGCATAGTGCTGAGCCCTGCGGGCGGCGCGCTGGGAAAGATGCTCCCACCGTTCAAGATGGGTGTGGGCGGGAGGATCGGCGACGGGCAGCAGTGGATGAGCTGGATTGACGTGCAGGACATGGTGGGCGCGATTCATCACATCTTGAAGAGCGATCTGCTGCAAGGTCCGGTAAACATGGTCGCGCCCAAGCCGGTGACGAACGTGGAATTCACCAAGACGCTGGCGAGCGTACTGTCGCGCCCCGCGATTCTTCCTATGCCGGCTTTCGTGGTGAAGCTGGTCTTTGGCGAAATGGGGGAGACAGTTCTGTTGGGCAGCCAGCGCGTCGAACCCGCGCAACTGGTCGCGAGTGGCTATCCGTTCCGCTTCAGCAGCCTGCGAGCATCGCTGGAGGGTATGCTCAAAGGTTAGCCGTGGCCCACACCGGTTTGTGACCCTGATCACAGACTCCCAGTCGCCACCCTGTCAGGCTGTAGCAGGCTGGGAATGAAAAAGAGATTCATCGCCGCTGTTGTACTGGCCTCGCTGACGCTGTGGGGCGTTCCGGCAGCGTTTGCATCCACGCTGCAGCCCGGTTCTTCGATTTCGGAGAAACCCGCCGAGCAAATCGCTTCCGCGCATGATCATTCCTGCTGTCCGGGCTTTCACTCGCGGATTGTGCTCCCGCCTTTTGTGACACCTGCGCCCGCCGAAATGCCTTGCGGCGAGCAGCACCCATGCTGCGCTAAACCAGCACCTCAAAATTCGCCAGCGCTGCCCTCGGCGAGTCCGACTGTACGGCCTGGCTCCGAAGGCGCACCCATGGCGGTCGCATACCAATACCGCGATGGTCGAACTCGGATCGCAGCCGGGGCTGCCGGCAACAATCCGTTCCAGCAGTATTCCGTACAAAGTACAGTGCTCCGCAACTGAGTTCGTGCCTCGCGCCACAGGCGCAATCCCCTAAGAAGCAGGCAGCGTGCCGTTATTGGTTCAACCTGCCTGGACTGGGCGTGAGCCCACAATGCGATTCAGACGAACTACGGAGACTTACATCATGAGATACAAAATGTTCGCCCTGATCCTGGCCCTGACCCTCGCGACTTGGGCCCAAACCTCAACTCAGACCGCCCCTACCACGCCGCAACAGAGCACGGTGCCAGCGGACAAGGCGAAGTGCGCGTGTTGTGACAAGATGGCCGCGGCCGACGCGAAAGATGCGTCCGCCTGCTGCGCGCATCATGACATGAAGAGCATGAAGGACAAGGACGGCAAGGAAATGGCTTCATGCTGCTCTGGAAAGGACGCGAAAGCCAGCGGCAGCAAGGACGCCATATCCTGCATGAAGAACGACAAGGACAAGGCCGCCTCTTGCTGCAAAGATGCTTGCAGCAAAGAGAACTGCAGCAAAGACAAGACGGAAGCCGCGTGCTGCGGTGGGAAGTGCGGCAAGGATCGCGAGAAAGGCTGCTGCTCAGGGCTGAAGACTGAGAAGACCGCGAAGAATTGCTGCGCGAAGGAACTGCACAGCTAGATTGAGGTAATCTCACAGGCCCCGGCGACTCTCGCTGGGGCCTTTTTTCTTCGTAGCGCCGCCGGCCCGGCGGCTGTCGTGAGGGCGTCCCGCCCTCACATGCGAGGACAATACCTTCCTTCGACGGGCTCCCCGGCACGGCTCTCGCTACCGGCGGCGGGACGCCAGCGCTACCTGACCGGCAGCGCGCAAACAGCCCCTTCGGTGAAATTTTCCGCTTCGATTCCGAAGGCGTGATCGAAGCGGGCGCGGTAGTTCTCCCATGCGATGGCGGACGTGAGTTCCACAAGTTCGGACTCAGTGAACCTTTCCCGCAGGCGTGCAAACAGCGCATCGGAGACTTCCACCGGAGTCCGGGTCATGCCGTCGGCATACTCGAGGACGAGCCTCTCCAGTTCCGAAAAGTTAAAATCGGTGCGGTAGCTATTGAGATTGGCGATTTGCTCCGTCGTAATGCCGCTTGCTCTGCCCACGGCAGAGCCGATGTCGATTCAAAACGGACATCCGATGAGGGTTGCGACGCGGAGCTCTGCCAAACCCTTGAGTTTGTGGTCGACGAGCCTGCTGCTGGCCTGGGATTGTTCCATCTGGCCGTATCCCCACAAGATTTTGGGATGATGGGCGGTCACCTGGATCGGCATGATGACGTGGCCCAGCCTGCGCTGCGTCAGGGAATAGACAATGCCGACAAACAAGCGACGGATCAGGCCGCGCTGCTTGCGGGGAGCGCCGGGAATGCGCGCCATGGGGACCTCCTTACGAACCTACGAATCTAATTTATTCTCGTTGCGGGTTGGGCCGTTCATCTCCTCTTGGAGTTTTTGCAGGAGCTGCGCGCGCTGCTCTGTACTCAACTCCCGCTTCAGCTCGTCCAGCGCGAGGGCCACGATGTGGTAGTGGTGGGCGCCGGCGAACTTGGGATCGGCTGTGATGTTGAGCCACAGCTGGTGCATGAGTTCGACATCCTGCGGGCGCATGCGGGGCGTATGGGGCCCGAGGGCGAATTCGCGAATGGTTCCGTCGGGAGCGCAAACTTCCAGCGTCAGACGCGGACGTGGCTCGGGCAGGCGCTCCCAGGCATCGCCTGTAAGCTTGGCCTGTTCGTCGGCAGTGAGTTTGTTGGAAAGCCCGCAGACGACGCGACTGGAATCGAGCCGCTGGGCGGTCACCATGATGGCTTCAAACACATCGGTCGCCGGCACAACCAGCAGCGAGATAGGCTTGCCCTCTTTTTCCGCGACAGCGACGGCAGCGGTGAAAAGCTCCTGCTCGTAGTGGTCAAAAACCTGGCTGGCTTCGAAAACCGTGCTGCCACTGAAACTGTGTTCGCGATGATACAAACGGGCGCTCATGACCACGACATCCTGCTTGCCGGTGTGGGTGTGGCCGAGCACGTGCCGCAAGTAGTAGAGATTGCGCGGGTCGCGTACCGCCACCAGGACATTGCCCGGACGCACGCCCATGGCGCCGCTGCCCAGTTCTTGATTGCCGTAGACACGGAACTGGTCGAGCTGCTCGGGCTTGCCGTGGCGTTCTTTGGCGACATGATGCTCAGAGACAGTGAAGATCGTGAAGAAGACCACACTGAAGACAATGCCGGCGATCGTAGCCTCATACTTGGTGAACAGATTCACAATCGCGGTCATGAAAAGCACCGCGGAAATGACAATCAGGCCAAGGGGAACTTCCGTTTTCCCGATGTGCAAATTCCCAGGAACTTTCCACTCGCGGTTGGCCGGCTCGGTGAAACGCAACACCAGCACCGCCGCTGACTTCATGGTGAAACTCCAGATCACCCCAAAAGCGTAAAGCGCGGCCAACTGGTAGACGTCGCCCCGGCTCAGCACGATGGTCAGCAACTGCATGCACACGATCAGATTGATGATGCGATAACTGGTGCCGTAGCGGTGGTGCGGCTTCTGAAACCAGCTGGTCAGCACACCATCCTCAGCCACGCGGTTCAGGACGCCGTTCGCACCCACGATGGAAGTGTTTTGCGCCCCCGCCAGAATCAGTACGCCCACCAGCACGACGAAGCCGTGGAACAGAAGTTTCAGGCTGGTTGGCCCCACCAGGTACATGGCGATGCCGCCGATGAGGTTGGCGAAAAAATCCGGGCGGACCTTGTCCGGGATAATCATCACCGCGAAGAACGAAACCAGCGAGGTGAACAGCAGGCTGTAGAGAAAAATCACCAGCCCCGTCTTCTCCAGGTTCTTCAACTTGGGGTGTTCGATTTCGCGGTTGACCTGGGCCAGGGTTTCTTCACCGCTCATGGCCAGCACAGAGTGCCCGAAGCCCACAAACAGGATGATCCACGTAATGTGGCCGAACCAGGTTCCGTTGAGCCAGCCCAGCGATTCTTTGTTCAGGGGAATCACGCCCGCATGCAACGGGTTGGGCGGCAACTGCACCGGAGCCCGCAAAACCGTAATCGTGCACCAGATGATCAGAATGACCACCATGACGGTGGTGATGGCCATAATCTGCAACGCCTTCTGGCTGGATTCGTGGATGCCCTGCGTGTTCTTCCACCAGAAATAGGTGACGATGATGACGGCCAATCCGGCGGCGAAGTGATCGTCGGAGAAGTTCAAGGGGCGGTGGAAGGCTACCCCCATGTCCTTGATAAAGCCCGCCAGGTATTGCCCCGCAGAAACCGCGCTGATCGGGCCCGTCAGGACATAGTCGAACAGCAGGGCCGAGACCGAGAACTTGGCCAGAGTTCCGCCCATGGCCTCTTTGACGACGCGGTAGACGCCGCCACGCACGAACATGCTGCTGGACTCGATGTACAACGCACGCACAGCGTAGCTGAACAGCATGACCGCGAGGATGAACCAGGGTGCGCTCTTGCCGATGACTTTTTCGGCATCGCCGCCGGCGTAATAGGCGGAGGATGCCAGGTCGGACAGGACGATCGCGGAGGCGCGCCAGAATGAGATGAAGGTCAGCATCACCGTAGTGGCGACGAAGACCTTTACTACCGGTTTTGTTCCTTCAGGCGCTGTAGCCATGCTTCAGATGGATGGCGGGAACTGCCATGAACGCTAAACCATTGAAGATAGCACAGGGAGGGGCTGGCAGTTTGGAAGGGTTCGTATCAGGTCGCGCCTTCAGGCGTGCCGTAAAGGCTTTCCGCTTGGGATCACGCCTTCAGGCGCTGCCGATTGCGATTCTCGGCGCCTAAAGGCGATTGTCCGAAACCGTTTTACGGCACCGCTGAAGCGGTGCCCTGATACGAATCCATCATTTCATTTTTTGTTGCGCGATCCATTTGTCGGTGCGGGCTTCGAGTAGATCGAGGGGCAGCGTTCCGCCGTCGAGCATCTCGTCGTGGAATTTGCGGAGATCGAACTTCGGGCCTAACTCTTTCTGGGCGCGGTCGCGGAGCTCGCGGAACTTGAGTTGGCCGAGCTTGTAACTGAGCGCCTGAGCCGGCCACGAGATGTAGCGGTCGGTCTCGGACTGAATCGTAGGTTCATCGACCGCACCGGACTTGCGGAAGAACTCCACGACCTGATCGCGGCTCCAACCCTTGGCGTGAATTCCCGTGTCCACGACTAAACGCACGGCACGGAAGAGCTCGGAGGAAAGCCGTCCATAATCCGAGACCGGGTCCTGATAAAAGCCAACCTCCTTGCCCAGTTGCTCGGCGTAGAGCGCCCAACCTTCGATATAGGCGTTGAAGCCCAGACCGTGCAGACGGAATTTCGGCAGACCCTCGAGCTGCTGCTGCACGGAGAGCTGCATGTGATGTCCGGGGACGCCTTCGTGGTAGGCGACCGCTTCGTCGTCGATTAACGAGCGCTCGGCGAACTTGGACGTGGCGACAACCACCCGGCCCGGACGCTTGCCGTCCGGCGTTCCCGTCATGTAGTGAGTCGCAGCGGCCGCCTGAAATTCCGGTATGGCTTCCACGGTAACTGGCGATTTGGGAAGCAACGTGAAGAGTTCCGGCAACTTTGGCTGCATCTGCGCGATGTAATGGCGAAAATCGTCGAGGATCTGCTCGGCGGAAGTTGGAATGTACTTGGGATTCGTCTTCAGCGAGGCCCGGAATGCCGCAAGGTCGGCGAAGCCTTCTTTCTTGGCGATCGCCGTCATTTCGGCCTCGATGCGATCGATCTCGCGCAGACCGAGCTGGTGTATCTCGTCGGGCGTCATGTGGGTCGTGGTCCGGGAGTAAATGTTGTTTTCGTAGCGCTTCTGGCCGTCTGGAAGCGAGGTGACGGAGAGGGTGGTGCGGCCCTGTGGGGCGTACTCCGTCTGAATGAAAGCGGCGAATGTCTTGTAGGCCGGGAGCACGTCGGTGTTGACGGCGTCGCTGATTTGCTGGGTCAGACGCTTCTGCTCTTCCGGCGAAATGCCTGGAGGATACTTCTTGGTCGGCAGCAGGAAGGGATCGGCATCGATGACGCCCTGGCACTGCGCCGGAATTTTTTCCGCCAGGAAGCGCACGGGCATGAGCTTGTCCTTCATGCCGGCGCGAAGCACTTCGGTGACTTGGCCGAGGGCGCGCGGAATCTGGTGCAGGCGCGAGATGTAGTCCTCATAATGCTTGACGGAATCGAAGGGGACGGCAAGCGGCAGGTCGGCGAGATTGGTGTGGATGCCGCTCTGCTGGTTGATCGGCATCTCGTATTCCTTCAGCTCGAAGTCGGCAATGCGCTGCCGCAGGACGCGAATCAGCAGATCGTGGGAGAGCTGGTCCTGGTCGGAGAAATCAGCGGTCTCGATCGCCTCCAGGCGCTGCAGGAAGGCGTCGTCGGCCTGATGGCGGTGCAGGATGGCGTCAAGGGAGTAGTCGGCGAGCCGGTCGTTGTAGCGGTAGTCGCCGAACGCAGTCGCGCGCTCCGGGAAGTTGCGGAGATCAGTTTCATACTGCTCGTCGAACAGGGCATTCTGCGCTGCCAGGCGTTCGGCAGCGGGCTTCGGTCCCTGGGCAGAGGCGACCGTGGCCAGCAGAAGCAGGAAAATTATGGAAATACGCATAGGGTGATTAGCGTAACAGACTAAACCGGCACGCTCCAACCGGGCCGGGTCAATGCGTGGTATCGCCTGTTGACAACGGTTACGCGGGGGCCAGAGCAATGGGGAAACAAAACCGGCGAATGCTCGACGGAAACCGCTGTATCATGGTCGTGTCCTGCCACCGGACACACGAAATCGAGACATGTGCGGCTTCGTCCCACGATCATTGATTCTCCTCCTGTGTTCGCTCAGCCTGCCAGCGTTCTCTCAGGAGGGGACCGCCGTGCGCGTCGGCGTGGCGCTCATGGGCGGCCCCTCGAATCAAATCTCGGCCGTCAAAGAGCGAGACCGCTTGGTCAAGGCGTTGAACCACCACAGACTCGACAAAGAGCTGAAAACCTCCATTGAGGCCGTTGGGCTTGAAGTGTCCCAGGAAACTCAGGCGATTGCCGAAGCGAAAACGAAGAATTGTCGGTTCGTACTGCTCACCACCCTCTCTCAGGTTGGCCCTGCATTCCCCGGGATGCTTTCCGAGATTCGCGCGATCATTGAGCTTCAGCTCGCCGGCGTGCCCGATGGCACAAAATACGCCCCCGAAATGGTGATAGGAGAAGACCCGATGTCGGGCGAGTATGCGGTAGCCGACGCACTCAAACGTGGCGTCTCGCTTGTTGTCGCGGAATTGCAGCGGGCGGACAGCATGCGCCATAGTGGAACCCTGCCTGTGGAGCCCGTGCTTAGGCGAGCGGTTCCCGAACCGGTCGAACGAGACTCGAGCGCTGCTCAAAGCGAACCAACCGTGACCTACCAACCCAATACAGACTCGTCCGCCGCAGAATTCTGCGCCTGGCTGGCCACGGACATTCCCCATGCTGAGGTGCTGCGGAACGTGTGCGAGTTTGCCATGAGCCTGCCGCGCAGGATGCCGAACTTCATTTGCGATGAGGATACTGCGCGCTACCGCGAGAGTAAGCCTGTCGACCAGATCACGGCCCTCTTGCGATACGAGAATGAGAGAGAGTCTTACAGCGAGGTCAAGCTGGATGGCAGGCCCGCGCCAGCTGCCGTAGTGGCCGAGTTGTCCGGCCTTTGGTCCGCAGGCGAGTTTGGGAACAATCTGCGCTCGATTTTTTACCCGGGCAACGAACCGGTATTTGAGTTTTCCGGGGAAAGGAAGATGGGCGCAGGCGCGGCGTGGGTTTTCGCGTACCGGGTTCCGCAGCAAAAGGATCCCGTGTGGTGGCTGAGCGCCGACTATCACGGGATAGCGCCAGCGTACTCGGGCGAACTTTGGGTCGATCAGAAAACCGGCGAGCTACTCCGCTTTGAGTTAGAGGCGAACGACATTCCGAAAGCATTCCCGACGCAGAGTGCTGAAATTCTCACTGACTATGCCAAGGTTGGGTTTGACGATGGTTCGAGCTTCGTGCTTCCCAGTGACGCCACGGTTGCGACCACGTTTCGAGGAGTGGACACGCGCAACGTCGTGCGATTCCGAAATTGCCACAAGTTCCAGGCTAAGAGCCGTATGTTGCTCGAAGTACCCCCGCCAAAGACCACACAGAAATGACTGATCTCGCCATGGCCCCCGCCCTCGCTTGACTGCCCGTCGGCGGAGACCGTTGAGTCTTCGAGAGCCTTAAGGTTTGGGCTGCGGCTTTCTCGGCGCAAGGTAGGTGTGCGTGATCCGGTCGTGCCAGCAGAGGGCGTCTTCGTCGAGAAAGACCCAGGCGTAGCCCATGCCTAAAGAAAGACCAGACAAGCAGGCTGCCAGCACGCGCCAGCGGCGCAGGGCACGGGGCGTTGCCGTGCCGTCGAAGCGGGACAGTTCGAGGCCAGCAACGCGCAACCCTGGAGTGCTCGCGGAGTAAACGATCAGCAGATATTGATAGGCGGACCAGAACAGACAGGGGATTGCGGCAGCGAGCCCCAGGATTTGCACCAGCGGCGGACGGACCGCTGCCACCTTCCAGAATATGTAACCGAACAGGCCCAACGCCGCAGCTACGATCGTCCCGTCGATCAGGGTCGCCAGGAAGCGCCGGCCAAGTGGCGCGCTCTGCAAAGGAATGTCGATGCCGGGGCGCTTTTCGACTTCCTGTTGCTCGGCTGCTTCCATGGTAATTCCGCCGAGCGCCGGAGGCGGAGGCGCAACCTCGGGGACTTCGAGGATTCGCGGTCGCTCGCTGACCGGCTCGGCAAGTTGATCCGGTGGGGGCGGAGGTGGTCCCCAGGCAAACCGTGGGAACTCGATAATTTTCGCGGTGGGATGTACGGTGGGATGTACCGCGGAATGCCCGGTGGAATGTCCGGCGGACTGGTGGGCGGGCTGCGGCGCGGTTTCTGAAGTACGTGCTTGCCCCACAGTTTCCGCGGCAGCGGAGGGCTCGTGCCTCATTCCATCGAGTGCGAGCGCTTGGTTCGAGACCGGCTCGAACTCTGGCGTCGAAAATACGCTCTGAGCATTTGTGCTCGCGGGCACTTCAGGGGCCTCAAACCGCAGGCTGAGAGACGGGTAGCGGGGCGGACGC
>Ga0209415_10009835_pt1 | contig 16360 bp, 10 predicted proteins | sample PeaSoiSIISIP2007_FD_187696 | JGI IMG/M metagenome (GOLD analysis project Ga0209415, IMG submission 187696) | Peat soil microbial communities from Weissenstadt, Germany - SII-SIP-2007 (SPAdes) (version 2) | ecosystem: Environmental > Terrestrial > Soil > Wetlands > Peat | place: Germany...
AATCAGTTCGGTGGCACGTTGGGCGGACCGATTATTAAGAACCGCACTTTCTTCTTTGGCGACTACGAGGGATTGCGGATCCGGCAGGCAACGCCCTTTTTGGAGTTGATTCCCAGCCAGCCAGAGGTCCCGCAGCTGACCGGGGGCGTGGTTTCGGGCGGAGGCGATTTCAGTGCCAATCTGGCGGGACCAACCACCTTCCAGGACACGAGTGGCCAGTTCGGGTCCGCTGGTCTCACCTACAACGTACTGGATTGCAATAACCAACAAACATACCTCGGAGAAATTTTCAATACCCAACTGACCCAGCAGCTTGCCGCAGCCAGCGGGAACTTTCCTACTGGTTTCTGCGGAGTCCCGATTGGAGGGGCATACCCCGTCGGCGGCATGCCCAGCAATATTTTCCCCACTAATCTGATTGATCCACTGGCAGCCCGCCTGTCAGCGTTTTGGCCAACTCCAAATGCCAGCATTGGAGGCAACAACTTTTTTTCGGCTCCGCATCACCAGGAAAGCCGCAACAACTTCGACGTCCGCATCGATCACAAAATCAACGACAAGGACAACGCTTTTGGACGATTCAGTTACGAGAACCAACCCAGTTTCATCCCTCCGCCTTTCAACAATGAACTGGATGGCGGAGGGTTCTTCGACGGTGTTGAGGACGATTCTTACCGCAGCCTGGCTTTAAGTGAAGTACATCTCTTTAAACCCACTGTGATCAATGAATTCCGATTCGGTTACAACCGGATCAACACGCATCGATTTCAACTTAACGCCAACGAGGACCTCAGCGCTCAACTGAACTTTCCCAACGTCCCTTTTGGTCCGGACAACGGTGGCTTGCCGAACATCACCTTCGGCGATGGCACCGCTGGAATCGGAAGCTCCGAATACCTGCCTTCGATTGAGAAACAGAACAGCTTTGTTCTCACCGACAACCTGACTTGGATCCGGGGACACCACTCGCTGAAGTTCGGCACCGAAGTGCGTATAGAACAGTTCACCATCTTCCAGCCCGCCGAGTCGCGAGGCGCTCTGACCTTCGGCAACGGCTTCACCGATAACCCCGCGGACCCCGGAACGGGCGGCAGTTCTTTTGCGAGCATGTTGCTGGGAGTTGCCGACGGTGGCGCAATTACGAGCCTGCACAACATTGACTATCGCCGGCAAATCTACGCCGGTTTCGCACAGGATGACTGGAAGGCCAACGACCGCCTGACCGTCAATCTGGGCTTACGCTATGAGGTCTTCAGCACGGTTAAGGAACACAACAATGAGGAGGGAACTTTTGTTCTCAGCTCCGCCTCGCTGCTTGTTCCCGACGGGCAGAATGAACAACTCACGCCTACGCTCGGAGCAAGCATACCCATAATCCACGGCTCCCGCGGACTGATCCCTCCAGACCTGCACAATTTCGCGCCACGTATTGGCTTCGCTTTCCGAGCCACGGACAAACTCGTGATCCGCAGCGGCTACGGAATTTTCTACGGTGGGCAGGAGAATGGGCCTTACTCTAACCCCAGTCCCGGGTTCAATCCTCCGTTCTTCTCCTCCGAGTCATTTTCCTCGCAATGCGGGAATCTGGCTTCCAATCCGGCCTTCCCTGCCGGGAACGCGCTCAATTGCTCCGAGACGCAGCTGAATACCGTGCCTGCCGGTGGGCCCACCAACTCGAACACGTTGAAAAACGGATTTCCAGCGAATGCGCTCTCCGACCCCAACTCTCCGGAGCTTTATTCCATCCAGCCTAATCTGCGGATTCCCTATAACCAGCAGTGGCACTTTGGGGTGCAATATCAAATGCCGGCCGACACCGTGCTGGATGTTTCCTACGCCGGCTCGCATGGCCTGAAACTCTATGGCTTTTATAACGGCAATGAGGCTGTTCTTGCGAGCGACCCGCGGTTCGCAGCGCAGTGCACGGCAAATTTTGGCCCCCTGCTGAGTTGCCCGCCCGCTCCGCGGCGACCTGTTAATGGGGTGACACCAGGCCTCCCTCCCGGCTCGACTTGCGACCTGAACAACGCTACGGACTACCTTAACTGCAATCCCGTATTTAACACCAGCATCGCAACATTTCGCTCCAACGACGTTTCCAACTACAACTCTTTGCAGGTTCGTTTCGAGAAGCGCCCCACCCACGGCCTGCAATTCCAGGCCGCCTACACCTGGAGTCATGCCCTCGACGACGCTTCCAGCGCCAGTTTGGGATCGCAGAATCAGGGCGACTTCCGACTCCAAAACGATCCCCTTCTGGAATACGGGAACGCGGATTTTGACGTGCGCCAACGGTTCGTCCTGAGCTACGCCTACGATCTACCCTTCGGTAAGAATAAGGCGTTCGGAGGAAGCGCTTCCGGCGTTTGGAACCAGATCATCGGCAATTGGCAGGTTGCAGGCATCACGATCGCAACCACGGGAAACTGGTTTACACCCACCGACATTTCCACTAACCTCTCCACGGCTCCTGAAGGTGGCGGAGAGGTCGCCAGCGCATCGCGGCCCAACGTGGTGGGAAATCCTAACGGACACCGATGCGTAGCGGGAACACTGTTTAACACCTGCGCCTTCGCGACGAACACAGTCATTGGATCGTTCGGCAACGCGGGTCGAAACATCATTCAAGGGCCGGGCGTCCAGAACTGGGATATTTCTTTGTTTAAGATTTTCCCCATCAGCGAACAAAAGCGCCTCGAGTTCCGGGCCGAGTTCTTCAATGCTTTCAATCACTACGATCCGGAGTTCAGTAATCCCGGTAACTTTAGTGATACAAATCTCGCTACCGAGCACGGGTTGGATGAAACAGCGGCGCAGACCGGATGCACGAACGGTAACTCAAATTCCAATTGCGCCTTTGGCTTCGCCCAAGCCGCGCACGATCCAAGGTTCATTCAATTTGCGTTGAAGTTCTATTTCTGAGACCCAGCTCGCAAGTGGAGGCAAGCCTCGAGGCGGCATTTGCCTCCGCTTGCCGTGGGGGCAGCGGTCCCCCGGCGTACAGCGAGAAATGGGCAATCCAAGCGATTCTGCCGTGATGGAAGAAGCCTTCCGATGATCGGTCTCTCGCGAACCATCGCTCAAATCATCTTAGGTGTCTCCGTCGCCCTGTCTGCCACGGCTCAAGCGCCAACCGCCGCGTCTGCTCCAGCAGAATCCACGGATGACGAAGGGGCTCTCCGTGCGTTCGCAGCGATCCATCCCATCGATGTTCACGTTCATGTCTTCAAGACCGATCCTGCATTTCAGAAGATGCTCGAACGGCTGAACCTGAAGCTGCTGAATATCCTGGTGATGGACGACTCGAACCCCAATCGCAAGCAGTTGCAGCGGCAGATCGACGATGCACAGGCGCTGGTGCGGTCGAGCCGTGGCCACGTCGCCCTGTGCACGACCTTCGATCCCTACAAGTTTGGTAGTGTCTCATTCAGTGCCGACGCCATCCAGCAGATCGACCGCGACTTCGCGCAAGGAGCGCTGGCGGTCAAGATCTGGAAGAACATCGGAATGGAAATCAAGGACAGCAGCGGCCAATACATCATGGCCGACGATCCGAAGTTCGAGCCGATGTACAAAGACATCGCCGCCCACGGCAAGACGCTCATGACGCATCAGGCTGAGCCTGATGTTGCCTGGGGGCCACCGGACGCCTCCGATCCGTCCTGGTCCTACTACCAGGAGAATCCGCGATGGTACATGGCGAACCGGCCCGGGTTCCCGTCAAAGCAGAGGATTCTCGACGCGCGTGATCATGTGCTCGCTAACAATCCCGAACTACGCATGGTGGGAGTTCATCTGGGCAGCATGGAGCGGAATCTCGACAACATCGCCAGCCATTTGGACAAGTATCCGAATTTTGCCATCGACACAGCGGCGAGAATGGAATACCTCATGCTGATGCCGCCGGACAAAGTCAGTGCATTTCTGATCAAGTATCAGGACCGCGTCCTGTACGGCACTGATCTCGATTTACACGCGGACGCCGAACTCCGGGATGCGCTGACCGAATGGCAGTCCACTTACGTGCGCGACTGGAAATTCCTGGCGACCGGCGAGACGCTTACCGTGGAAGGCAAGCAGGTGCGCGGATTAAGCCTGCCCCAGCCGGTGCTTCAGAAGATATTTCGCGACAATGCTATGCGCTGGATTCCAGGATTGTGATGTGCCAGTTCATTCGTTAGGAAGCGCGAAGCTGATCACATCGCTGCCCGCGGCGATGGCCACGTGCTGGACCCCGTCGACCGCATAACTCATCGGCGAAGCGCGCATGGACTGGCCAGTGTTGAATTGCCAGAGCGCGCGGCCGGTCCGCGCTCCCACCGCTTCCAGCGCTCCGGCGTCGTTTCCGAAGAACACCAAGTCACCCGCGGTGGTCAGCGTCCCGCCCCAGGAATTGCCTCTGCCAACTTGAGGATAGCGCCAAACGATCTTCCCCTCGGGCACGGAGTACGCCAGGAGAACTTTCTGAGCATGGTCATCGGGCGCAAGCTTCGTGCCCGTATCGTAAAAAGTTTGGCCTTGGGCAAACTCTTGCGGGTGTGCGAAAAAGACGCTGCAACTCTCCAGCGCCATGACGTAGAAAAGTCCGGTGACAGGATTGTAGGAAGGTGAGAACCAATTCGTGGCTCCGTCGATGCTCGGGCAAATCTGCGTGCCCTCCGCGCTGGGTATTTTTCCTGAAAGTATGGGGTGGCCGGAGGCGTCAATTCCCTTGGCCCAGGTCAACCTCTCGACGAACGGTGTCGCTTTGAGGAACTTTCCGTCGGCGCGGTCGAGAATATAAAGAAACCCGTTACGGTTGGCCTGCACCAGCAAGTCGCGCATTCGGCCGTTCACTTTCGCACTCAGCAGCACGGGCGTCTCGTTGGCGTCGTAGTCGTACAGGTCGTGGGGAGTGAACTGGAAGTACCATTTCAACGCACCGGTATTTGGGTTCAGAGCCAGGACGCAGGCAGTGTAGAGGTCGTCACCGGGTCGGGAGTCTCCCACGAAATCAGGCGCCGCGTTGCTGGTTGTCCAGTAGACTGTGTCGAGTTTAGGGTCGTAGGTACCGGGCATCCACGTGGTTGCCCCGCCATGGAGGTAGGAATCGCCCGGCCAACTGGAAGATCCAAACTCACCCGGCCCGGGAATGGTCCAGAAACGCCATTTCGGGTTGCCGGTCGTAGCATCGTATGCGGCGACGAAACCACGCACGCCAGAGTCACCGCCGGAGGTCCCCACGATCACTTCGTCTTTCACAATCAGCGGCGCGCTGGTTGCGCCGTATTGTTTTGCCTTGTCTGCGTAGGTCACATCCCACAGCAGGCGTCCGGAGCGCGCGTCGAGGCAAAGCAGGTGAGCGTCATCGGTTTCCATGTAGACGAAGTTCCGCCAGACTCCGACGCCGCGGTTCTTGTGAGCCGCGGCATCGTCAAGCAATCCTGAGCTCACCGGCCTTTGGTGATGCCAGATAACCCGGCCCGTCCGCGCATCGAGCGCCCATGCATCGTTGGCCGAGGTGACATACATTACGCCTCTGACGACGACGGGCGTCACTTCGAGCCTCTCGGAATTCGAAGGATGGAAGATCCACGCCGCGCGGAGCCGCGCGACATTGGCCGCGGTGATTTGGTGCAGGGCGCTGTAGCGGCGGCCGCTGTAGTCGCCGTTGTAGGAAGTCCAGTTGGCTCCGGGAGGCTGCGTAAGGAGGTCGTTCGGGCTCACGTTCACGTCGGCAACGACGGGAGCCTGCCCCTGTTGCGCCCCCTGTTGTCCTTCCGCGGAAAAGCAGAACAGACTGAAGGCGGCCAGTGCCGCCGCGGTGAATTCTTTCTTGAATGATCTCATGTCAGTGGTTTTCGGGCGCGCCCACTTGAACTTCCTGAAGAGCACCTCGGTCCAGCCCGTTCGAGTCTTCGAGATGAAGTGAGATACGGGAGGTCTTTGCAGGAGGGGTTAATTCCGTCTCCAGCACGACAAGATCGGTAGGGTCTACCTGGGTCAGAGGCGTGGTTCCCACGCTGGCGCCGTGTTCGTCGTAAAGGTGCGCGACCAAGCGTCCCGCGAAAAATACTCCGAAGGAACCAGAGAGCCGGATGTGGCCAGTTTCCAAACGTGTGGCCTGAAGAGGACGTGCCACGATGCCTGCGTCCTCCACGCCATGGAACTCGCTGCCGGCGCGGGTGGGAAACCACTCAGTGTCGAGATCGCGAGTCTCGCCCGGTCGCAACTGAACGAGAGGGCTATTGATCTCGGCTTCAAGATAATAAGGGACTCCATCGCCTCCGGAGGTCAGCGAAGGCTCCCCGTCGGAGCTTAGCCTCGTCTCGGGGCCATTCGTCCAAAAAATAACCGAAGCCTTGCCGGGGTAGGTTTCGTTCTTTTCGTAGTGGAAGCGCTCGACCATGGCATAGCGGCTGTCGCCATCGACTACCGCGAGCCAGCCTGGCGTCGAGTCAAGCCACAGTTCGGCTGCGAGGTGCATGTAGTGCAGCGCGAAGAGGCCGTCGTCTCTGACGGAGACGGCTGGATTCTCTGCCGGACCGAACCGAACGTGGTAGCGATTCAGATAGCTGCTGGTTGGATTCGCCGGGGTGAAGGTCCAGAAATTGTGGCTGCCTCGCGCGGGAGTGGACGAATCTGCAGTGTTGTATTGCGAAACTGATTGCATGGACCACTCGATGACGTGCCCCGTTTTGTTCTGCATGGTTGCGTGAAAACGAATTCGCGGGGAATCGGCGTCCAAGTGAATCGTGCGTCCGATCTGAATCCCGGTTTGCGGATCCACGGGGCCAATCAGCTCGATTTCACATTCCTGCCCTTCCGAAACCTTTCGAAAGGCGTACGGGCCGTCGTCGAGCAAATCAGAATTGCCCACCCACTCCTGTTCATTGTCATTTCCTTCGGGCAGGAGCCAGAGCTTGTCGCCTCCGTAGTTAAACCACCGCGATGGATCGGGCGGCAAGTATTTTCCTTCGTACTTCGGATTCACGAAGAGGAAAGGATGCCCGGCGAAGATCACTTGCATCAGTCGTCCGCCATTCTGCGGTACGACTTCCAGTTTTAGCCAGCGGTTGGAAAGCTCCTGCGCGCTCCAACCCTTGTAATTCGTGGCCTCAACGCGACACGACGAACTCGGCTGGGTAGGCTCACCTTTAGCCTGGGCAAGTGCAACGTTCAGGTTCACCAGCCAAAGAAGCAAAGCCACCGCGTAGCGCCGCATCTTGTCCTCTTTCTGGATCCGCGCTGCCATAATACATGTCTACTCGCGCAGCGGTAATTCCTAGACAACTGCTAGGGTATATACACGTTTTCACGGAACGAAACCAAAACCAATCAAACGCAATAATTTGATTTGCGTCAAGCAGATTTTGTGGTATATCAGGTTCACCGTTGGTGGTGCCACTCTCTGCGAAAGTGTCTTTCGGCGCTGATTATGAGAAGAGCGACGTGACCTGGCGAATCGTCTGTGCGCTTGGGTTGATCCTCATGTTCTTCGGTGCGATGGGCGAGGCCGTTTGCCAGAACCCGAAGAGCGCAGAGTCTGCGCCTTCTCTGGACTCTAACTCTTCGAGAGGCAAGAGCATTTTCGAGGCGAAGTGCGCGACTTGCCATGGACTTGACGGGCTCGGTGGTGAGCACGCGCCTGATATTATCCGCCGCGCCGCCGTGAAGACTCTCTCGGATCAGGCGCTGCTCAACTTGATTCACGATGGGATTCCGGAAGAAGGAATGCCGAGCTTCACCAGCATTGGCCAGGAAGGTGGTCAGGCAGTCGTCGCTTATATTCGCTTCCTGCAAGGTAAGTCCGCTGGGGATTCCGTGCCCGGCGATCCGGTCCGGGGCAAAGATCTTTTCTTCGGAAAGGCCGGTTGTTCAGCCTGTCACCAGATCGGAAGCCGGGGACAGTTCTTCGCTGGAGACCTTGCAGGGTTTGCGCGAGATCATCCGGGGAACGAGATTCGCGACGCGATTCTCCGGCCGACCGGAGAACAGCAAGAGACCGTGACCGCGGTTGGACGGGATGGACGCAAGTTCTCCGGCATGATTCGGAATGAAGACAACGCTTCTCTGCAACTGCAGGATGGAGATGGCCGGTTTTATTTGCTCATGAAGTCCAGCCTGGTCTCCGTGCAGCGGAAGGCTGGGGACCCTATGCCTGTCGATTACGCGCACCGGCTCAGCAGCTCGGAGCTTGATGATCTGGTCGGCTACATTTTGCGCGAGGCCCACTCGGGAAAGAATGAGGAGCCTCATGCCCAGAATTGAGGGCCGGGCGGGAACGAAATCTATCGTGGAATCGGGAGCACTGAAAACCCTGCTGCTGGTCTTTCTGCTGCTCACACAGTGTCTCCGAGCGCAAGAGCGGCCGGTGGATCCCACCTGGTTGCGTCGCTACGTTCCCGAACTGGCGGAGGCGAAGGCCGCTCTCGCCTCTGACACTTGCCACTACCGAGCGATGTTCGGGGAAGGTGACAAGGACAATCGATCTCTACAAACCGTAGCTCGCTTCGGCGAAGTTACGCTGGATGCTCACGGGAATTGCCAGACCGTAACCTACGACCGCCAAGAGGAAATCTATTTCGTCGTCGAAGGCGGAGGTTTGCTGCATTACGAAGATCAGGTCGAAGGGCTGCGCAAGCATGACTTCACGTACTTGCCCCCGGGAGTGAAACATTCGATATCCAACCATGCCGATCAGCCGCTGCGCGTGATGGTTATGGGGTTCAAGATCCCGCAATCGATTTCGATCGGTGCGCCGTTGCCGCATCCGAAGGTTGCAAACCTAGAGGATGCCGAAGAGGAGACTGTCAGCGGTCACCCCAATTCGGTTTTGTACAAACTTCTGGCCGGTCTGCACACCGGGAAGCGGGACTTGATTGATGAGGCCTACGTGATGGACAGTTTTTTCTGGATGGACTTTGCGCCCGGAGGCACGAACTGGCCTCACCATCACGAGGCGGCGGAAGAAATTTATCTGGTGATCGACGGCCAGGGCGAAATGGTTGCCGGCAGTGGGATAGACGGGGTCGCAGGCCGCTATCCTGCCAAAGCTGGGGACGCTTACTACTTTCGTCCCAACTGCACGGTCGGCTTCTACAATCAAAACAAACCCGGGGCGAAGGCTTATATTCTGGCGGTTCGAGCGCGCGTCCCACTGCATGAAGATGAAGAGTAGTCACTTAATTCTGGAGGTGTCGAAATGTATGCCATGAAACCTAGCCGGCGGTCATTCATGAAATGGGCGGCGGCGGCTCCGCTACTGAGCCAAATTGCGGTGGCTGACCTTTACGCCAAGGCTGCGAGCGCAGTCGGGAAAGACCCGCGGCAAAATTGCTACAGCCGCCTAGGAGTCAAGACCGTCATCAATTGCCGAGGGACCTGGACCTTCCTCAGCGGCTCCCTGGAGTTTCCTGAAGTTAGCGAAGCTGAGATCGAAGCAGGGAAGTATTTCGTAAATGTGCTGGATTTGCAGCGTGGCATTGGGCGCCGCTTGGCGGAGCTTACCGGCGCGGAGTCTGGAATGATCACCTCTGGTGCCGCTGGCGCCATGGCGGTTTCAACCGCAGCATGCATGGCAGGCACGGATGACAAGCTTGTCTGGCAACTTCCCGACACGACTGGCCTCAAGAACGAAGTGATAATGTGCGGCGGGCGGAGCGCTTTCGATAGTGCGATCCGGCTCACTGGCGCGAAGCTGGTGCTCACCTATTCACCGGAGGAGCTTGCCAACGCCATCAACCAGAACACGGCAATGATCTACACCACGCACCTGGGCGACGAGTTGCAGAAGGAACTCGCGATCGCGAAAGATCATAAGGTGCCGCTGCTGCTCGACGATGCCGCGGGCATTCCTCCGGCTGACAATCTCAAGCTGTACGCTCGAATGGGAATTGACCTCTGCACGTTCTCGGGCGGGAAGGGCCTGCGCGGGCCGCAGTGCAGCGGGGTGCTTCTCGGGCGAAAGGATCTGATCGAGGCGGCCCTCATGAATTCCAGCCCGCGGGAGGGAGCCGTGTGCCGTCCCATGAAGGTGGGGAAAGAAGAAATGATTGGCTGCCTCACTGCCGTTGAGACCTGGCTGAACCTGGATGAGAAGAAACTCTACCGCGAGTGGAACGACCGGGTGGATAACATTCGGAAGCTGGTCGAGACCGTGCCGGGGGTAGAGACGAAGATCTACATTCCAGATGATGGGAACCGTTATCCTACGCTGAAGGTCTCGTGGGATCAGAAGGCTTGGGGATTTACCATCACGGACTGCGTGCAGGCTCTACGTGCGGGCGACCCGGTCATCGAAGTACTCGGTGCGGATAATCCCAGCCTGGTAAAGTCGGTTCGCGAGGGCAAGCCGAACCCGACGAGGAAAGAGCGGCCGCAAGCAAGCCACATCGAACTGGTTTCGATGACTATTCAGCCCGGGGAAGAAGTGATCGTGGGACAAAGATTGCGTAGCATTCTGGGAGCGGCACAAAAAGGAAAAGCAGCATAGCGTCGCGCTTCCCTTTCAAAGGCTGAGGGCTGAATGAAATTATTTCTTGCGGGATTGTTGCTGTGGTGCGGTGTCGGCGCACAAGCGCAGGTAGGGCCTTCCCAATCTCCTGCGGTGCGTGGTGCCAGCCCATCTAGTGTGGATGCGGGAGACTACATCTACATTTCGGGTCAAGGACCTCGCGGGGCGGATGGCGCATTGCCGGCAACTTTTTCGGCTCAAGTCCGGCAAACCCTCAATAATCTTAAATCGGTTGTCGAGACCGCCGGGTTGACGATGGATCATGTGGTCTACACCACGGTCTACCTCACCGATATCAACCAATACGAAGAAATGAACCGCGTATTCGGTGAGTTCTTCGGGAAGATTCCGCCGGCTCGCGCTGTGCTCGGCGTTGCCGGGCTGCCGGATCCGCCAATTGGGATCAACGCGGTCGCGATACGTAATCTGACGGAGAGGCGGGCCGTTTCTCCGCCGGGCTACAAGTCGGAGGAACCGTTTTCGCCCGGCATTCTTACTCATGATCGTTTGTTCGTCTCTGCGATGCCGGCTACCGCAGGCGACAAAGCTTCAGACGATCCCGCGGCCCAGGTGGACTTCGCGCTTGACCGCATGAGGGCAGTGGTCGAAGCAGCTGGACTCGACCTCGGCTACATGGTTTTCGTCAATCCTTACTTGCTTGCGAGTTTCCCGGCGCGGGTCATGAATCAACATTATGCGAGCCGGTTTGAATTCGGCAATACGCCGGCACGGGCGACGATCGAGGTCTCGAGCCTCCCCGGCGGAGCGCAAATCGAGTACACCGGCGTTGCGGTTCGCGATTTGAAGGAGCGCCGGGCTGTTCGTCCGAAAAACATGCCGCCCAGCCCTACCGCGAGCCCCTGCGTTTTTGCCGGCGATACCTTGTATTGTTCCGCGAAGAGTGGGTTTATCCCCGGAGCGAACGGTGGAGTCTATACCTCAACCACAGCGGTCCAGCTCCGGCAGACGATGCGCAACCAGATGGACAATCTTGAAGAAGCCGATATGGATTTCTGCCAGGTCGTGTCGACGAATGTTTACCTCGATAACATGGCCGACGCTCCGGAATTCGACGAAGTGTATGGGAAATATTTCCGTGGTACGCTGCCGGCGCGGACGACCATCCAGCAGATCACGCCTGCCGAGCGCACTCCCGATAAGGATGGGCATTATCCTGACTTGGAGCAGGTTTCGCTCATCGCCGTCCGAAAAGACTGCCACCACTAGAAAATCATTCCCCTCTCGCCCCGCAAACAGTGGAAGGCTCACTTTGCTGGACTGCTATTCTCTGCCGCCTGCAATTTTCCTCGGAGCACGGTTAGAGAAGCGGCGGGCAGGTCGTACAGGGCACTCTCCCCGCCTTTAATTTGCGAGCTTGTAGGGGGACCGTCGGGATCAGCGTAGCCCTTATTCCTGGCGGCGTGCCACTGGTATTGCGCCTTGCCGAACGTGATCATCGCGACCGGCCCGGAGAAGAACGTATCGCGGTTGTTGTCTGCATTATGAAATACGATTCGGACTTCATGAGCGTGGTCGCGATCTTTGTTAATGAGCATGACGGACCATTGACCATCCGGGCGTTGTAGAGGATAGGCCGTTACCAATACGTGTCCGTCGGAGTCTTTCACGTCGCTGGAAGCGGCATAGAGCCTGTGCTCGGCGTCTTTGGGTTGGGCCCACTCCTGCGTAAGGAGCTGCGTGCCGAAGAATTGTGCGGTCTTCTGCTGAATCTCATAATGATCGTCGACCATGAACATGTGGTAGGTTCCCCAACTGTTCGCGCAGGCGGGATGAGGTGGAGAGTATGACAAGGCATGATAATAGTGGGTCGATTGCCCGCCCGCAGTTAAGAATCCTCCGAAAGAATCGGCCAGCCATAGAGCGCCGAAGATGTCGACTGCAGCCTCGCCGCCGTGATCGTTGGTTTCGGTGTCGAGCAGCGGAACGCCGGGAGGCAAGCCGTCGTCGCGCCAGACCTTCATGATATGAGTGATCAACTCCGGTTCTTGATAAAGATTTTCCCAGGGCGTTTCACATCCGTCGTAGGGATAGTGCTCGAATGACATGAATGCAAGATCCTGGAGGCGTCCATGCGCCTTCAGATAATCGAGAAAGCGGCCGAGCCAGGAAGTGCGCCCTTGCGCATCGGGCCAGGCTTTGATGTCCTCTGTGACTCCTTCAAATACGGGGCCGCCCAACTTGAAATCCGGGTCGACACGGTGGAGAGCAGTAGCGAATTGCAAATACAGAGCGGCATAGTCTTCGGGCTGCATGTATTGGCCGTCGGGCTCTTCGCCCATTTCGATGTAGGACACCGGATAGCCACGCTTCTTGATGTAGGCCATTTGCGCCGCCGCGTCCTCGGGTGTGCTGTACAACATTGCTACGGGAACAATGGCAGGCAGGCCGCGAGTGATTCCGCTCGTGAAGAACAGGTCAAAGCCGGGCTGATCTCCTGATTCCATGCGGTCCGGCGCTATGTAAAGATCGGAAGGCTCGTGCCAGGGATCGACCGATGAGCACAGAGTGAGCGTTTGTTTCTGATCGGGCGAGTGATGCAGGAAATCCTTGAATTCGTTCTTCTCATCGATGGTTCCGAGGTAAACCTCGCGGATGGAGTAGCCGACGCAATTTCTGCGATCGCTGGAACCATGGGTATCGCAGGTGTTCGAGGAGCGAGTCATCAACACGCGCACGAATTTTGTGGACACCGGAGAGGAATCGAGACGCAGGGTGGTAGTGCGGCCCTTTCCATCCGTTACGGTTCCTGACGCGAACGGCTTCCAGGCTCCTTTGTCCTGGTCGTCCATGGCGTCGCCGTCGCCTACCCAATACTGCACTTCGTAGGCTTGCGCGTAGGGCTCTGCCCAGGCGATGCGAATGGCGTTGATGTCTTCTTTCTTGTCGAGAGCGATGACTACCCATTGCGGATGGAGCGAATCGTCTTCTCCTGTGAATTCTTTGGTGAGATACGGATTGCTCTTCCAGTAGGACTGAAGATCTCCATCGTCGAGACGCGAGAAGCCGTCGAACTCTGATCCTCCGTTTCGCGTGAAGCCGCGGTGACGGAGGGAATAGCCGTAGGAGTGGCGGATCATTTCTTCTGTTGGAGTTGCGGAGCCGGTGAAATATCCCTTGCCCGCGGGATCGCTCCAAGCGCCCCTGGGATTCCAATGCCAGGCCTGCACAAATAAATCTGTATTTTGGCGGTAGCTGATGACTCCCCAGCCGGCGGACAAGACCTGCTTGATCTGATCGGGACGGAAAAACATGTCAGTGGCGTTACTGGGCACGCGGTCTACAGTCGAACCCAGGGCATAGAGAGGGCTGAACGTGTTTACGACGTGACTGGGGGTGGCATCGACGCGAACCGTTTGTGCGATTCCATTTGAGGAGCAGACGAGGGTAATCCACAGGAGAACGATTCTGTTTAGCGTTCTGCGCAGAGTCGATTGAGGAAGAAATGGCAGGTTGCTTTCCATGGCGTGCCCTTCTGAGGATTTGAGCGCGGTCCTCGCGTAAAGTCATACATTAAATCGACGCACTTCTGCTATGCGCAACGGCGGCGGCTTTCACGGAATGAAACTCGGGTTTAGGCTGGCGTCGATTTAGCCGCGCTCTTTGTATAATTGCGAGACTCCAAGAGGTGCAATCCTGCGCCGTCAAGCGGAGCGCTCTTCATGCTCGTCAAAGTATTCGGTGATCGAGTCACTCTGGGGCAGTCGGCCGCCCAACAGGCGGCAGCGGCCATTCGCCGCGCGATCGCCGAGCGTGGCCAGGCTCGAATCGTTGCTGCGACGGCGGCGTCGCAACTCGAATTTCTGGATGCTTTGACCAAGGCGCCGGGGATCGACTGGTCGAAGGTAGAAGCTTTTCATCTCGATGAATATGTTGGCTTGCCGGTTACGCATCCGGGAAGTTTTCGCAAGATGCTGCTGGAACAGTTGGTGCGGAAAACCGGAATTGCTGACTACCATCTGCTTGACGGCGATGCGGCAGATCCTTCAGAAGTGGTGCGGCGCGTCGGCGAACAACTTGCATCGACGCTTGTCGATATCGCATTCCTTGGCATCGGCGAGAACGGCCACATCGCATTCAACGATCCGCCGGCCGACTTCAGGACTGAAGAACCCTACATCATCGTGAGCCTCGACGAAGCCTGCCGGCAGCAGCAGGTGGGCGAGGCCTGGTTCGCCGACATTTCGCAAGTGCCGGAGCGGGCGATCTCGATGTCGGCAAACCAGATTCTAAAGGCCAGGGAAATACTGGCGGTTGTGCCCGGCCCGCGCAAGGCGGACGCGGTGAAGCTTTGCCTTGAGGGTGCGATCAGCCCGATGGCGCCGGCATCGATTCTGCGCAGGCATCCTAACGCCACCGTGTATCTCGACAGGGCCTCGGCTGCGCTACTGAGCCCAGCCTTGCAGAATGCGCTCAGCGAAGCTTCACAGGTGATGGTTAATTCTTGACGCGCGGTTCGCGAACAATCAAACATGGGGAACGTCGGGAAGCCGATTGCTTCGTTGCGCTGGTGGATTGGCGGCCTGCTGTTTGCTTCCACGGTCATCAACTATATTGACCGGCAGACGCTTTCGCTACTCGCGCCTTATCTCAAGCTCGATTACCACTGGACAAACTCGGACTATGCGAATATCGCGATCGCGTTCCGCGTAGCTTATTCGATCGGACAAACCGTCTTCGGGCGGCTCATGGACCGCATCGGCACACGCCGCGGGCTGACTCTCACCGTGATCTGGTATTCGGCCGTCTCGATGCTGACATCGTTCGCGACCGGCTTTTACAGCTTTGCCACCTTTCGCTTCCTGCTGGGAGCGGGGGAATCCGCTAACTGGCCGGCCGCAACTAAGGCAGTTTCGGAGTGGTTTCCCAAACGCGAGCGCGCGCTCGCCACTGCCCTTTTTGATAGCGGTTCTTCGATCGGAGCAGCCGTCTCCCCATTTATTGTGTTGGGAATTTATTTTCGCTGGGGATGGCGCCCGGCGTTCATGATCCCGGGCATTCTTGGATTTCTCTGGCTGATTATCTGGCGATGGCTGTACTACCCTCCGGAGGAGCACAGCCGGATTGGCCAAGGCGAACTCGAAATGATCGTCGCCGACAAACGTGAATCGACTGCGCACGAGCAGGGCAAAGCCCGGCCACGGTGGAGCGATCTGCTGAAGCTGCCACAGACCTGGGGCGTTATTATCGCAAAGTCGTCCACTGACCCCGTCTTTTTCTTCATCACGGAGTGGTTCCCTATTTACTTGGTGGCGAAGGGCATCGAGCTGCGGACTGGATTGATCGCCGTGTGGATTCCATTCATCGCCGCGGATCTGGGCAGCTTCTTCGCGGGTGGAGCTTCCGGATACTTGATCAAGCGCGGATGGTCGTTGGGCGCGGCGCGTAAAGCGCTGATTGTTTTTGGCGGAGTGGGCATGACCATGCTCATCCCCACGATTTTCACCACTAACCTCTACTTGATTGCGCTTTTGTTTGCGGTTGCGACCTTTACCTATGCGGGTTTCACGACGATGGCGAACGTGCTGCCATCTGACCTGTATCACAGCGAATCGGTGGCGTCCGTGAGCGGGTTCAGCGGCACTGGGGCTGGCATTGGAACGATTGTAGCCTTCAAACTCATCGGCTATTTTTCCGACGCACGCCAGGCAACGGGCACTCATTCCTTCGATCCGATTGTTATTATCGCCGGGCTGGTGCCCTTCGCCGGCATGATTCTGGTTTTGATGTTGGTACGCAATACGCAAGCGACGAATGAGGGCTTGGTGCGCCAAATCTGAGACCTTGAGTACACTGGAGGCAGTTGAGGAGACGGTGTGAAGATCACAGATGCCAAGGTGTTTGTCT
>Ga0209415_10009837_pt1 | contig 16357 bp, 13 predicted proteins | sample PeaSoiSIISIP2007_FD_187696 | JGI IMG/M metagenome (GOLD analysis project Ga0209415, IMG submission 187696) | Peat soil microbial communities from Weissenstadt, Germany - SII-SIP-2007 (SPAdes) (version 2) | ecosystem: Environmental > Terrestrial > Soil > Wetlands > Peat | place: Germany...
GCAGTATGACAGCGGCACTGTCTATCACAAGATCCGCGCGGACCTTTCGGCCAAGGGAGTCCTCTTCACCGACACCGACACCGCGGTCAAGGAGCACCCCGAGATCGTCCGGAAGTACTTCGGGAAGATCGTTCCCTACAACGACAACAAGTTCTCCGCGCTGAACAGCGCGGTCTGGTCGGGCGGCAGCTTCGTCTACGTGCCTCCCGGCGTCGACGTCGGGATCCCGCTCCAGGCCTACTTCCGCATCAACGCGAAGAACGTGGGTCAGTTCGAGCGGACGCTCCTCATCGCCGACAAGGGCGCCAAACTCCACTACATCGAGGGATGCACCGCCCCCGTCTACTCCACCAACTCCCTCCACGCGGCCGTGGTGGAGGTCGTCGCCGAGCCGAACGCCAAGATGCGGTACACGACCGTCCAGAACTGGTCGAAGAACGTCTACAACCTGGTCACCAAGCGCGCGGTCGCCTACGAGAACGCGCTGGTCGAGTGGGTCGACGGGAACATGGGCTCCAAGGTGACGATGAAGTATCCGTCGGTCTACCTGCGCGGTCGGGGCGCCCGGGCGGACATCCTCTCGGTTGCCTTCGCCAGCCAGGGCCAGATCATCGACTCGGGGGCCAAGGCGGTCCACTCCGCTCCGGACACCTCGAGCAAGATCGTGGCGAAATCGATCGCGATCCGCGGAGGCCAGACGAGCTACCGCGGCCTCCTCCACGTCGCGCCCGGCGCGACCGGCGTCAAGGCGGCCGTCCGGTGCGACGCGCTCCTCCCCGACGAGGAGGGGCGGTCGGACACGTACCCCTACAACGAGATCCACGAAGAGGACGCGACCATCACGCACGAGGCGGTGGTCGGGAAGATCGGCGAGGAGCAGATCTTCTACCTCATGAGCCGCGGGCTCAACGAGTCGGATGCGATCCACCTCATCCTGATGGGCTTCCTGGCCGAGTTCGCGAAGGAGCTCCCGATGGACTACGCCATCGAGCTGAACCGTCTCATCCAGCTCGAGATGACCGGCGCCGTCGGATAGACCGGACGGCGGAGGGACCCGGTCTCCCCTAGGGGGAGGCGGGCGACCGTGCGCGCGGCACCCTCGGGACGTCGGTATGCGACTTCACGAGGTCGATCGCCGCGAGCATCGTGGCGTAGGCGAGGTTCGCTTCCGCCGCCAGCTCCGACCGGGTCCGCGGCCCCGGCCGTTCGAGGAGGGCTTGGGCGCTCGCGATCAGCTCCTCGGCGGTCGATAGGCTGGCCGGGTCCCGGACCGCGCCCGGGGGGTCCCGAACGAGCTCGAGGGTTTCGGTGAGGTCGTCCGAGAGGGAGCGGTGGAGCTCGCGGAGGATTGGTTCCGGGAGAGCTTCTGGGTCCAGGACGAGCGCCATCCGCGAGTCCTCCGTTCGTTCAGCGCATCTTCGCGTCGAACCGCCACTCGGGCGCCGCTTCCGTGCCCGTCACGGAGAGCGCGGGGAGGAGCGGGTAGTGGCCGTCGACCCAGGCCACCTGGCCGCCGTCCCAGCGGGTGCTGAGGGAAGGGTAGAGGAGCTCCCGGAGGCCGGCGACGGGGGCGCGGTCGTACACGTAGGAGAGGAATCCCTCCCCGATCATCCGGACCGCGTCCGACCGGTTCATCCCTCGGGACTCGAGGTAGAAGACCTTCTCCGGGTCGACCGGGGCGACCGAGGTCGAGTGGGTCGCCTTGACGTCCCGGCACAGTATCTCGAGGATCGGGATCGTGTCGGAGCGGGCGCCCTTGGAGAGGAGCATCGCGTGCTCGGAGATGACCGCGACCGTCTTGCGGGCCCCGGGCTCGATGCGGACCAGACCCCGGCTCATCCCCCGCGCAGAATCGGTGAAGACGCCCCGGGTGATCGACTGGCCGTGGGTGTCGGTCGAACTATGCGTGAGGTCGAACGAGCTGTCGTACGACTGCTCGCCGGCCCCGTAGAACGCCTGCAGGTCCTCGACACTCGACCCGGGACCCGTGAGGCGGGTGTGGTTGCGCATCTTCGTCCGGTATCCGCCGAGGCCGTTCCAGAGCCACGCGAGGCGGGAGCTTCGCCCCGTCATCGCCGTCCGTCGATAGACGGAGACGACGTGAAGGTCGGGCGCGTGGACGCCGAGGTAGACGACCTTCGCCTCGTCCCCGAGCTCGAGGTCGGCGCGGGAAGCGTAGAGCCGCTGCCCCGTGGCTCCGTGCGGCGTGCTGAACACCTCCTCCGTGGCGAGCAACTGGCTGCTCTTGCCGGAGTGGATCGAGCGTCGGATCGAGAGCGACTCGTGGGGGTGGGAGAGGACCGAGACGTCCTGGAGGCGAACCGGCTCGCGTACCCCATCGGGGATGTCGAGACGGTAGCCACGGTTGAGGACCGTGCTGGCGAGCGCGGAGAGCCGGTCGGTCTGCTCCTCCGAGGCCCCCAGGAAGTCGACGAGCGAGTCGCCGCCGTGGGTCAGCAGCTGGTCCAGGGTCGTGACGGTGACCCCGAGACGTCGGATCGACTCCGGCAGCTCGACGTGGGTCCCGGCCACGTCGTGGACTATCCGAAGAGTTTCCGGGAGGGGGGGCGGGAGGTGGACGGGCGTCCCCTTCAGCTCGGGATCCATGCCGGAGAGGTCCACGCCAGAAAAGTACCCATACCCGCGGTACAGGGGGTTCGGCTCGAGCGGAAGGGTCAGGAACCGGGCGTGAGCGTCTTCCCTCGCGCCCCGAAGCGCTGGCGGGTCGGAGAGCGACTTGGAGAGGCTCCGCACGCGGTCGAGGCTCAGCCATTCCTCATACCGCGCTGCCGCCGTAGCCATTGGATTTACACACCTGATAGTGTTTATAAGGTCGCGGGGTTCGTCCTCGAGAAAGGGGGTCTCGGGCCAGCGGCGACGGTCGCCTTATATCGGAGCCGGCGTACAAAGTCTCGGGGGAGCAGATGGCTTACGACATGTACCAGGAGGTCATCCTGCAGCACTACCGTACCCCCAAGAACTTCGGCCCGCTCGAGGGGGCGGACCGGACCGGCGAGGAGTCCAACCCGCTCTGCGGGGACCATATCACGGTCCGGCTCAAGTTCGACCCCACGTCCCAGCGGATCGACTCGGTCCGATTCGAAGGGGATGGGTGTGCGATCAGCATGGCCAGCACATCGATGCTGACCGAGCATCTGGTCGGGGTCTCGGTGAAGGATGCCGAAGCGATCACCCGCGACAACGTCCTCCAATTCCTCGGCATTCCCCTCTCCCCGGTCCGCGTGAAGTGCGCTCTCACCGGGTTCGCGGCGCTCGGCAGGGCCCTCCATCCGGACCTTCAAAAGCCCGTGGCATGAACCTCGGAGGGGGCCCGTGCTTCGAGAGCCCGGTGGCCGCCCCGGTCCCGCAGGGGACTGGCCATGGTAACGGTCGACCCGGACGTCTGCGTCCTCTGCGGCCTCTGCACGGGCGTCTGCCCTCCGAACGCCCTGGAGCTCACGCCCACGCGGCTCGAGGTGCTCCCGAACTGCACCGAGTGCGGTTGGTGCGTCCCGTACTGCCCCGTCGGGGCGATCCGCGGAGGACGTCCGGTTCGGGTCCGGAATCCACACCATGATTGAACCCCCCGTCCGCCCCGACGGCCCCCCTCGGGTCCTCCTTGTCGACCCCTACATGTCGCGCTCCGACCCGATGGAGCGGAAGTTCGTCGAGCTCTACCCCTCGCTCGGATTGCTGACGCTCGGGGCCTACCTGCGGGACCACGACGTCGAGGTCTCGATGGTCGACCTGACGTTCGCTCGGGACCTCAGTCCGCTCTCGAGGGCGCTCCGCTCGGTCGACCCTCACCTGGTGGGAGTGCACACCAAGACCCTAACGTTCGAGCGGGCGGTCCAGATCGCCCGACAGGCGCACGCCGCCGGAACCTTCACGATCGCCGGAGGACCCGACTCCGCGACCCGGATCGAGGCGTACCTCGACGCGGGGTTCGACGCGGTGGTCCCGGGGGAGGGGGAGGTCACGCTCCTCGAGGTCGCCCGGGGGATCGCCGCGGGGGGGGACGTGGGCGCCGTCCCAGGGGTCGTGGTCCGTCGGGGAGGGAAGCTCGTCCGAGGGCCGCCCCGTCCGTTCCTGAAGGACCTGGACGCGCTGCCGTTGCCGGCGTGGGACCTGGTCGACATGGACCGGTACCTGCACGAGTGGGAGAAGCGGACCGGCGAGCGCCGGGCGGCGCTCCTCACGTCCCGCGGCTGCCCGTTCGACTGCTCGTGGTGTTCGAAGCCGACCTTCGGACGGACGTTCCGCCAGCAGTCGCCCGCGCGCGTAATCGAAGAGCTGGTCGCCCTCACGACGCGGTACCGCGTCGATTACGTTCGGTTCTGTGACGACGTCTTCGGGGTCTCCCGACCCTGGATCGACGAGCTCATCGACCGGATGACCGCCGCCGACCTGGGTCTGCAGTTCGAGTGCCTCGCGCGGGTGGACCTGTTGAAACCCGATCTCCTCCACCGCCTCCGGAAGGTCGGCCTCGCCCGCGTCTACGTCGGGGTGGAATCCGGCTCCCAGAAGATGCTCGACCTCATGAACCGGGGGACGACCCTCACCCAGGTCGAGCGCACTGCCCAGGCGCTCCGGGCCGAAGGGATCCGCCAGTTCTGGTTCCTCATGCTCGGATATCCGGGCGAGACGCTCGAGGATATCGAAGCGACCCTGCGATTGTTCCGGCGGTTCTCTCCGGAGGAGTACTCGGTCTCGATCGCCGTCCCGATCCCGGGGACCCGTTTCCACGAGACGGTAAAGGAACGTCTGTTTGGAAAGAAGCGCTCGGGGACCCGCGGCTCGGGGGGCCGTTCGCTGCTCTACGAGGCCGCCTACCCGCAGGGCCTCTACCGCTGGCAGCAGGCGCGCTTTGGGCTGGACGCCGCTCTCGGCCGTGCGCGCGGCCGGATCTCCCCGGAACTGGCCCGGCGCGTCGTGCACGTTGCCGACGGATTCCACGAGCGCGTGGCCCGCCCGCTGCTAATCGGGAAGAACAGAGGCCGCGCCCGTTAGCGGGATGCGCCGGGGTCGCTGGCGCGAGGGCGGACGGGACACCAGCGTCCTGGCGACAGAATCGACACCGATCCCGGGCCGCGGGGGGGAGCGGCTTCCACAAATGGCCGCACGTGCGGCGGGGCCTGGATCCGGTCCCGGAGGTGGAACAGGGGTTCCAGCCGAGCGGGAAGAGGGAACAGGCCCACACAGTCACCTTTTGTGTTCCCGACCCCCCGGTAGCTCGGTGCCCGCAATCCCCGGCCGTGCGACAGTGGAGGGTACCCGCCGCTTCGTCGAACGCGCGATCCGAGACCACGAGCTGCCGCCGCCGCACTTTCGGATCGCCCCGGGCGGAGTGAGCGTCTCCTCGATGGGCCTCGGGACCTATCTCGGGCCTCCCGACGCTCCCACCGACGTCGCGGTCGAACAGGCGGTGGGCGTGTGCCTCGCTTCGGGGCGCGTCAACGTGATCGATACCGCGATCAACTACCGGTACCAACGAGCCGAACGGAGCGTCGGGCGCGCCCTGCGTCGGTCGATCGAGCGAGGGATCGTCCGCCGGGACGAGGTGTTCGTCTCGACCAAGGTCGGGTATCTCGCGCCCGATTCCGAGTCATCGGTCCCTCTCGATAAGTGGGTCGGGACCGAATTGATCGCCCCCGGGATATTGGACCCGGCGGACATCGTCGACGGTAGCCATTCGCTCAGCGCGTCCTACCTCGAGGACCAGTTCCGACGGAGCCGGACCAACCTTGAGCTCGAGACGGTCGACCTGCTCTACCTTCACAACGCGCCGGACGCGCAGCTCGCAACGGTGGGCGAGCCCGAGTTCCTTCGTCGGCTCGAGGCTGCCTTCGAGCTCTGCGAAGGTTTCCGCCGGGCCGGAACGCTCGGGGGCTACGGACTCGCCACCTGGGAGTGCCTTCGGGTTCCGCCGAGGGCGGAGGGTCACTTCGAGCTCGCGGAGGCCGTTCGCGTCGCCGAGCGGGTCGGCGGGAGCGACCACGGATTCCGCTTCATCCAATTCCCGTTCAACCTCTCGATGCCCGAGGCGGCCACGTGGCCGACCCAGGTCGCCGGCGCCCGGACGGTTCCCCTCTTTGACGCGGCCGCCGCCCTCGGGATCGGGTGCTTCACGAGCGTACCGCTCCTCCAGGGGCGCTTGACGCGAGGTCGGTCCGCGTCCGACGGACTCACGGCGGCGCAGTCCGCGCTCCAGTTCGCGCGTTCGGCGCCGGGTACTCTCGCCCCGCTCGTGGGGCAGAAGACGCCGGCGCACCTCTCCGAGAACCTGGAGCTCGCGAGCCGCCCCCCGTGGGGCGAGACGGAGTTCCGCGCGCGGCTCAAGTAGGTTCGGCCGCCGTCGGTTCGGCGGGGACTCCGGTCCCCGGCCCCCGCAGCGTGGTATGGCCGTTCTCCTTCTCGACCCACACGACCCGCTGGGCCACCGATTCGAGCTCGCGCTCGTGCGAGACGAGGAGGACCTGGGGCAGGGCCAGTTCCTCAAGAAGCTGCCCCATGCTCTCGACCTGCTCGGGAGAGAACCCGTCCGTGGGTTCATCGAGCAGCAGGGAGTCGAGCCGCAGGTGGCCCGCGGACCGGACCACCCGCGCGAGGGCGAGCCGGTAGGCGAGCGCGAGGCTCGTCCGCTCCCCGCCGCTGAGCGCTTCGGCCGGCGTCCAGACCCCGCGGATCTCGGCGGCCGGGGAGAACGAGGAGTCGGTGACCGCGACGAGGCCGGGGTCGTCGATGAGAGCCGCAAAGTAGCGCTGGAAGTGGTGCTCGAAGTCCGCCTGCGCCCGCTCGAGGACGCGCGCCTCCATCGTCAGGACCGCGTCGTGGAACCCGGTGCTGAGCCAGGCCGCCTTCGCCTCCGTCGCCTCGGCGGTCTCAAGGCGACGCTCGCGCTCCCGCTGTCCTTGCTCGGCGCGGGCCTTCCGCTCGTGGAGCGATTCGAGCTGGGTGGCCCACCGGGTCAGCTCCTGGGCCGCCATCTGCCACGCCGACTCCGCGGCCTCTCGACGTCGCGCGGCGTCGTCGGCGGTGGTTCGGACCTCCGGTTCCCGAGCGAGCGCGGAGTCGACCTCTGTGAGACGCGCGGCCCGCGCGGTCCGGCGGGTTCGGAGTGCGTCCGTCTCGGCCGCATCGCGCTCCGCATCGGCCGAGAGCGAACGCAGCCGCTCCCGCAGCGACCCCGCCCGCTCGTGCGCCCGCTCCGCGTTCTCGAGCCGCGTGCGGGCTTCGGTGAGAGCCTGATCCGCCGCAGCAAGGCCGGCCCGCCGCCTCCGCAGCTCCCCCTCAGCGGGGGTGAGCTCTTCCTCCTCTTTTCGCAACGCTTCGAGCGAGACCCGGCATTCGACCAGCGCGGTCTCGGTCCGCCGGGAGGCGTCCTCGGCCGTGGCGAGCGTCGAGCGAAGGTCCGCCTGCCGGCGCACGGCCTCCGCCCAGCGCTCGTGCTCCCGCTCGAACCGGTCCCGATCCTGCCGGAGGGACTCCCGCCGCTGGCGGGAAAGCTCGGTCGCTCGTACCTCGTCGTCGGCCAGACCGACCGCTGTCTCGGCCTCCTCCCGGTGCGTCGCGAACTCGGTCGAATGGACCGTCTGGCCACAGCGAGGGCAGACGCCCTCGGCCACGAGCTCCTCCAGTTCCGTGAGGCTCCGGTGCGCGAGGGCCGCCGCTTCGCGGGCTCGGGTCTCCTGGGCTCGCGCCTCGAGAAGGTGGTGCTCGAGGTCGGCGAGGGAGTGGGGGGTGGGCGGGGTCGGCTCGGCCCCGACGCTCACGGTACCTGACCCGGCGAGACGCTCACGCGCCCGGTCGACCTGCGTGCGCGTGTGCTCCTCCTCGAGGCCGAGGGTCTTCAAGCGACGTTCGAGCTCGGCGATCCGCGCGCGAGCGACGCTGAGGAGACCCGCGGCGGACGCACGGCTCTCGACCTCCTTGCGGAGTCGGGCCACCTCCTCGGCGGCCACGATCGTCCCCTTCCGCAGCTCGGTGGTCCGGCCGGCCACGGCTTCTTGCTCGCCGATCTCGTCGGTCACGCGTACGGATTCGCGCGCCCTCTCTGACCGCGTCTGCTCCCGGATCTCCAGGGCGCGGAGGTCGGCGTCGTCCTCTTCCTGGAGCGTGCGGCGGACCCGACGGTCGGCGTCGAGCCGGTGGAGGGCCCCCTGGGCCGCGATCGCCTCCTCCGCGGCGCGGGTCCGCTCCTCCTCGAGGTGGCGTCGTCGGTCGTCTCCCGCGCGGCGGAGCTCGTCCACCCGGCGGATCTCGGCGGTCGCCGCCGCGTGGTCCTCGGTGAAGCGACGCAAGAGCTCCGCGCTCTCCCGTAGGGCGGATGCGGTCTGGCGGAGGTCGCGCGCGACCTCCTTCGCGTTCTCCGCAGCGATGCGGTACCGTTCGACGCCGAGGGCACGACGCACGGTCTCGAGGCGCTCCTTCGGCGGAGCGGAGAGGATCTCGCGCATCCGTTCCTGGGGAATGTAGACCGCCCACCGCCAGAGGTCGGAGTGGGCGCGCGGGTTGGGATTGTCCCGGAAACCGAGGAGCTCGATGACGCGCTGTCGCAGCTCGGTCGCCGAGTAGCTCGTCGTGGCCCCGTCCTGGCGGAACGCGATCCGCCCCGGCTCGAACGTCTCCTTGCCCTTCCGGCGGACCCTCCGGAAGGAGCGGAGGATCTCGTACCGGTGCTCGCCGTCCTCGAGGGTCACTTCGACCTCGGCCTCGGAGGCTCCGTGCCGGACGAGGAACGTCGCGTCGATCTCGGCGGTCCCGAAGAGGGCCATCTCTACGGCGTAGAGGAGGCTGGTCTTGCCGGCGCCGACGTCCCCGACCAACAGCGTGGTCCCGGGCGCGAGCTCGAGGGTCGCGTCGAGGTAGCTGCGGATGTTGCGGACCCGGATGCGGGAAACGCGCACGACCCCGCTCCTACGCCTCGGGGTTCGGCGGTACCCGCAGGAGGCGGCGGGCATCCGACCGCCGTGCGCTGGAATAATCGAGGTTCGACTCCCCCTCGGCCTTCGGGATGCCAAGAGCGCCCAACAGCTCGTGAACGAGCCGCTCCCCCTCCGCGCCCTCGAGCCAGGGAGGGCGCTGCCCCGTCGGCCCGAGGAGACGGTCCACCTCTTCGGCCTCGACCGCGTTCTCGGTGACCGGCGCTGTCGGGTCGGGGCCGCTCCCTTCGACGTCGCGTACGTCGACCTGGACGGTCACTCCCTCGCGTTCGAGCGTCTCGCGCGCGGGCTCGAGGTCGAGGGGCGAGACCTTGCCCGACGCGAGGACGCCGTGGAGCCGGGGGAGGACGAGCGTGCCGGCCGGAGCCCCCTCCTCACGGACGCGGGCCACGACCAGCTCCGCGATCGCCTCAGGCGTTCGACCGGAGACATCGATGTCGACGGTCCGGATCGTTCCGCGCTCCATCGTTTCCACGAGCTCGACCGTCGCGCGGCCCTCGCGAACGGTGACGATCGCCAACCCCCGGTGGGTCCGTCCCGCCTCGCCGTTCTCAATGTCGGTCCGGCTGGTCCCGAAGACCGCGCCCGGGTTGACCAGGAGTCCTCCGCCCGGGCCCGCGCCCTCGTAAGTGAAGTGGATGTGGCCCCCGGCGTAATAGCCGCACCCGGGCGGCAGGTCCTCGATCCGGATCCCGTGGATCTTGTCCCGGAGGTGGGCGGGGAGGTACTCCTCGACCGCGGCGTGGAACTGGAAAACCTTGAACCCGGACGCGGCGCAGAAGGCGGAGGAGTCCATCGACCGGAAGTAGTCCCGGTCGAGCCCGTGCGAGCGCCCCGAGATCCCCGCCACGAGGACGCCCGTCGGCTCGTCCACGGTCCAGGGAAGCGTCCAGCTCGAACCGTCCGCCCGGACCGCTTCGGGCGCCACCCGGACGAAGACCCCGGCCTCGGCGAGGACGTCGAGCCAGCTCGTCCGGTGCGCCACGTAGTCGTGCGAGCCGTAGATGACGTAGATCCGGTGGCCCGCCTCGACGAATCGGCGAAGGGCCGCGGTGACGGGGGCGGCCTCGGACGGCTCCGGCGAGGGCGTGTGGAAGAGGTCGCCGGAGATGAGGAGGAATTCGGCCTGCCGTTCCGAGGCGACCTCGATCGCCCGAAGCACGCTCGCGCGGAGTCGGCTCCGCAACGCGGGGTTGCGCGGCCACGCTCCCACGTGGGCGTCAGCCAGATGGGCGAACACCAGCGGGCGCATCTCCCTCCCTTACCGGGGGGTCGTGGACCGCTTGGCTATTGACGCTGGGGGGAGCGGAGGCGAGGGTCCCTCGAGGATCCGCTTGGAGAGCGCGGCCACCAACCCGGCCCCGGCGCCCATCGCGAGCAACCCGAGGAGCATCATGTCGTCGGAGCTCCCGGCCGCCGGCGGAGTCCGGGGCGCCGGTGCCGCCGACGGGGCGCTGACGGCCGAGACGCCCCGCGAACGGCTGGCGGCCATCAGGGCCTGTCGGCCGGATTCGGAGCGCTGCAGCATCGCCTGCATGATCCCGAAGAGCTCGGTCGCCTCCTCCATCGTGACCTGGCGGGCCCGCAGGCGCCCGACGAGGTAGGTGTACCGCGCGTTGGGGTTCGCGGCGGCGGGCGCCGGAGCGGACGGGTTGTTGGGATCCCACATGGACGTCGACGACCGCCTACAGCTCCGCCTCATTTGAAGTGGACGGGGCCCTCGGACCGTGCGCGGTCCGAGGGGTTATAGCGGCCACTGACCTCAAGACCGCAATGAGCCCTCCCGCCGAGACGAATGCGCCCGAGGCTCCCGAGCGGGACCGCCACGTCCACGTTCGGATGGCCGAAGAGGGGACCTCGATCTACGACCTCATCACCGAGTATCTGGAGGCCGCCGGAAAGGCACCCGACTGGTTCTGGCGGACCGCCGGCCGGCTCGAGGGGACCGAACCCGACAACCTCGAGGACCTCCTGGCGAACGCGTTCGAGGCGGGGGCGTTCATCGCGCACGACCACCCCGAGGACGTCGAGTTCAAGTGGGTCACCGAAGAGGAATGCGAGCGCGAACGCCGTCGCGAGGAACGCGGAGAACAGCAGCGCGAAGCGGCGAAGAAGGATCGAACGAGCCTAAGCCACTACGCGTAACCGACCGACCCTCGGCCCGTCGATCGTCGGGACGAGCACCGACCGAGGCCGTTCGGACCCGCCCGCACGTGCGGGAAGAGGTTCACTCCTTCCTCTTGTTCATGGAGCCGCCGGTGTCGCACCTGGGGGACCTCCGACCGCAGGAGGGAGTATCAACCCATCACCGGGCCGACGCCGGTGGCCGGTCCGTACGACCGGGGGTCGCCGGGAGCGACCCGCCTAGATGTGGATGACCGAGTGAGCGACGATGAGGGCGATGAACAGGATCGAGATCGTGTTGACCACCTTGATGAGCGGGTTGATCGCCGGGCCCGCGGTATCCTTGGTCGCGTCGCCGACGGTGTCGCCGACCACGGCCGCCTTGTGAGCGTCCGAGCCCTTCCCGCCGAAGTGGCCGGTCTCGATGTACTTCTTCCCGTTGTCCCAGGCGGCGCCGCCCGTCGTCATCGTGAGGGCGAGGGGGAAGCCCGAGACGATCGTTCCCAGGAGGAGACCGGCGAGCGCGACGGGTCCGAGGAGGAACCCGACCGTGAGCGGCGTGACGACCGCGATGAGGGCGGGGACCGCGAGCTGTCGGAGCGCGGTGACGGTGACGATGTCGACACACTTGCCGTAGTCCGCCTTGGCCGTCCCCTGCAGCAGGCCGGGGATCTCCCGGAACTGCCGCCGGATCTCGAAGACCATCTTCTCGGCCGCGATGCCGACCGCGTTCATGAGATACGAAGTGAAGAAGAACGGCAGCATCGCCCCGATCACGAGGCCGGCCACCACGAGCGGGGTCGAGAGGGTCAGCTGGCTCGTGAACGTGGCCCACGGCTCGCCCCACTGGCTCGCCGCGGCGAACGTGTAGGCGGCGAAAAGGGCCAGCGCGGCGAGGACGGCGGAGCCGATCGCGTAGCCTTTCGTGATCGCCTTCGTGGTGTTCCCGACCGCGTCGAGCGGGTCGGTGATCGCGCGGGCGTGTTCGGGGAGCTTCGCCATCTCGGCGATGCCGCCCGCGTTGTCGGTGATCGGGCCGAACGCGTCGATCGAGATGATCATTCCCGTGACGGAGAGCATGCTCGCGGCGGCGAGGCCGATCCCGTAGAGCCCGACGTAGGCGTTCGGGGTGGGGGAGTAGCCGTTGTACCAGCCCGCCGCAGCATACGCGACGAGGGTCCCGGCCACGATGACAAGGCCGGGGAGCCACGTGGATTCGAGTCCGACGGAGATCCCGCTGATGACCGTCGGTCCGGCGCCCGCCTTAGCGGCCTCGGCGATCTGGCGGACCGGCGCGTACTTGGTGCTGGTGTAGTAGTCCGTGATCAGGACGATGAGGATCATCACGACCAGGCCCACCGCGGTCGCGACAAAGATGCCGAGGTTGCCGGCCATGAAGTAGTAGTCGAGGAGGTAGAGCCCGACCATGCCGACCGCGGTCGTTGCCGCGAGGCCCTGGTAGAGGGCACCCATGATCGACCCGCCCTGGCGCATCCGGACGAAGAACGTCCCGATGATCGTCGCGACGATCGCCCACGCGCAGACGAGGAGCGGGAAGATGATCGCGTTGGGGAAGAGGGCGAGGAGCTGGGGGTAGACTCCCGCGGCTCCGATGAGGTAGGCGAGCAGCATCGCCGCGACCGCCGTCACGACGTAGGTCTCGAAGAGGTCCGCGGCCATTCCCGCGCAGTCCCCGACGTTGTCGCCCACGTTGTCGGCGATGACGCCCGGGTTCCGGGGGTCGTCCTCCGGGATCCCGGCTTCGACCTTTCCGACGAGATCCGTTCCGACGTCCGCGCCTTTGGTGTAGATGCCCCCACCCACCCGTGCGAAGAGGCTCATGAGGGACGCTCCGAAGAGCACCCCGACCATCTGGAGGACGTTCCCGTTGAACGCCCAGTAGAACCCGACCAGCTCGAGGAGGGCGAGCCCGGCAACCGAGAGGCCCGTCACGCTCCCGCCGCGGAAGGCGAAGGCCATCGTGTCGCCGAGGCTTCCCTTCCGGGCGTGGGCGGCGGTTCGGACGTTCGCCCGGACGCTGACCAGCATCCCGACCGCGCCGGCGAGCGCGCTCCCGGCGACCCCGAAGATGAAGCCGACGGCGAGGCGCCAACCGTCCCCGGTGATGCCGAACGCGAACGCGATGATGACGGTCAGGGCCACGGCGACCGAGAAGACGACGAGGTACTCGCGCCGAAGGAACGCGACGGCCCCCTCCCGGATCGCACCGGCGATCTCCTGCATCCGCTCGTCCCCCTCGTCCTCGCGCAGGACCAGGGCGGTCTGGATGCCCGCATAGGCGAGGCCGAGCAGGGCGGCCAAGACGATCAGCAGCTCCATTTGTCCCGTGGAAAGGCTCATCGTGTACCCTCGAGAGATTGGGTCGGTTCACCGGGATGGGTAATTAAAGCTTGCCGACGGACCGTTCGGCGGTACGGGTTCGAGTCGGCGGAGGGGAATTATAGGGGACGGGGCGCATGGAACCGGCACTGTGCAGGGGGCCGGCATCCGGGACACCGCCTCCCGTCGAACCCGCGTGAGCTGCCGCGTCTGCGGCGAGCCGGTCGACCTGGCCCATATGAAGGAGCATCTTCGGACCGACCACCAGAGCGTCAGCGCCGAGGTCGAGAGCCTCTACCTCTCGGCCCGCATCGAGGCGCGCCGGCGGCGCCACTCTCCCCCCTAGCCCTCCGGTGCAGCCCGAGGACCCTCAGGGCCGACGGTGCCGGCGCGCCAGGACCACACCACACGCCGCGATGAGCAGCACTAAACCCCCCCCGATGAGGAGGAGGCCGACGGTGGTTTGCAGGAAGGGGGAGGCGGCCGGAGGGTTCTCCACCGTGACAGGGATCGTGAGCGAGCTCCGGAATCCGGTATGGTCGGTCGAAAGGACGGTGACCCCGAACTCGCCGGCGGCCGTCGGGGTGCAACTGAGCTCCGTCGAGTTGACCGACCGGCAGCCGGCGGGGAGTCCCTTCCACGCGATAATGAACGGCGGGAGGCCCCCGGTGAGCGCCGCCGCCAGGGAGAGCTGGTTCCCAAGTCCGACTCGCACCGGGCCTGCTCCCGTGGAAAGGACCGGGTCCGGGACCGCGTGAACCGTGACGTTCCGGTGCAAGATGTACCCCAACGTATCCGCGACGCTCGCCACGACCGAATAGACGCCGGGGATCGGGAACTGGCAGCTCGCCCACTGGGGAGACTCCGCCGCGCAGCCTTTCGGCAACGTCGGCCAGGAATAGGTGTAGCCCGGTGCCCCACCGGTCGCATTGGGCGAAAACCGAGCGGTCTCGTTCGCGTCGAACTCGCCCGACGCGGGAAGGGTGCTCACGGAGAGCGTCAAACCGGGGAGCGCGGTGATGACGATCGCCACTCGGTTCGACCCCTCGGTGGCGTTCGACGCTTCGATCTCGATGACATAGGTTCCGGAGGGGATTCCCGCCGGAAGATCGATCGTCACGACCGACGTGAAGGAGACGTTGCCCGATGCCGGAACGGCGGTGAACCCCCAGGAGGCGCTGGACGTGGTCGCCGACAAATCGACTGTCGTGCCCGGCGTCTCGATGGAGACGGCGACGGTGCTCTGGAGCACCTGGGGGGACGCCGCGGTCTCCAGGGTGGCCGCGTCGGACGCCGACGTGAAATGGAGCGTGAACGGTTCGTTGTAAAGGGTCGTGTTCGAGCCGTTCTGGTCGATCCGTGTCGAGTTGTTCGAGCCCGGGAGGTCGACCCAATCGCTCTCGGGAAGACCGTCCTCCGAAGCGTTCGTCAGCACGAAATTATAAGGCGGGTTCCCGAGGGTGGCGGCGTAGACCTGCTCGGACTCCGTCCACCCCGGGAGGACCGAGGTGCCGCAGGTCTGGTTCGATTCGAGCAGGAGGTCGGTCGCGCCGGTGTAGACCGCTTCCTGCCAGACGACTGCCCCGGTCCCCAAGAACGCTGCGAAGAGGATGAGTCCCCCGCCCTCAACCGAGATCTCGAACGTGTAGGTAACGTCGCGGTCGATGCCGAGCGCATTCCATTGGGTCGCGGGTCGGGTGCTGCAGACCGGTGAGGTGGAGTAGTAGACCCCCCACGAGCCGTTGTCGTTCGCGAACCCCACCTGGTCGTACGACTCCGCCCCGTCAAAGACCGAGAGCGCCACGTAGAAGAGGTCGGTGGCCGGGGGGATGTCGTCCGGTACCGTCATCGCCACGGCCACGCTCGAGGCCAGCGCAGCGGGGCCGGAGTATTCGACCCCGCTCGCCCACGGAGGAGCGGTGAGCGGCTCCGCCCGGAGCATCCGGGGACTCGGGGCCGGGTCGTTCAAGAGGGGACCGTACCGGGGGGGCGAGGTCGGGCCCGGCGCGAAAGGCTGCGAAAGCGGGGGAAATCCATGAGAGGGGGCCTCCTCCGACACGGACTGCGTGATACGGGAGGCCGGCGAGTCCGGTAGGGCCGAGACGGCGGAGAACAGCAGCACTCCCGCTGCGAGAACTGCGGGGAGGATCCGGGAGAGGGGGACCACGGGAGGCTACGAGCCCAGCGCTCCTTAAACGGCCTCTGGGCCGCGGCCGCCCCTAGGGCGGGCGCGCTGACTTCGAACCCCGGACGGGGTTCGGCGGCTAACCCGTGCCACCAGCGTGGGCCGATGCGGGCGTCCGCCGACCAGTATTTATCGAGGGATTCGCTGGTCACCAAGGATGACGCAGCCCGGATACACCGTGCCGGTCCCCCGCCGACCCCTCGGACTTGCGATCATCGCGTTCCTGTTGGGCCTCTTCGGATTCTTCACCCTCCTCGGCGGCATCCTCATCGTCGTTCTGGCCAACTACTCGGTCTCGATCGGAGGGTCGAACCTGTTCGGCGTCACGGGGGGTTGGCTGGGGGTCGTCCTGGTCGTCCTCGGGCTCGTCGAGATGGCCGTAGCCTCGGGCCTGTGGCATCTCCGAATGTGGGCCTTGGTGGTCGCAGTCCTCGTCCTTCTCTTCACGGTCCTCGGGCCGCTCATCAGCATCTCGCTCGGCCGAGCGGGGATCGGGTCCGTTATCGGGATCATCATCCCGCTGCTCCTGCTAATCTATCTCGTGGCGGTCCGCCGGCACTTCCGCTAGAGGGACGTCGACCTCACCGGGCCGACCGCCCGTCGGGGTCCGGCCCGGTCGTTGGGCCAGGAAGAGGGCGTGCGCCGACTCGCCTTCCGGTATCGTGCGCCGCTCGAGGACAGAAAAGCCGATCTCGCGGAGCCAGCGTGCATAGCTCGCCGAGTCGTCGTGGCTCCAATACATCGGCGCGCCCGATCCGAGCCAGTT
>Ga0209415_10009838_pt1 | contig 16357 bp, 13 predicted proteins | sample PeaSoiSIISIP2007_FD_187696 | JGI IMG/M metagenome (GOLD analysis project Ga0209415, IMG submission 187696) | Peat soil microbial communities from Weissenstadt, Germany - SII-SIP-2007 (SPAdes) (version 2) | ecosystem: Environmental > Terrestrial > Soil > Wetlands > Peat | place: Germany...
CCGGAACGGCTCGAACCCGTACGTGTACGTGTCGATGAACGTCTTGCTGTACAGGTTCTCGCTGAACATCACGTACGCGATCGCCGCCATGAGCGCGCTGTCACCGCCCGGACGGATCGGGATCCACTCGTCCGAGATCTCCGCGGTCTGCGTGTACACGGGGTCGATCGTGATGCGCTTGATGCCGCGCTGCTTCATCGTCTTGACCCAGTCCCGCACCCGCGCGTACGACGGGGCGCGGACCTTCCAGCAGTCGATTGGATCGGAGGCCCAGAAGATGAAAAGCTTGGTGTTGGCCAGGGTGTCGGCCATCGAGTCGTCCGGGTACATCTGCCCCCACGAGTACGGCGCCCCCCACTGCCAGCACGCGTAGCTCTTGTTGCCGATCAGGCTGGTGTATCCACCGAACAGACCCAGGAACCGGCCGACCTGGCCGAGCTTGGTGTGCAGGCTCCCGGCGGTCTGCCACCCGCCGAATACCGAGCCCAGGATCGCCTCGTTCCGGTACCGCCCCTTGACCCGCAGAAGTTCCTGCCCGACGAGGCTATACGCCTCGTCCCAACTCACCCGCCGGTAGCGCGGGACGCCGCGGGTCGCTCGGTTCCCGCCGCCGCCCGGCTTCCAGTCCGTCCGCACCATCGGGTAGAGGATCCGGTCCGGGGCGTACACGCGGTGGTGCCAGTTCAGTGCCATCGGCGACGCTTCGTTGTCGGGGTAGTTGAGGCTGCTCAGGCGGACGATTCGCCCGTCCTTGAGGTGGACGTTGATCAGCCCCTCGCTGTCGGCGCTGGTCAGCACCTGCTCGGCGCCGGCCGGTGGATCCAGCGGAACGGGCGGCATCATCGGCGCGGCCGCGGCCGACGCGGTGGAGTCCACAAGCGGGGGCCCGCTGAGGAGCGAGGCTCCGGCCGTGGCCGCCCCGACCCCGAGGCCGCGCAGAAATCCTCGGCGGTTCACGCCAGACCCGGCGGCCTCCGCACGATCCTGCTTCCCCGTTGCTCCCATCGTGTCACCCTCCCGACCTCCGCCCTATCAGGCGGGGCAGATCTGCAACAGTGCCGGTACCGTGACGCCAGACGACCCGCCGTCTGCTCGCTCGGCCGCCGCATCGACGTCGTCGACGCGCGTCGCCCGCGACGACCGCACGCCGCGTTCTTAGTGCCACAGTAGCAACTGCGCGACCGCGCGAGTATCCGTTCCGCACCCGATTCCGCCGCCGGGGCACGCGCTCCAGCGGCCGTGCGCGGTCGCGGAAGAGGCGCACGCGGCCCGCCCAGCGAACGTAGGCCCGTGCCCGGCGCCGCGGATCGCCGGACGGAGGCCCCGACGTACGGGCGCACCGGGCACACGGACTCGGCACGAGCTGAAGGGAGGACACGATGGCGCTTCCGGAAGCGTACGAAGAGTTCAAGCGCACGTACCCCGCGGTCTGGCAGGCCTACGACCGTCTCGGCGCCGCGGCCCACGCCGCGGGACCGCTCGACGGCAAGACGCGGGCGCTCGTCAAGCTCGGCCTGGCGGTGGGACGGCAACTCGAGGGCGCGACGCACGCGCACGTACGGTCGGCGATGCGGGCCGGGGCCACGCCGGACGAGATCCGACACGTGGTCGTGCTCGCCGTCACCACCCTGGGGTTCCCTGCGATGATGGCCGCCCGTACCTGGGTCGAGGAGGCGCTCACGAAGAGCACCGCCCCGTAACGCGCGCGGCCCGGGGTGGACCGCGACCGCCATCCGACGCCCCGGTTCCGTCAGACCACGGCGTCCGCGCCCGCAGGGGGCGCGCCGGTCGCGCGACGCAGCCAGACGGCGTCCTTCGACAGAAACGCGTCGAGCAGGCTCGCCGCTCCGCGGTAGAACCCCGTGGCGGCCTCGCGCGCGACGTCGGCGACCCACCGCGGCGCCCATCGGAGCAGGTGCCCGTCGAGGAACTCGAGTTGCACGTGCCACGGGTGTGGCTGGCCGGGAGCGGCCGGCTTCTGAGCGAGGTGCCGCATGATCGCCAGTTCGACCGCGATGTGGTCGGCCGGCGCGGCGAACTCCGCGGCGACCTGGATGCCCTCGGCGCGGAGCAGCGCGGCGACCTCGGAGAACGCGTCCCCGTAGTACCGCCGCTCCGCGCTCGTGTAGAGCGATTCGTACGGCGGCGCCAGCCCGGGGCCGGGCCCGATGAACAGCCGCGCGTAGTCCTCGGCGAGGGCCTCGACCGTCGCCGCAGGGTCCCGGCCCTCGCCCTCGATGAGACACGCCAGCAGCGCGCCCGCGTCCACCTCGACCTCGCAGGCGGCGGCGAGCCCCCGCAGCGCAGTCCGCGCCTCCGGGCCGCACAGGTGCGCCCACGCCTCCTCGTCGAGTTCGCGGGCGAACGCCCCGGAGAGGACGCCGTACAGTTCGGCGCGCGCCGCCTCTCGTGACGCCGCAGCGCCCTCCCCGCCCGCCATCGGATCAGGCGCCCGGCGGCGGCGTAAACGCCGTGACGGCCGGGGGCATGCCCACGTACTTCTCCACCTGCACCAGCGCCGTGTGCGACGAGTTGCCGTCGGACAGTTTGGAGTTCGGCGCGTCCGAGCTCACGGTGTTGATATTGCCGTGGCGGTCGAGCGTCCCCGGCTGGCCCGGGACCAGCGGATCGTACCAGCCGCCCTCGTGGATCGCCACCACCCCTCGGCGGGTCCGCGCGGTCACGACCGCCCCGGCCAGCGTCTGACCCCGGTCGTTGAACACGCGCACGATGTCCCCGTTCGTGATCCCGCGCGCCGCCGCGTCCTGCGGGTTGATCCAGACGGGCTCGCGCGCGCCGACCTCGTAGCGCTGCCGGAGCCACGTCTGGTCCATCTGCGAGTGGAGACGGTCGTTCGGATGCGGCGACAACAGGTGCAGCGGGTACCGCGCCGCGAGCGGCCCGCCCAGCCATTCGCCGGGGTCAAGCCACGTCGGGTGCGGCGGACAGTCGTCGTACGTGAACGACGCGATCGTCTCCGAGTAGATCTCGATCTTCCCCGACGGCGTGCCGAGCGGGTGCGCCGTGGGGTCGGCCCGGAAGTCGCCGTACCCGACGAGCGCGTTCGCCGCGTCCGTCGCCGGAAACTCGAGATAGCCGCGCTGCCAGAAGGTGTCGAAGTCCGGCATGGCCACCCCGCGGGCCTGGCCCTGCTGCGCCGCGGCGCCGTAGAACTGCCGCAGCCACGCCATCTCGTCCTTCCCCTCGGTGTACTGCGCGCCGACGCCCAGGCGGGCGGCCAGCGCCGCGAAGATGTCGAAGTCGTTGCGCGCCTCGAACATCGGCGGCACGGCCTGCTGCATCGCCGCGATGAACTGGCTGGTGGCCACGATGTCGTTCCGCTCAAGCGTGGTCGTCGCCGGCAGCACGATGTCCGCGTGCTTCGCGGTGGCGGTCCAGGAGTATTCGTGGACGATGGTGACCTCGGGACGCTGCCACGCCTGCAGCACCCGGTTGACGTCCTGCGCGTGGTGGAAGGGGTTGCCGCCGGCCCAGTACACCAGCTTGATGTCCGGATACGTGATCTTCCGGCCGTCGTAGTCGATCGTCTTGCCGGGGTTCAGGAGCAGATCCACCCACATGTTGATCGGCACGAAGTCCTTCACCGGGTTCGCGCCCGTGGAGAGTCCCGGAACGCTCGGGGCGGTCCCCAGCGGAGCGCCGACGCGTCCCGGGAAGTCGATCTGGATGCCGCCGCCCGGCTGCCCGAACTGCCCGAGCATCGCGGACAGCGTGATCATCATCCACACCGGCTGCTCGCCGTGCACCGCGCGCTGCAGCGGATACCCGCCCATCAGGACGGTGCGGGACTTGGCCATCCGCCGGGCCAGCGCGCGGATCGCGTCGGCGGAGACCTCGGTGATCGGCGCGGCCCACTCCGGCGACTTCGCCTGCCCGTCGGCCCGTCCGCTCAGGTACTCGGCAAACCTGTCGAACCCCACGGTGTACTTGTCGAGGAACGCCCGGTCGTGCAGGTTCTCCGTGTACAACACGTGCGCCAGCGCGAGCATCAGCGCCGTATCCGTGTTCGGGCGGATCGCGATGCGTTGGGGCTTGAGGAACAGGTCGGTGTCGGTCTCCAGCGGGTTCACCGACACCACCGGGATCTTGGCGTCCCGGAGCTGCGCGACGAAGCCCATGATGGTATGCCCGCCGTCCCCCGAGAGGATCTCGGCGTTCACCAGCGGATCGTATCCGAACATCACCACGAGCGTGCTGTTCTTGATGAGACTGGGCCACGCCGACGATCGCGGCGCGGCGTCGCCGACCACGTGCGGGCTGATCACCGGCAGCGTGGGGGCGCTGTAGGAGTTGACGGCGTAGACGTAGCCGCCGAGCAACCCGAGCAGCCGCTGCAGCGCCTGGGCGGCGCCGTGAAGCTTGCCGGGGCTCTGCCATCCGTAGCTGCCGCCGTAGATGGCGCGGTTCCCGTACTGCGTCTTCACACGCGTGAGCTCGCCGGCGACGACGTCGAGCGCCTCGTCCCAGGACACGCGCACGAACGGCTCCCGGCCGCGCGCCGACGGGTCGCTCCGCGACCGGTCCCGGTAGAACCCCTGGCGGATCATCGGGGACTTCACTCGGTTGGACGAGTAGACGAGGTCCGGCATGGCCGTGACGATGCGGTTCGGATGCGGGTCCTTGGAGAACGGCAGCGTCCGGACCAGCCGGCCGCCGGCGACCTCCGCGGTAAACAGCCCCCAGTGCGCGTTGCCGAACCTGGTCACCGCCGCGCCCTCGGGCGCAGCTCCGGCCGGCGACACCCCGATCAGGGGCGCGGCGATCAGTCCCCCAACGGCGACCCCGCCGCGTTGAAGCAACACCCTCCGCGTGATTGGCTGCACGATCCACCCTCCCCGAAGGCGCCGCCTTCGCCTGTACATCTCTCGTCTGGACGTGGAGAGATGCCCACACGATTCAGGATATCGACTTGCCGAGACGGTTGGGATCCGGCCCAGACCCGATCTTCCGGTTGGGGTCGGACACGACCGGGACCCGACCGGGACCCGACGCGCCGCTCGGCGCGGTTCGGCGCCCCTACTTCAGGGACTGCAGGTAGTCGAGGAGCGCGTTCAGCGCGGCCGGCGTGAGGTGCGGGTATCCCGGCATCGTGCCCACGCCGCGGACGATCGGCGTCTCGAGTTGCGCCCGCGTCCGCATCGCACCGATGTGCGTCAGGTTGGGTCCGACGGCGCCGCCCGCGCCGGCGATGACGTGGCACGCCGCGCACCCCTGCGTCTGAAACTCCTGCGCGCCGGCCACCGCCGTGCTGCCGCCGGCGGCGGGGGCCGACGAGGCCGTCGGCGAGACCGGCGCACGGGCTCCCAGGTACGTCAGCCCGAACACGGCGACCACGCTGAGCGCGGCGCAGGCCATCGCGACGGGCCGCCGCAGCGGGTGGCGCTGGGGCGACCGGTCGTAGAACGGCAGCAGCACGAGCACGAGCACGACGCCCAGCACGATGAAGAAGATCACCACCGGCTCCCACTGGCCCTGGAGGTACCACAGGAGCCGGAAGAAGTCGAGGAAGAACCATTCGGGCCGGGGCACGTACGTGGTCGAGTTCGGATCGGCGGGCACGTCAAACTGGGGCCCCACGGCGATCGCCAGGGCCGCGACGGCGAGAAACAGCACCAGGGAGGCGATCGCGACCTTGAAGATCAACAGATAGGTCGGATCCCCCACCTGCTGCTCCATCGTGTACCGCCGCGCGTCCTGCTCGCGCCGGGGCAGGCCCGCCGCGTCCGGTCCCAGGTCGAGCGGCGTACGCCGGGGCGGGGCCGCGACGCCCTGCCGGGTGACCATGAACAGATGGACGACGACGAACAGCAGGAGCGCCGCCGGCAGCATCCAGATGTGCACCGCGAAGAAGCGCTGCAGCGTGAACGCCCCGATCGCGGTCCCGCCGCGGAGCACGCGCAGCGCAAACCCTCCCACGAACGGCGCCGACCCCGCGATGTTCGTCCCGACCACCGTCGCCCAGTACGCCTTCTGATCGTACGGGAGCAGGTAGCCGGTGAACGCGAACGCGAGCACGACGAGGAGCAGCACGACGCCCGTGAGCCACGTCGCTTCCCGCGGGTATTTGTACGCGCCGTAGACGAACGTCCGCAGCATGTGCACCCCGAGGAGCACGACCAGGGCGCTCGCGGTCCACATGTGGAGGCCGGTCACGAACCTGCCGAACGGCACGCGGCTGTTGATGAACTCGACGCTTTGGTACGCGTGCTCGATCGACGGCGAGTAGTACACGGTCAGGAAGATCCCGGTGGCGAACTGCAGCGCCAGCAGGACCAGGATGACGCTGCCGGACACGTGGAACCATCCGACGCCCTTCGGGACCTTCCGGTCGAAGAACCCCTGCCAGAGCGGCGTCACGTTCAGCCGCTCGTCAACCCACGCCACGCACCGGCGCCACACGGTCAGGCCCCCGGGAGGTCGAGGCCGCCGACGTACAGCACCCCGCCGTCCACCTTGGTCGCGTACCGGTCGAGCGGCCGCGGCGCCGGGCCCGACAGCACGCGGCCGTCCGTGTCGAACACGCCGCCGTGGCACGGGCACAGGAACCGCTGGGCGCCGGGGTTCCACTCCACGGAACACCCCATGTGCGTGCAGTGCACATCGAAGATCGTCGCGCCGTCCGCGGCGGTGCGGCGGACGTACACCGCCACCGGCGTGTCGCCCTGGGTCAGCCCGTCCTGTGCCGGGATGCGCACGGTGACCAGCGTCGGCATGTCCTGCGCGAACGACCCGAGATCCCCGACGCGCACCCACGGCTCGCTCGACCGCGGCGTCGGAGGGATCGCGCGGCCGAGCGGCGACCAAGAGGCGGAGGACATCCCCCGCACCGCGGGCCCGATGAAGTAGCCGACGAGCGGCACCACCACCGCGGCGCCGATGAAGCCGAAGACCACCCCGATCCCGCGCATCACGACCCGACGGCGGGTCAGGTTCTCCTCGTGGGGCACACCGTGATCAGCCACACGCTTCTCGCTCGTCAGGTGCTGCCGTGCGCCGTGCGCGCCCGGGCACCGTTACTGCGGTTTCGCGTGCGTCTGCAGGTACTTCAGCACGAGGGTGAAGTCATCCCCGCTCAACCCGCCCTGGCTGGCCATCCCTTGGAGGGTGCCCGGCCACTGGTTCGCCGTGTACTGGTCCGACGCGTAGAGCGCGTGACACGAACTGCAATGGGCCTCGTAGAGCTGCTTGCCGTGCGCCCAGACGGTCTGGACGTCGGGGACCAACGTGTTCGCGGCGACCCAGCCGCTGACCGTGACCTGGTTCCAGACGGTGCCGTAGCTGTCCTTCGTCTGGGCGCCGACCTGCCGGTCTGCCTTGTCGGGCGCGCTGAGGTTGACCAACACGATCCGCACGCCGATGGCGCTGACGACCGCGCTGCTTCCGGCCGACGAGAACCCCGTGACGGTCACGTGCGCGTCGGCGCCGCGTGTTTCCGTCACCGACACGGGCGTCCCCGGGGTCACCGTCCCGACGACGGCGCCGCCCGGATCCTTGTGGAACTGCTCGGTGCCCACCGCGTACCGCTGCCCCGCCGGGGCCGCGGCGAGTGCCGGCGCCGGCGAGACCGCAACCGACGCCAGCCGCGCGGCGACGTCACCGGGCGTCGCGCGAGACACCCGGTCTGCAGGACCCCGACCGCCCGGGCCGGCCAGGGCCACCGAGATCACCCCGACCGCAACGACGACGAGCACCCATGGCTTCGCAACGCCCATCTGTGCCCCTCCCTGTACCCCGATGCAATCCTTATTCGCCGCGCATCGCGTGATTCATGCGCGCGCCGTACGCGGACCGGGTCGAGCCCTCACGCCCCCTGAGGCGGCGCGAACGCGGTCACCGCGGGCGGCATCCCGACGTACTTCTCCACCTGCACCAGCACCGAGTTCGTGGGGTTTCCCCCGGACATCTTGGAGCTCGGGGCGTCGGTGCTCAGGTTGTTGATGTTCCCGTGGCGGTCGAGCGTCCCCAGCCGGCCGGGCGTCAACGGATCGTACCACGCCCCCTGGTTCAGCACGGCCACCCCGCGGCGCGTCCGCGCCGTGACGACGGCGCCGGCCAGCGTCTGGCCCCGGCCGTTGAAGACGCGCACGATGTCGCCGTTCGTGATCCCGCGCGCCGCCGCGTCCTGCGGGTGAATCCAGATCGGCTCGCGTCCGGCCACCTCGTACCGCTGCCGGAGCCGCGTCTCGTCCATCTGCGAGTGCAACCGGTCCTTGGGATGCGCCGACATCAGGTGCAGCGGGTACTGCGCCGTCTGCGGGCTCCCCAGCCACTCCGTCGGCGGGAGCCAGGTGGCGTGCGGCGGCGTGTCGTCGTACTTGAACGACGCGATCTTCTCCGAGTAGAGCTCGATCTTGCCCGACGGGGTTCCCAGCGGGTTGTTGGCCGGGTCGGCCCGGAACGCCGAGTACGCCACCACCTCGTTCGCGCTGTCCGGCACCGGGAATTCGACGTACCCCTGCTGCCAGAACGTGTCGAAGTCCGGCATCGCCACGTTGCGCGCCCGCGCCTGCTGCTCCGCCGCGGCGTAGAATTGCCGCAGCCACGCCATCTCGTCCTTGCCCTCCGTGTACTGCGCCCCGAACCCGAGCCGGCTCGCCAGCCCGGCGCAGATGTCGAAGTCGCTGCGCGCCTCGAACACCGGCGGCACCACCTGCTGCATCGCCATGATGAACCGGTCCATGCCGAAGATGTCGTTGCGCTCGAGCGTCGTCGTCGCCGGGAGCACGATGTCGGCGTGCTTCGCGGTGGGCGTCCACACGTAGTCGTGCACGATCGTGACCTCGGGGCGGCGCCACGCCGACAGCGCCCGGTTCGTGTACTGGGCCTGGTTGAGGTGGTTCGACCCGGCGAGGTACACGAGCCGAATGTCCGGGTACGTGAGCCGCTGGCCGTCGTAGTCGACCGTCTTGCCGGGACTCGCCAGCAGATCGATCCACAGGTTCAGCGGCACGAAGTCCTTCACGGGGTTGGTCCCGGTCGACAACCCCGGCACGCCGGGCGCGCTCCCGAGCGGGACCCCCAACGCCCCCGGAAAATCGAGCTGCAGGCCGCCGCCCGGGAGCCCGATCTGTCCCAGCATCGCCGCGAGCGTGATCAGCATCCAGACCGGCTGCTCGCCGTGCGACGCGCGCTGCAGCGAGTAGCCGCCCATCAGCATCGTGCGAGACTTGGCGATCCGGTGCGCGAGCGCGCGGATCGTCGCGGCCGGCACCTCGGTGATCGGCGCAGCCCAATCCGGCGACTTCGCCTGCCCGTCGCTCCTGCCGCTGAGGTACTCGGCGAACGCGCCGAACCCCACCGTGTACTTGTCCAGGAACGCCCGGTCGTACAGGTTCTCGGTGTACAGCACGTGGGCCAGGGCCAGCAACAGCGCCGTGTCCGTGTTCGGGCGAATCGCGAGCCGTTCGGACCGCAGATACTGGTCCGTATCGCCCTCGATCGGATTGACGGACACGACCGGGATCTTCGCGTCCCGCAGTCGCGCGATCCACTCCATGTCGAAGTGCCCGGCGCTGCCGCTGGAGCGCACCTCCGCATTGCGCAGCGGGTCATATCCCAGCATCACGACGAGCGTGCTGTTCTTGATGATCACCGGCCACGCCGTGGTCCTCGGCGCGGCGTCCCCGAGCACGTGCGGGGTGATCACCGGCAGGACGGGCGCGCTGTACGAGTTGATCCGGTAGACGTAGCCTCCGTACATGCCCAGCAACCGCTGCACCGCCGAGCCCGCGGCGTGGAAGCTCCCCGGACTCTGCCAGCCCTGCGCCGAGTAGATGGCCCGGTTCCCGTACTGGGTCTTGACGCGCCGCAGCTCGCCCGCGACGATGTCCAACGCCTCGTCCCAGGACACGCGCACGAACGGCTCCGTGCCGCGCGCCGACGGATCGCTCCGCGACCGGTCCCGGTAGAACCCCTGGCGGATCATCGGCGACTTGATCCGGTTCGGCGCGTACACGACGTCCGGCATCGCCGTGACCATGCGGTTCGGGTACGGGTCCTTGGCGAACGGGATCGTGCGGACGAGTTCGCCCCCGACCACCTCGGCCGTAAACGGTCCCCAGTGCGCCACGTTCAGGCGGGTGACGGTCGCGCCCTCTGCGGCGGCCGCGCTCGCGGGCGCGACGTGCACCAGCGGTGCGGCGACCAACCCCCCGACCGCCAGGCCGCCCTGCCACAGGAACTTTCGTCTCGTGATCGCTCCCATCGTGCACGCCTCCCTGAGGCGATGCCCGCCCTGCGACGCCCGCGCGCGATCGAAAAATCGACGTATTAATTTTCACGATAGAGGTGCTCGGCGGGGAGTGGAATCCGGTTCTCACCCGATTTCGCGGTTGGCCTCGTTCGCGCCGCACTCCGGGCCGCGAGCGCCCCCCGGACCTGGCCGACGGCAGCTCTGGGCTCGGCCAACCGGAGGCGAGGTACACCCGCTTCCTCCGAGGAGATCGCGGCGTCCGGCTGCGGGAGGACCGGTTAAGGGAGAGCCCGAGCCTACCCGTCGGCTACGGGTCGCCTTACCGCGGGAGGCCGCAGTCGGACCTGTCACGGGTGCGCGAACGAAGTTCAGACGGTGCAATCCGGCCGGCGGACCGGCCCAGGCGAATGTCCGACCCTCTAATCCCGTGCCGATATGCCGAACTGACCACCGCGTGTTGAGGCGGGCAGCGTAATACCGCCCAATGACAGGTGAAGACCCAGGAGCGCCACGAGGGTGGTGTGATAGTTGTCATGAAACAGACGCCAGCGCTCCTTCTGCGGGTCCTCGACGCCGGCGGCGGCGTCCGTCCCCTCCTGCGCGTCGACGGCCGACTCGTCGACGGCCGGCCCCGCAAACGAACCGTCCTCGCCCTGGGCGGCGATGAGCACGCTCCAGGCTTCGCGAAACAGCGGGAGGTGATCGAGCCCCACGCCGTTCATCGCGATGAGAAGTTCACCGCTGAGGTCCCAGTCGCGCTTGTGGAGGTAGTACTGCAGAAGCCGCGGCAGCGCCCACGCGAAGTACGCGTGATCGTCCGAGGAAAACGTCGGGTTCGGCGCCTGGCCGAAGTCGGTCAGGAAAAACAGAGTGTGGGTGATGGCGTAGGCGTCTTGGTCGGTCAGGTTGTACAGCGGAGGGTGCTTGGCCAGTAGCGACCTCGCGTACGATGCCTGCGGAGAGAGGCCCCGCAGCGGCAAGTCCGCTCTCGTCAGGCTGTAGATCAGATCCAGTTCCCGAGACGGCATGCGCTCGGCCATCACAGGGTACCCCTGCTCCAGCAACCGCTCCAGCCTGGCCCGGTACACCAGATCCTCGAATCCACAGAGGCGCAAGGAGCCGTAGAATCCAAACGCCAGCAGATCGCAGTCGCTCTCCAGCAGATATTCCTGAAGCGCCGGATGGCCGAACACCTCGGTCCACAGGAAGGCGGTCATCTCGGTCAGGGGCTCCTCCCCTGCGCGGTGGTGCACGAGCGCGCACTGCAGGGCGAGTTCCACCGACGCCTTGAGCGCGAACTTGAACTTTAGGGTGTGCTGGTAGCCGAGCGGATTGAAGCAGTCGAGGCGGTCGCGGATCCACCGCACCGCCCGTCCCTTCGCGCGCTGCGCCTGCTCAACGAGCGCCATCGGTGTCCCCCCGGTGCGGCAGGCTGCCCGCCCGCCAGAGCGGCGCCCGCATGGGAGCAAGACACTCGGCGAGGGCCCACAGCGCGGACACGGAAAGCGGCAGAAAGACGCTCCGCCGGAGGTCCTGCTGACTCCGCACGGCGTGAAGATGCAAGGCCATGCTGTGCATCGCAAAATACCCGTCGCGGCTGTTGTGCTGCAGCACAAACTCGATGCCGTCCGAAAATTCCGGCGCGGCGTGCAGCCCCGCGTAGTGCAAGGCGCGCAAGAGAAGACACACGGTCTCCAGATCGCGGTCCTTGAGGTAGATGAACATCAGGCACGGAAGCGTCTCGCGCACGTACCGGTCGACCGGGTGCGAGACCCGGAGGTCCAGCATGCCGTATGCCGAGAGGAGGGCCAGTTCAGCCGTCAACTGGCGCACCGCGGGCGGATCGACCGCGTAGGGCGGCGCCATTGATTCGATCTCCATCTGCCACCGCGCCCGCAGGGGCTGCGGCGGCTCGCCGCGGATGAGGGAGATCAGCCGTTCGCCCGTCCAGAAGAGGATCGGGTTGTCATCGGCAGTCGACTCCGCCCGCAGCGCGCGCCACTCCCGCTCGCAGATGCCCCGAAGCCGTCGACCGGCGTCGCCCCACGGGCCCGAGACCGCAGCCACGAGGAGCGGCATCACGAATCGCCCGGCGTGGAACTCCGCGCGAATCGCCGACGGCGCCGCCGTCCAATCCCCCGCAAGTCGCTCCGCCAACCGCGGCGCGATGCCGCCTGCGTCGCCGTCCAGACCGGCGGCGGTGAGGGCGCGGGCACATGCCAGACCGAAGAGCAGGAGGCATACGCCGTCGCTGTCAAGATCCGCGAACCGGTCAGCGGCCAACCCGGCGAGCCACGCTCCACTCCGTTCAACCGCCTGGCGGGCAGCCGCCGTTGCGTCCGCTGTTGGCATTGCGTCCCGCCCTCTGTACCGCCGTGTTACTTGTTGAGGACGTCGTGTTCGACGTTCACGAAGACGTGGGTGGAGTAGACGAACACATAGTGACGGGCGTTGATGCTGGGCGACTGCAGGGCCTTCACAAACCCATCGAGCCCCTTGCGCACTTCGTCGGGAATGGTCACGCCGTCGAAGTACTTCCCGGCCTTGAGCTGCTGCGAGCTGATCGCAATGAACTCCTCGATGGAAGCACCGACGTACTTGACGTCTTTCTTCTGCGCCATCGTCGATCACCGTCCCTTCCTCGGTTGTAGGACGTGTTCGTGGCGTGATCACGCCAAGGGAGTGGTGCACCGAGCCTGCCTTCACCCAGTACCAGCTCGACGATCGAGACCCTCTTATCCAAGCGGATGATTTCTGCAAGATCCGAAGAACGAGCCCCCGGCGCGTCGGTCCAGACCACGGATGCAACCCAGCGGCTCCGATCGACACGTGGGGCTCTCCGGGCCGGCGCCGCCCGAAGCCACGCGGCACGGTCCCACGCGCCCGCGCGCTAGACTACAGACTAGCGGACGACCAGGACGGGGACAGATGCCCCGTGCAGCACGCGTTCGCTGACGCTGCCGAGTATCAATCCCCCCAGTTGCCCCAGCCCGCGGCAGCCGATCACGATGATCTCCGCCTGCACGTCCTTGGCCGCGTCGATGATCGTCGCCGCCGGCTCCCCGGATCGATACTGCCGGGTCACTGGGACGTTGAGTCCGGCAAACTGCTGCACGGCGCTATCTAAGATCGCCTGGTTCTCGCGTTCGAGCCCTTCCTCGAGGACGCCGAAGTTCACCATCGTGTCGGGGCCGGAGCCGCCGTAGGCGACGGCAGGGATGTGCCCCACGTTCAACACGACCACCTCGGCCTCCCGAAGCTCCCCCGCCAGACGGACCGCGAGCGCGGCGGCACGCAGCGCGTGCGGAGATCCGTCAGTCGCAACCAACAGACGCATGGCCTCCCCCTCCTCTCGGGCCGGCGGCGGGCATACCCCTCCCCGCCGGGCTCCGGGCATGGCGGTCTGGCCCCGATCGCACCGGCCAACGCCCTTCACGAGTAGCGTACCACCGCCGAGGGCGTGCCGGCATCGGGCGGGCAGGGGATTCGGCGGGGCGGACGAGGATCAGCCGTGGACCCGATGGCAGGGACGGGCGGGCGGCGCTACCCTAGACAGGGGAAGATGCAGTATGCAGGATACGGAAGGCAGGAGGTACTCGTCATGCGCGCGCGAGAGATTATGAGCACCCCGGTCACGACGGTCGCCCCAGAGGCGTCGTTGAAGGAAATCGCCGAGGTGATGACCACGCACGGGGTGAGCGGCGTCCCCGTCGTAGACCGGGATGGTCGGCCGCTGGGCATTATCTCCGAGTCAGATTTCCTGGAGCGGGAAGAGTACGCCAACCGCACCGGGGTCTTCGACCGGCTCGCCGAGACCCTGGGCGCGACGACGAGATGGCACGGACGCACCGCCGCCGAGCTGATGACCCGTTCGGTGATCACCGCCGGGCCGGACGCGACCGGCCGGGAGCTCGGCCACCTCATGACCCGCCACGCCATCAATCGCGTCCCGATCGTGGAGGACGGACGCGTCATCGGCATCGTCACGCGGGCGGACCTGCTGCGCACCCTCGCGCGCCCGGACGACGCGATCACCGCCGAGGTGCGGTGGCGGCTGCAGCACGAGCTGTGGATCAACCCAGACGATCTGCGGATCGACACGCGCGACGGGATCGTCACGGTGGCCGGCAGCGTCGAGACCCGCACGGACGCGGAACTGGTGAGGCGCTGGGTGGTCTCTACCGACGGCGTGGTCGACGCGGACACCCAGGACCTGCGGTACACCATGGACGACCGGCGGATCAAGCTGAACACCGACCGGGTCCGGTAGCCCGGGGCAGGCGCGGCCCTAGTCGACGCGCTTCTGGAACCGGTTGATCGCCGCGGCAAACACGGCGACGCCGATCACGACCATCGGCAGGATCTGGCGCCACAGCTCCGGCAGCCCCACGCCCTTGATGAGGATGCCGCGGATGATGATCACGAAGTAGGTCAGCGGCAACACGCTCCCGACCACCTGGAGGGCCCGCGGGAGCGACTCCCGCGGGAAGATAAACCCGGACAGGAGAATGCTCGGCAGCAGGATCAGCTGCGTCATCTGCGCGGCCTGCTGGAACGTCTTCGACACCGTCGAGACCAGCGCGCCGACCCCGAGCGTGCTGAAGAAGAACACCACGAGCAGCGCGTACAGGAGCAGCAGGCTCCCCTTGATCGGCATGTGGAACCACGCGCTGGCCAGCACCAGCGTCAGCGTGATCTGCACGTACCCCAGGCCGACCAGCGGGATCACCTTGCCGAGCATCAGCTCCAGACGGGTGATCGGCGTCACCACCAGTTGCTCCATCGTCCCCAGCTCGCGCTCGCGCACGATCACGATGATCGCCTGGAAGGTCGTGACGAACATCAGGATGATCGCGATGACCCCGGGCACCAGGAAGTTCACGTTTTCCAGCGTGGGGTTGTACCACGCGCGCGCCCGGACGTCGATCGGCAGTGCGCCCGGCCGTGCGCCGGTCAGGCGCTGGGTCTGCTCGAGCACCAGGTTCGTGGAGAGCGTCTGGCCGATCTCCGCCGCGATCCCCAACACCGTGCGTGCGGACGTCGGCTCCGAGGCGTCGACGATGACCTCGACCTGCGCGGTCCGTCCGCTGCGCAGGCGCGCCGCGTAGTCCGGCGGAATCCAGATCCCGATCTTCGCGCGTCCCCCGTCGATCAGCCTGCGCACCTGGTCGAACCCGGTCGTGTAGTAGGTGAGGTCGACGTACGTGGTGTTGGCGAACGCGTTGAGCAGCGTCCGGCTCTCCGGCGTGCGCGACTCGTCGAGCACGGCGGTCGCGATATGGGTGACGTCGTTGCTGAGATAGCCGTAGAGCATCAACTGGAGGATCGGCAGGGTGATGATGGTCACCAACGTCCGCCGATCCCGCAGGATCTGGATGACCTCCTTCCGGATGATCGCGCGCAAGCGCCGCAGGTTCACGGCGCGCTCCCCGGGCGTTCCACAAGGGACACGAACGCGTCCTCGAGCGAGGGCGCCACCGGGGCGACGCGGTCGACCGTCACGCCCCGCTCCGCGAGCGCGTGTCGAAACACCGGAACCGCGGCCTCGGCGTCGTCGACCGTGACGTGGATCGCGCGCCCGAACAGGGCGGCGTCTCGAATCCCCGGAAGGACGGTGAGCACCTCGAGCGCCTCAGCGTACTGCGCGGTCACGATCTCGAGGAGGTCGCCCGTCTGCTGGCGCTTGATCTCGTCCGGGCTCCCCATCGCGATGATCCGCCCGCCGAAGATGAACGCCAGGGTATCACAGTGCTCCGCCTCGTCCATGTAATGCGTGGTGACCATGACGGTGACCCCGCCGTCCGCGAACTCGCCGATCAGGTCCCAGAACTCCCGGCGGCTCACGGGGTCGACGCCGCTGGTCGGCTCGTCGAGAAACACCATCTGCGGCCGGTGCAGCACCGCGCAGCCCAACGCCAGCCGCTGCTTCCACCCGCCGGACAGCGCTCGGGCGGGCATCTGCGCTCTGCCGCGGAGCCCGGCGCGGGCGACCCACTCCTCCGCGCGCGCCCGTCCCTCGTCCCGCGAGAGCCCGTAGACGCCGGCGTAGAACGCCATGTTCTCCTCGACCGTCAGGTCGTTGTACAGGCTGAACCGCTGGGACATGTACCCGATCCGCGCCTTGATCTGCTCCGGATCGCGCGC
>Ga0209415_10009839_pt1 | contig 16356 bp, 12 predicted proteins | sample PeaSoiSIISIP2007_FD_187696 | JGI IMG/M metagenome (GOLD analysis project Ga0209415, IMG submission 187696) | Peat soil microbial communities from Weissenstadt, Germany - SII-SIP-2007 (SPAdes) (version 2) | ecosystem: Environmental > Terrestrial > Soil > Wetlands > Peat | place: Germany...
GTATGATTTGCTCGATTCTGATAGTGACTTATTTGCTGCGGCCGTCGACTACGTGCTGACCGGCGCCAGGTGGCCTGCCCGCACATTACCAGCTCGACCTGGCGCCCGCTACGCTCTACCTCTTCTCGCTCGCTTGGCAATCTGCCTATCACCTTTTACCTATCACTTGATTCTGGGGCGCGACGCGCCTCCCCTTCCTTTTCTGTCAATCATCACCCATCGGTATCCGATCCGGGTGGATATTGACTGGGGCGAAGACGACGCTCCACAAGCTGACTCCGCTACGCGTCGGAAGGTTCTGTCATTTCTAGCTGAGTGGAGAGTTCGTGCTCAAGCCTCGGCTCACGAGTGGCGTAGCGAGATCGGGCTCTGGAATTTTGTCGTTGAGGCGGCACGCGACAGGTGGGGCGATCGGCTTGCGGTCTTCGAATTGGCGAATTTGAGCGGATTTGTTCGGCCACCAGATAGGATTAAAAGTGGCACAACTCTCAATGACGCGCGGATCCCTCTATGCGAACGTGTTCAGTTCGCCGGACGCCAAGCTGGCACCCCATCATGGTGGTTGGATCAGGCAAAACTTTCGAGCACGCACTCCGAATTGGCTGCAATGATATTGTTTGCCTCGACCCACATGGGCCATGCCTCGTTCGCGCGAGTAGGAGACTGTTTATCTGAGGTGCTGGATGGCTTGCCGGTCAACGCGTGGGGCGATCTCGCTAACGCCTGTCGGATTGCCAACCGGCTGTTACCCCAAGAAAAGACCAAATCCCGCGGCGTACTGAAAGAGTCCCATATTCCCGAAAAGTCTTCGCTTCGCCTCGCAACGATCCTGTACTACCGATCTAACTCCACTCCAAATTTGAAATTGTACAAACAGTTTTTCGAGAGCTACCATGGAGAGGACCGGATTATCCTCAGTGCCAAGCAAGACCTTATGGTGGATTGCGCGTCACGGGATGCTAGCCTTTGGGATGAGACACTCGAGACGATCAAATTCTGCTACGAGAAAGACGTAGAGTCGTCTCGGAGACACAACGCGCGATCGAGAAGTGACGTGGACCTTCCACGTTCAGCTGCCGAGGCTATCTGCGCCGACCCAAGCGCTTATCCCCTGTGGCTTCTAGCGGCCGCTGAGAATTGCTGTAGAGCTGAGCGTGGCGGCCTAGCCCGGCGGGTTAGTGACGTGGCCGCGGCTGAGTGTTGGTTTGACTGAGAGCCACCCGCACCCTCCCGGCCTCGGCGTAGGCGATGGTCCGTCGGTCATGGCGCGGGCTCGGGTCATGATGCGCACTGCCCCTGCGGGTCGATCGAGCGGTCCAGCGTGCTCCAACACGACGACGTCCGCTCGTAGGCGGGCGATACCGGCGGCCGGGCGCGCGTGCCATCGCTAAGACGGTCGGCTCTATCCAACAGCGAGGACGCGCTCGCCGGAGGCCGTGCCGGCGGATGGCGGGCGCTGGTCCGTCGTCGTCTCACCCCTCCTCCGACCGCACGAAGCGCTGCCGCGCCTGGATCTCCGCGATGTCCGTCGGCCGCTCGAACGGCGCCGGCGTCGGTTCACCGGGCTGGCGCGGGCGGCCGATGGCACGGAACCAGTCCTCCAGCCCGGGCGGCGAGATCATCCACAGCAGGCGCATCTGGCCGGCGCCGGTGTTCGTTACCTTGTGCTGCACGCCGCGGCCGACGAGGATCATGGTTTCTGGCCCGACCGCATGGCGCTCGGCACCGACCTCGGCGATGCCGGTGCCCTGGTAGCAGAACAGCACCTCGTGCTGGCGTTCGTGCGCATGGCGGCGGATGTGCGCGCCGGGCTCCAGCACCTGCAGGCCCATGGCGAAGTTGTCGTAGGGCGCGTTGTACGGCGTCAGCTTGTTGACGACGTAGCCGACCGAGGGCAGCGGCTGCCAGAACGACTCGCCGTCCTCGGGGCCGAGCACGACGACGGGGCCTTGGGCGAAATCGGGACTTTTGGTGACGTCGGGCATCTCGATTTTCCTCCGCGCGATGCGATCCGGACTGTACTCCCGGCGCGCGGTTGCTGGTATGCTCGGCGCGGCAGTCAAAGGAGGGCGGAGCATGGATGCGATGTGGCCAGCGGGCGCGGCGTATATCAACGGGCGCTTCATGCCGGTGGGCGAGGCGTCGATCCCGGTCACCGAATGGGGCTACCGGCGGTCGGACGTGACCTATGACGTGGTCAGCGTGTGGGACGGGGCGTTTTTCCGGCTCGATCAGCACCTGAAGCGCTTCCGTGCCTCGATGGAATACTTCCGGCTGATCCCGCGCGAGAGCGACGCGGACATCCGCGCCATGCTGCACGAGCTGGTGCGCCGCACCGGGCTGCGGGAGGCGTACGTGGCGATGGATTGCCTGCGCGGCTCGGCGCCGAGCAATCTGCGCCGCCATCCGGTGAACGCGCGGCCCTACCTGCTGGCCTACTGCGTCCCCTATGTCTGGCTGGTGCCGCAGGAGATCCGCGAACAGGGCATGCACCTGATCGTCGCGTCCAACCCGCGCATCCCGGAAGAATGCGTCAACCCGCGGGCGAAGAACTTCCACTGGGCCGACATGACGCGCGCAATGTTCGAGGCGGAGGACAAGGGCGCGCACAACCCGGTGCTGCTGGACTTCGCCGGCAACGTGACCGAAGGCCCCGGCTTCAACGTCTTCGCGGTGACCGACGGCGTCGTGGCAACGCCGGATCGCGGCATCCTGGAGGGCATCACCCGCGGCGCGGTGATCGAGCTGTGCGCGAAGCTGGGTCTGCCGTGCGAGGTGCGGACGGTGAAGCTGGAGGAACTGCGCGGCGCCGACGAGATTTTTATCACGTCGACCGCGGGCGGCGTGATGGGCGTGACGCGGCTGGATGGGCGCATCCTGTCCAACGACCGGCCCGGCCCGATCACCGCGCGGCTGGGCGAGGCGTACTGGCGCTTCCGCAAGGAAGGCTGGTGCAACGAGCCGATCGATTACGATTTGGCGATCGCGGCGGAGTAGAGGGGGCGAAGATGCTCCCCCACCCCTTGCGGGAGGGGGTAGGGGGGAGGGGTTCCGCAGGCGGGAAGCTTCGGTGGGCCCCTCGCACCGCCCCCTTCCCGCAAGGGGTGGGGGAGTAGCAAGCAAGCAGGCAAGGTCATTGACCACCATCGAGGCCGTTCCGTAGCCTCGCAACGAAGACACCAAACACTCTGGGGGAGACGTCCGATGTCGCGGCTGATCGCGGTTTGTCTGGGGCTGCTGGCGGCACTCGCCGGCCCGTCCGACGTCTGGGCGCAGCCGACGATCAAGATCGGCGTGATCCTGCCGTTCTCCGGCCAGTTCGCCGATACCGGCATCCAGCTCGACAACGGCATCAAGCTCTACATGCAGCAGCACGGCGACACCGTCGCCGGCAAGAAGATCGAGATCATCCGCAAGGACGTCGGCGGCATCGCGCCCGAGGTCGCCAAGCGCCTGGCGCAGGAGCTGGTGGTGCGCGACAACGTCGACCTGCTGGCCGGCTTCGCGCTGACGCCGAACGCGCTCGCGGCGGCCGATGTCTCGGCGCAGGCGAAGAAGTTCATGGTGGTGATGAACGCCGCCACCTCGATCATCACCACGAAGTCGCCCTACCTGGCGCGCACCTCGGTGACGATCCCGCAGATTGACGAGGTGTTCGGCGACTGGGCGGCGAAGCAGGGCATCAAGACGGTCTACACGATGGTGTCGGACTACGGGCCGGGCATCGATGCGGAGACCAGCTTCATTCGCGGGTTCGAGGCGGCGGGCGGCAAGGCGGTCGGAACGGTGCGGGTGCCGGTGGCGAACCCCGATTTCTCCGCCTTTGTGCAGCGCGCCAAGGACACCAATCCGGACGCGATCTTCATCTTCGTGCCTGGCGGCGCGCAGCCGGCGGCGCTTGGCAAGGCGCTGGCCGGCCGCGGCATCACGCCGAAGACAACCAAGATCCTCGGCAACGGCGAGATCGCCATGGAGGACGCGCTGAAGAACCTGGGCGACGACGCGATCGGCATCATCACGGCGTTCCATTACGATCCCAGCCACGACTCGGCGCTGAACCGGCAGTTCGTCACCGCCTACGTCAAGGCATTCGGGCGCAATCCGGATATCTTCTCGATCGGCGGCTATGACGGCATGCGGCTGATCTACGACGCGCTGGCGAAGACCCGCGGCAAAACCGACGGCCAGGCGTTGATCGACGCGGCGAAGGGGATGGCGTGGGAGAGCCCGCGCGGGCCGATCGCCATCGACAAGGACACTCGCGACATCGTGCAGACGGTCTACATCCGTCGCGTCGAGAAGATCGACGGCCGGCTGGTGAACGTCGAATTCGACAAGATTGCCGACGTCAAGGATCCGGTGAAGGCACGTATGCCGAAGTGAGGGGCGAGGTCGCCCCCCGGGTGATGGCCGGGCTTGTTGCCATAGGCATCGGAGTAGCCCCGGGCCGGGGCGTAATGCTCTCCCCCTCCCTTTGTGGGCTTGGGCCGCGAAGCGGATCAAGGTCGCGGGGAGGCGGCGCCGCGAGGGCCGAACCGAAGGGTCTTGCCCCCGGAATCCCTCCACCCAACCTTGGTCCGCTTCGCGGCCCAAGCCCTCAAGGGGAGCGGGAGATTCGACGCGATATCCGTCGATGATCGCGCCGGCAGTCGGCGTGATCTTCGATGGTTTCGCCTACGGCATGCTGCTGTTCCTGCTGTCGGTCGGGTTGTCGGTCACGCTGGGCCTGATGAACTTCGTCAACCTGGCACACGGCGCCTTCGCCATGCTCGGCGGCTACGTCGCGGCGACCCTGATGAACACGCTGGGCTGGCCGTTCCTGGCCACGTTGCCGATGGCGTTCCTGCTGACCGGCGTGGTCAGCGTGGGGTTCGAGCGCACGCTGTACCGCCGGCTGTACCGCGCGCACGATCTTGATCAGGTGCTGCTGACGATCGGGCTGGTGTTCATCTCGGTCGCCGCGGCCGCCTTCTTCTACGGCACGCAGCAGCAGCCGGTGCGTCTGCCGGATTACCTGCGCGGCTATACCACCCTGATAGGGGTCAACTTCAGCCACTACCGGCTGTTCTTGATCGTCGTGGCGCTGGCGGTGACCCTGGCGCTGGTGCTGGCGCTGGAGCGCACCCGGTTCGGTGCCCAGGTGCGCGCGGCGGTGGACAACCAGCGCATGGCGCAGGGGCTCGGCATCAATGTCGAGCTGGTGTTCGCCGTCACCTTCGCGCTCGGCAGCGGGCTGGCCGGCCTCGGCGGCGCGCTGGCGATCGAGATCGTCGGCCTCGATCCGAATTTTGCCTTCGCCTACCTGATCTACGTGCTGATCGTCGTCGCGGTCGGCGGGCTCGGGTCGATCCGTGGCTCGTTCCTCGCCGCGGTCCTGCTGGGTGTCAGCGACGCCGCGGGGAAATACTACCTGCCGAGCCTGGGATCGTTCCTGATCTACCTGGTGATGATCAGCCTGCTGCTGTGGCGCCCGTCCGGCTTGTTCGGAAGAGCCCCGACGTGAGCGCGCGCCAGGCAGTCGATCCGCACCGTCATCTGTCCGAGGGCCGGCGCTGGCGCGCTGTCGAAATCGTGTTCTGGCTGGCGACGCTGCTGCCGTTCGTGGTGGTGCCGTCCTATCTGACGCTGGCGAGCCAGATCGCCATCACCGCGATCTTCGCGGTCTCGCTCGATCTGATCCTGGGCTATGCCGGGCTGGTCTCGCTGGGGCACGCGGCGTTCTTCGGCCTCGGCGCCTACACCGCCGGGCTGCTGGCCAAGGCCGGCTGGGGGGAGCCGCTGTCCGGCCTGCTGGTCGCCGCCGCGGTGGCGGGGCTGTTCGGCTGGCTGAGCGGCTTCGTCGTCGTGCGGGTGCGGCACCTGGCGCTGATCATGATCACGCTCGGCATCGGCCTGCTGCTGTACGAGATGGCGAACCGCGAGAGCTGGCTGACCGGCGGCAACGACGGGCTGCAAGGCGTGGCGCTCTGGAAGCTGCTCGGCCGGTTCGACTTCGATCTGTATGGCTATACCGCCTATGGCTACGCGCTGGTGGTGCTGCTGCTGGTGGTGCTGGTGGCGCGGCGGCTGATCCACTCGCCGTTCGGCCTGTCGCTGCGCGCCATCCGCGAGAACGAGCGGCGTATGCCGGCGATCGGCGCACCGAGCCGGGCGCGGCTGCACACCGTCTATACCATCGCCGCCGCCATCGCCGGGCTCGCCGGCGGGCTGCTGGCGCAGACCACGCAGTTCGTCGACCTTTCGACGCTTGGGTTCCAGCGCTCGGCGGATTTGCTGGTGATGCTGGCGTTGGGTGGGACCGGGCGGCTGTATGGCGGGATCGTCGGCGCCATCGTGTTCATGATCGCGCGCGACCAGCTTGCCGACATGAACCCGCAATACTGGTACTTCTGGATCGGCCTGCTGCTGGTCGGCGTCGTGCTGTTCCTGCCCAACGGGATCCTGGGCGGACTGGCGCGGTTGCTGCCACTCGAACGAAACCAGGCAGGAAGGTAACTGAACCGCGGATGAGCGCAGGCATCCGGCTGATCTGCGCGCATTTGCGTTTCCCATTGCTTGCTTTGCCGCGGACGGCGCAGGCCGCGGGAATGGCGAAGGAATGCCAAGTCGACGTCCGGCACCGCCATGACGCTGTGGTACGCGCCAGATCGCTCTGCCGGCACGCATCGGCTGGGCGGGAAGGTTCCTGCGCGACGCAGATCGCGTGCGCAGCAAGCGTCCAGCCAAAACCGCGAGTTGCGCCTGATGACCACACAGGCCGCCCGGCAGCCAGTGGACAGAAGCCCCCCCCCCCGCGGCTGGCAGCAATCCTGATCGCCCACCTCCCCCTGGCCAAATCCCCCAACCCGTGCTACACACCCCCTATGTCGCTCCGGATCCTCGACACGCGAATTAGCCGCCCGGCTGCCTGAGCAGCCGGGGTTCCCCGCGCCTAATTCGCTGTCCCGCCTCCCGTCCGGAGCCTTCCCATGTCCCCCGACCGCCCACCATCCGTCGCCGTCCGCTTCATGCTGGACGCCGACCCGTTCCCCGGCCTGCTCTCCCGCCTGCTCGAACCCTTCGCCAAGCGCGACCTGATCCCCGACCGCATGTGGTCGCACCGCGGCGCCGAAATCATGCACGTCGAGATCGCCATGCAGGCCATGCCCGCCGAGGTGGTTCACCTGGTCGAAGGCAACCTCCGCCAGGTCGTCGGCCTGCGCTCCCTCGCCCGCGTCCAAACAGTGGAGCCGCGCCAAGTCGAACCCGCGGAGCTACGCCGGGCGGCCTGACCCACGCGGCGTGCTGAGCCGCTCGGATTACAAGCTTGGCTGTCTTGTACCGTCGCTGCATGATGGCGACAGACACGGTCGTATCCCAAGGGATTCCTCCAGAATCCGTGCGAGTGTGCGAGGTTCGGTCGAGCATGGCCCGGGACAACGAAATCCGCCCGGCGGAGGTCGCCATCACTCCGCCACCGACGACCTGTGCTGTCTGGTGTTCATCCGCCGCATCCGCATGACGCGGTCTGCTGCGCCAGAGCCCAGCCAATGATGGGACCGCCCGTGGCGCGTTCTCGCTGCGCTCGCCGGTGCGGTGGAAACCGCTGGGCACATCGATTGTCCAGTTGGTTGGAATCGCGGGCGGGAACGGTGATGCTGCGTGGGTTGGACTGCCAGGATGCGACGCCGTTGCTGGATTTGAAGCCGGATCTGTTGGGGTTCACGCCGCCCGCGCCGCCGCCTCATAGGACAGTCGCCCTCCCCGATCGATCGGGACCTGTCCCCCCGGCTGGCCGCGGCTTCGCGAGACCGCAGGTCACGCTCCGTTGCGAGCAGAGTGTCGCCGTTAGACATTGATCAATAAAACGTTAATAACGCGTTATTTCATGCGGACGGCCGCCCATCGGCAGATTCGATTGGTAGACAAATCCATCGTTTTGCGAAACGCTACGTTTGACTCTACATCGAAAGGGATGAGTTTCGTGGGCGATCCCGTTGTTCTCAAACTGGGCCGAGCGCTCGAAGCTATGACCCTCATGTGTGGGACTGGACATGCGTGCGTGGCGACTCTCTGGACCACTCTTGTTTGAGTAAAGGGCAAAAAAATGAAGCTGGGCGGCCTTGTTCTTCTTTGCGGAGCAACGATACTCTCCGGTTGCGGCGGACCCGCATCCAGGCAACTTGAATCGATGCTTCCAAACTCTATGCAAGACGGGACATCTTGTTTAGGAAAGTCGTCGTATAATATCTATTTTGCGAACCCTATTTGCGGCAACTATTCGATTCTTGGAAGCCCCGCCGTAATGACTGCTCAACAGGCCGATGGTGCCGATGCCAATGATCCAACAAAGAGCCACGCGATCGCTTTCGTTTCTGCAGCCCTGAGCGACTCCCGTACGAAATGCCAAAATTTCATAAGTCTGTTTACTGGGTCGCAGTCAGCCGAAAATACCGGTTTCGATGTCACAGCAATAATATTATCAGGCCTTGCTTCGGTGTTTACGCCAGCCAACACCGTTCGAGCACTTGCTGCCGCGTCGACAGCAGTTCAGGGCACCAAAGCAGCGGTAGATTCGGATCTATACCAACAAATGACTATGCTGCTTTTGGTGCAACAAATAAACTCCACGTACTATTCTGAAATAGATTCTTACTCCAAAAATTTTCCTCCCTCAAATCTTTCTGCCTTTTCGGCGTCGAATGCGCTGCAAACGATACAAGGGTATCACAAGGATTGCTCCATCCCGTTTGCGGCAGCCAGCATCAGTGCCAACCAGGCTAAAAGTGCCTCCGGGACCCCCCAGGGACCCACTCCCGCTCCGAAGATCGCGCTTAGTGATCTCAAGCCAGGCACCCAGAAATACAAAGGCACGAACCCTGGGGTGTCTGGCGTGATTTACATCGTCGCGGCCACAACGACCGGAACGGGCGCTACCGCAAAGACCACCTACTCATACCAAACGCAGGAAGGCGCAGGCCAGCCAGGCGCACAAATTACGATCGACGGCAACGCACTTATCGATCTTCTTAATGCTGCGGGCGCGGAGCCGTCTAGCTGACACGAATTCGAAGCTCGCTTCGCCCCGCGGCACGCCATATTCCGGTGCGACGACGCGCGCCGCCGTCATGGCCGGACCTGACCCGGCCATCCGCCCGGCGTCCGTCACGCGGGAATCGCCGAATCGCGCGCCGCCGACTGGGGTTGACGGGAGGCACACCGCCCGGCCAACATGCGAATCGCTGCACCCTCGCTCGCATCGCAACCCCGGAGCCGCGCCAGATCGAAACCGCGGAGTTCCGCCAGGCGGCCTGACCCCGCCGCGTGCTAAACTGCCGGCATGGCCGCCTACGCCGAACTGCAAGTCACCAGCAACTACTCCTTCCTGCGCGGCGCCTCGCATATCGAGGAGCTGTTCGCCCAGGCGTCCCTACTTGGCCTGCCGGCGCTCGGCATCACCGACCACAACTCGCTGGCCGGCATCGTCCGCGCCCACCAGCGCGCCGTCGACACCGGCGTCCGCCTCATCGTCGGCTGTCGGCTCGATCTCGAGGACGGCCCCCCCGTCCTGGTCTACCCCACCGACCGCCCGTCCTACGCGCGGCTCTGCCGCCTGCTCACCATCGGCAAGCGCCGCGCCGGCAAGGGCGGCTGTACCCTCGCCTGGGCGGACGTTGCCGCCTACGCCGACGGCCTGATCGCGATCCTGCTGGCCGACACCCAAGCCACCACCGCCCCAGGTGTCACTGCGCAAGCCGCCCCCAACGCCACCGCCCAGAACGCCGCCGCGCAAGCCGCCACCGCCAGCACCGCCCTCGCCCGCCTGCGCGCCGACTTCCCCGACCGGGCCTACCTCGCCCTCACCCTCCGCCGCCGCCCCAACGACGCCGTCCGCCTGCAACAGCTCACCGACCTCGCGACGGCCGAAAAAATCCCCACCGTCGCCACCGGCGATGTGCTCTACCACGCCCCCCAACGCCGCATCCTGCAGGACGTCCTCACCTGCATCCGCGAGGGCTGCACGATCGACGCCGCCGGCTTCCGCCGCGAGCGCTTCGCCGACCGCCACCTGAAACCGCCCGACGAAATCGCCCGCCTGTTCGCCCGCCACTCGGACGCCGTCGCGCGCTCACTGGAAATCGCCGACCGCTGCCGCTTCGCGCTCGACGAGCTGCGCTACCAGTACCCCACCGAGGTCCGCGTCCCCGGCCAGACCCCCCAGCAGGCGCTGGAAACCCTCACCTGGGACGGCGCCGCCCGCGCCTACCCCGACGGCATCCCCGACGCCGTCGCCCGCCAGCTCCACCACGAACTCGCCCTGATCGCCCAGCTCGCCTACGCGCCCTACTTCCTCACCGTGCACAGCATCGTCCGCTTCGCCAAGTCGAAGGGAATCCTCTGCCAGGGCCGCGGTTCCGCCGCCAACTCCGCCGTCTGCTACGTGCTCGGCATCACCGCGATCGACCCCACCCGCTCCGGCCTGCTGTTCGAACGCTTCATCAGCGCCGAGCGCCGCGAACCGCCCGACATCGACGTCGACTTCGAGCACGAGCGCCGCGAGGAGGTCATCCAGTGGGTCTACAACACCTACGGCCGCGACCGCGCCGCCCTGTGCGCCACCGTCATCCGCTACCGCGCCCGCGGCGCCGTGCGCGAGGTCGGCAAGGCGCTCGGCCTGTCGGACGACGTCACCGGCGCGCTGGCCGGCCAGATCTGGGGTTGGTCCGAGGCAGGAATCGCCGAAGCCGAAGCCGCCGAGCTCAACCTCAACCTCGAAGACCGCCGCCTGCGCCTGACGCTCGACCTGTCGCGCCAACTGATCGGCTTCCCCCGCCACCTGTCGCAGCACCCCGGCGGCTTCGTCCTCACCGAACACCGCCTGGACGAGCTCGTCCCCATCGAGCCCGCGGCCATGGACGACCGCCAGGTGATCGAGTGGGACAAGGACGACATCGACGCACTGCGCTTCATGAAGGTCGACGTGCTCGGCCTCGGCATGCTCGGCTGCATGCGCCGCGCCTTCGACCTGCTGGCGCAACACCGCGGCCTGCGCCTGACGATGGACACCGTCCCGCCCGAGGACCCCGCCACCTACGAAATGATCCGCCACGCCGACACGCTCGGCACGTTCCAGATCGAATCCCGCGCGCAGATGTCGATGCTGCCGCGCCTCAAGCCGCGCACCTTCTACGACCTGGTGATCCAGGTCGCGATCGTCCGCCCCGGCCCGATCCAGGGCGACATGGTCCACCCCTACCTGCGCCGCCGCGAGGGCAAGGAGCCGATCGACTACCCCACGCCCGAGCTGCGCGCGGTGCTGGAAAAGACCCTCGGCGTGCCGCTGTTCCAGGAGCAGGCGATGCGCGTCGCCATCGTCTGCGCCGGCTTTTCCCCCGGCGAGGCCGACCAGCTTCGCCGCGCCATGGCGACGTTCAAGGCCAGCGGCACGGTCTCCAGCTTCCGCGACAAGCTGATCGCCGGCATGGTGGCGCGCGGCTACCAGCGCGACTTCGCCGAACGCACTTTTTCGCAGATCGAGGGTTTTGGCAGCTACGGCTTCCCCGAAAGCCACGCCGCGTCGTTCGCGCTGATCGCCTACGCCTCGTCGTGGATGAAGTGCCACCACCCGGACGTATTCTGCTGCGCGCTGCTGAACGCGCAGCCGATGGGCTTCTACGCCCCGGCGCAGATCGTCCGCGACGCGCGTCAGCACGGCGTCGAGGTCCGCCCCGTCTGCGTCAACGCCTCCCGCTGGGACTGCACGCTGGAACCGGCGCAAGGTCGCTTTCTGGCAGTGCGCCTCAGTCTTCGCATGGTGAAGGGCCTGAGCAACGCCCACGCCGCGGACCTCATCGCCGCGCGGGCCGAGCAGCCCTACCGCACCGTCACGGACCTCCGGCAGCGCGCCGGCGTGCCGGTAGCCGCGCTGGAGCGCATCGCCGAGGCCGACGGCTTCCACGCGCTAGAGAGTGTTCATCGTGACTTGAGTCGCCGCGTCGACAGTACACCTCTCCCGCCCTTCGCGGGCTTGGGCCGCGAAGCGGACCAAGGCGGCGAGCGGAGCGAGACGGGTGAGGGTGCTGCCCGCACCACCAACCCTCACCTGCGTCGCAAGGGCTCCGCGACCCCCGGGTCAAGCGCCCGGGGGCATGCCTCTCCCGCAAGCGGGAGAGGTGTGCCCAGTTCCAATAAGCCTGAAACTGCTCCAGGCCTCGATCGCCGCCAGGCGCTATGGGAAATCCGCGGCCTGGCCGACACCAGACTACCCCTGTTCGCCGCAGCCGATGAAGCGGCCGAACCAACGGTGTCGCTACCGCCAATGACGCAAGGCGGCGAGGTGGTGGAGGACTACCACAGCGTCGGCCTCTCCCTGCGTCGCCACCCGGTCGCCTTCCTGCGCGACGAGCTTACCCGCGAGCGCATCCTCCCCTGCGCCGCCCTGACCGACCTGCGCGACGGCGCGCGCGCCGCGGTGGCCGGCGTCATCCTGGTCCGCCAGCGCCCCGGCAGCGCCAGCGGCGTGCTGTTCATCACCATCGAGGACGAGACCGGCCACGCCAACCTGATCGTCTGGCCCTCGGTATTCGAGCGCCAGCGCCGGCTGGTGATGTCCGCCAGCATGCTCGCCTGCCGCGGCAAGGTGCAGAAGGAGGGCGAGGTGATCCACGTCATCGCCGACCACCTGACCGACCTCTCCGCCCTGCTGGCCAGCGTCGGCCAGCGCGACGGCGCGTTCCCGCTGGCGCACGGGCGCGGCGACGCGGTCACCCACCCCAACGGCGACGATCCTCACGAACCGGGGCCGCGCGAGCGGGGCATCAAGCTGACAACACGCGATTTCCACTAGCCCGCAATCGTTGTCAGCCAGGCCCTGCGGCCTTACCCTGAATGCTTCCGAACCCACCAACGGCGCATCACATGGTCTCCAGCCCATCCCTGACCGGCCTGAAGAAGTGGATCGACCGCCCGGAATGGGCGTCCGGATTTCAGGAGGTCCTCCACGAACACCTCGGGGCCGTCATCGAGGAAGCGGACCTCGAATTCGACGAGCTCGCGGATCTGTTGGGCGAGCATCGCATCAGGACGCTCGGCGACTGCGTCCTGGAAGACTTCCTCACCCGCCACCACGACGAGGACGGCCGCAACATCGTCGACGCCTATCTGAAGCGTCGCGGCTTGATGGAACCCGTCATCAACCGGCGCTACATGGCGGCGCTACGCGATTCCGTCATGAGTCTGTATGAGGTCACACAGGTCGTGCCCGGCCAGTCCTTCCTCGCGCGCGACCTGATCCGCGGCGGGCCGCCGGTGCTTGTCAGCGAGTCTGTCGCCACGCGCACACTCGAGCCCTCGGAGCACATCGCCGCCAGGATCGTCGAGCTGAACGGCAAGCGGATCGTGTCGGCGGGCGCGCTGATGTTCGACCATGCGCTGTCGGAGGAACTGCTGCGGGAAATTCGCTCCGGCAAGCGAAGGATGCGCGGCATGCTCAAGAAGATGGTGGATGAACGCGCCGATAAACCCACCGCGGCGATGCAGCGCGAGACGGTGGACATGCTGGCCATGGCAGCCGCAGCCCCGCTGATCTCGGCCATGTGGCTGGAGGACAAGCTGGATCGCACCTTGGGCGAGAGCATGCCGCAGATCGTGACCAGCGAAGGCGACGACGTCGAGTTCCACGAAATGCACTTCCCGCTGCTGCAAGGCACCTCGACGGAGGCGGTGCGGGCGGGCCTCGACGGGATCGCCGCGCTGCGCCCGGGTCCTTCCGACGATTGCTGGACCTGGCTCGCGCCGCCGCGCCCGGGGCGCCGCGCAGCGCCGCAAGATGGGACGCGCAAGACCGTGGTCTCGGCCACGGAGCTCGACGACGCGGAAGTGCTGGGGACGATCGAACTGGGCGCAACCACCCTCACGCTCAGCACCAACTCGGCCGCCCGCGCCGCCCGCGGCCGGGCGCTGCTGACGCCCGCGCTCGACGGGCTGGTCGGCACGCCGTTGACGAAGATCGAGACCCTGGAGCAGGCAATCGACGCAGATCCGGCAGAGTCCCCGCGCCGTGAGAGCGAGATTCCGCCCGAGGTGCAGGCCCAACTTCTGCACACGGTGCTGGAAACGCATTATCGGGGGGTGCTCAGCCTGCCGATCCCCATGTTGGGCAATATCTCGCCGCACGACGCGAGGCGCACCGCGTCCGGGCGCAAGAAGCTGGTGGCATGGCTGCAACTGCTGGAGGACGAAGCCGCCAGCCACAAGGCCGCCGGCAATCCGCTCGGAGACTACGATTTCGGCTGGATGTGGGCCGAGCTCGGGATCGCAGATCTGCGGAAGTAGCCGGCAGCGCGCGCCTCGCTGCGATCCCTGTGACGGTTCACACTGCGGCGGTAACGACGATTTCCACCAGGTCATCGCCCTCAAGCTCGACACCCAGACACGCCCGCATCGGCAAATTCGCGTGATCGACCCATTCGTCCCAGGCGCGATTGAGCTCCGGCTTGTTCCGCATATCGGTGATGTAGACCATCGCCGTGAGGATGCGCGACTTGTCGGTCCCCGCCTCGATCAGGTTGCGATCGATGGCCGCCAGCGCGTCGCGCGCCTGCGCGTAGAGCGAAGCCTCCTTGGTGTCGGAGGTCGCAACCGTGGTGACCACGCCGTGGTAGACTACCGACCGTCCGCGAGTCGGCGACAGGCGCGACGGACCGATACGCTGGATCATCGAACCGACCTCATCTCAATCCTCGAACCCCGCAAAACTCATGAACTCCCGTGCCGGCACGCGCGTGGTCCGCAGGGTGTTCTCCACCGCATCCGGATCGGCATAGCCGATCGCCATGCCGCAGACGACCGCGTCCTGGAACGGCAGCCCCAGCGCCGCGCGGACGGTATTGGGCATGCTCGCGAACGCCGCCTGCGGACAGGTATGCAGCCCGATCCCGCGCGCCGCCACCATGACGTTCTGCAGGAACATGCCGTAGTCGAGCCAACTGCCGATCGCCAGCCGCCGGTCGATGACGAAGATCACGCCGACCGGCGCCCCGAAGAAACGGAAGTTCCGCGCATGCTGGGCGCGCATCTTGTCGGTATCGCCCCGGCCGATCCCAAGCAGCGAATACAACCCCCATCCCACCTCCCGCCGGCGCGACAGATAGGGCTCGAAGAACGTCTCGGGGTAGTAGCGATAATCCCGCTCGTCCGTCACGCCGGCCCGGAACGCCGCCTCCACCGTATCGCAGAATCGCCGCAGCCGTTCCCCCGCCATCACGTGCCCGCGCCAGGGCTGCATGTTGGTCCCGCTCGGCGCACGCGCCGCAACATCCAGCAGGTGCTCCACCGTCGCGCGCGGCACCGGCGCCGGCAGGAACGCGCGCAACGACCGCCGCGACGAGATCGCCGCATCCACCACTTCATTCCATCCATCATGCGACACGGTGTGCATTCCCCGCCCTGAACGGCATCACAGCGACTTGCTTGGCGGACGGGCCGGGGTCAACCCCCGTAGCCCGCGGAGCGGGTCGCGCGCCCTTGCGCGTGAGGGGTTGAGGCCGGCCCGCCCGCCAAGCAAACTCGGCGTGCCGTGGCCACCACCCTGTCCTCCCCCACCCAACGCGTTGCCCTGATCAGCGGCGGCGCGCGCGGTATCGGCGCCGGCATCGCCGCGCGCCTGGCCGCCGACGGCTGGCGCGTCGTGATCGCCGACCGTGACCCCGCCGCCGCCCCGCCCAACGTCCGCGCGGTCGCCTGCGACGTCGCCAACGAAGCCGCGGTGACCGCGCTGATCGCCGACCTCGCCGCGCACGAAGGCCGCCTCGACGGCCTGGTCTGCAACGCCGGCATCAACGTCCGCAAACCGCTCGCGGACCTCACCCTCGCCGAATGGTCCCACGTCCTCGCCGTCAACCTCACCAGCACCTTCCTGCTGGTCCGCGCCGCCGAGCCCCTGCTGCGCGCGGCACAAGGCGCCGTGGTCACCATCGCCTCCACCCGCGCGCACATGTCGGAGCCGAACACCGAGGCCTACGCCGCCTCCAAGGGCGGCCTGGTCGCGCTGACCCACGCAATGGCGATCAGCCTCGGCCCCGCCATCCGGGTGAATTGCATCAGCCCCGGCTGGATCTTCACCAAGGGCGACGCCCCGCGCCCGGAGGACCACGCATTCCACCCGGCCGGCCGCGTCGGCCAACCCGCCGACATCGCCAGCCTCGCCGTCTGGCTGCTGGGACCGGAAAGCCGTTTCGTCACCGGCGCCGAGTTCGTCAGCGACGGCGGGGTGACGCGCAAGATGATCTATTTGGAGAATCGGGGCAGGCGAGCGCGCCGTGTTTTGCGGCGGGGACGCGGATCATGACCGCGCGCGGGGCGGTGGCGGTGGAGGCG
>Ga0209415_10009841_pt1 | contig 16355 bp, 15 predicted proteins | sample PeaSoiSIISIP2007_FD_187696 | JGI IMG/M metagenome (GOLD analysis project Ga0209415, IMG submission 187696) | Peat soil microbial communities from Weissenstadt, Germany - SII-SIP-2007 (SPAdes) (version 2) | ecosystem: Environmental > Terrestrial > Soil > Wetlands > Peat | place: Germany...
TGAACTTTGACGCCCTGCAATGCGGGGAGGCGATTGGAAATTACTATTCCGGCAGCACCGGCAGCCTGGGGAGCGGCCCCGGCCCGAATTACGGTGTTTCGTTCACCGCACTTGCCTTGGTCACCACCGACACAAACTCCCCGCAGACCGGAACCTGTGCCGGCAACCAGACCGTCAGCGGCATGCCTTCGGAGTCCAATGCGTTCTCTTTCTCCCCCGACGCCGGCGCCGCCGCCTCCATGAACGTTCCGGGGGGATTCACCACTGGGCTCTCGTTTTTCTACCTTCCCGATGGTTCCCAACATTCCCTTACGTTGTGGGACGGCGTGAATGGGTCCGGGGATCCGGTGACGGTAGTGAGCCTGCCGCCCGGAACACAGGGCCAATGGACCGCAGTCGGAATCGCGTTTTCGGGAACGGTAAGGTCCGTGAAATTCGGGTCAGCCAGGGGCGTCTTTTTTGACAACATTACCCTGGGAGCTTCGCAGGTAACCAATCCAGGGAAGTCGGCGGGAGACCCATCCAAGCATCCGGGGAGCTGCGCCTGCGGCGATCCGATCAACCTCGGCACGGGCGCTTTGTTCGAAAAGGCTACGGACTACACCACCACGGGGGCGAACCCGTTGGCCTTCATCCGGTATTACAACAGCCTGCTTTCGTCGCAAACCCAGGCATTCTCAATGGGGCCCCAGTGGCGCTCGAATTACGACCGTTATCTCAACGTCAATTCCTCGACCTCGGTCACCGTGGAGCGAGCGGATGGGCGGCAGGTGGATTTCCACCTGGTTGGAAATACCTGGACGCCCGACGGTGATGTGGATGCCACATTGACGCTATCGGGAGCGGCGCAATCGGGCACCTGGACGTTCAAAGACAGCACCGACACCACGGAGACCTATACGACCGTGGCGGGGCAGAGTTTCACGCTGCTCCAGACCATCCAGGCGCGGAACGGCTATACCCAGACTTTGGGCTACGATACGAACTTCAACCTGATCTCGGTCACCGACTCCTACAATCGAAAGCTCGCATTCACCTACAACAGCGCAACAGGCATTTTGCAGACCGTCACGACGCCGGATGGCCTGGTTCTCACGTACGCCTACACTGCCATCGCCGCGGGACCTCAACTAACCGAAGTCTCGTACTCCACCACTCCGGCCACCAGCCAGACTTATGTCTACGAGAACCCTTCGCTGCCCCTGGCGCTTACGGGGATCGTCGACGAGCTCGGCAACCGCTTCGCAACGTGGACCTACGATGCGTCGGGCCGCGGGCTGACGAGCCAACATGCCGGCGGCGCGAATCTCACGACGTTCACCTACAACGACACTGACGGCAGCCGTACGGTGACGAACGGCTTGGGCGAGCAGGAAGTCTACCGGTTCACGACCCTTCAGGGCGTGCCTAAGTTGACGGAAATCGACCGCGTGGCCGCGGGCTCGATTCCCGCCGCCACCCGCCTGTTCACCTACGACGCCAACGGGTACACGGCAAGCCAGATAGACTGGAACGGCAACCTCACCACCTACGTGAACGACATTCACGGCCAGCCGACCACCATCAACGAGGCGGTAAACACGCCGCAGGCACGCACCACCACCATCACTTACGATACGACCTGGGTGCACCTGCCGAAGACCATAGTCACACCGGGCCTTACCACCAGTTTCCTCTACGACGCCAACAACGGCAATCTGCTGAACAGGGTGGCAACCGACACTACGTCTTATTACACCAACGGCACGGCACGGGTCTGGACCTACACCTGGTCGAACTTCCTGCTGGCTTCCGCGCAGGGACCCCGCAGCGATGTCAATGCGCTAACCAGGTTTACTTATGACGCCAGCGGCGCGCTTACTAAGATCACTAACGCGCTGAACCAGGCTACTCAGATCACCCAGCACTTGCCGGGAGGGCTGCCCCAGACTATGGTCGACCCAAACGGGGTCACCACGCAGTTCAGCTACGACGCGCGGCAGCGGTTGCTTGCCGGCAACATCGCCACGACCACAGGCCCGCTCGTCATAGCGCTGGCCTACGATGGGGCGGGCAACCTCCTGACCGCTACGCTGCCCGACGGCTCGGCCCTCACCGCGACGTACGACGGGGCGCACCGCGTGACGGCGGTCACCGATCTCTTCGGCCAGAAGATCGCCTATACCCTCGATGCGCTGGGCGGCCAGACGCAAACCAATGTGTTGAGCGCCACCGCCGCGGTGGTACCCGGTACCAGTTTGACCAGAGCGGCATGCTGCTGGAGGAAAGCAACAACCAAGGCAATCCGACCGCCGCCGACTACATTTACCTGGACGACGGGCGGCCCATTGCGACTCTATCGCCCGGTACCGGCGCGCTGTATTTCCTGCACGACGACCGCCTGGGAACGCCGCAAACGGCCACCGACGGCAGCCAGCACGTGGTGTGGAGCGCGAACTACCAGCCCTTCGGCCAGACCGGCAGCACGCAGGGCACGCTCGTCCAGGACCTCCGCCTGCCGGGTCAGCAATTCGAGATCGAGACCGGGTTGAACCACAACGGCTTCCGGGATTACGTGCCGAACCTGGGAAGGTATCTCCAGAGCGACCCGATCGGCCTCGGGGGAGGCGCCAATTTATACGCGTATGTGGGAGGGAACCCGCTTCGCCGCACCGACCCGCTGGGCTTGAGAACGGATCCCTCCGACAGCTCCTCCCAGTGGAAGATCCAGCCTCGCCTGGACTTCCGCTTTGGAAGCGAACTTCGCTACGGCGGCGGCTTCGCACCCTGGCAGCCGGCACAGGACTGCCCGGCGCTCCGGCGGGCGCCGCGGATTTGCAGCTTCCGGAGGCGGCATGACACTCCACGTGATTTCGAGCCACACCGCGGACCACAAGGGCAAGAGGCGCAAGATTACCTGTGTGACCTGCGATCTCAAGGGGTGTCTGGGCCGGTGCCGCTTTGAAGCGGTAAGCTGTCCGCAACCACCCAAAGCACCGTAGTGCTGGAGACCCTCATGGCGCCTTGCACCCAAGCAGCGGGCGTGGTTCACCACCGCCTGATCCAAATCCACAGCGGATTCAGAACCGCCTGGTGCGATCTCTCCTTGTCCGTGGAAACGGGCGCGGAGGGATGGACGGCCAAGGTCGACCGTGGGGGCCGGGCGCTGTACACGGCGCAACGCAGCAGTCTGCAAGCGGCCAAGAACGCCGCCGTGGAGTTCGTCTTATTCGGCGTGGCCGGCGCGACGTGCTGGGAAAGCCCGGAGCGAATCGCCGGACGCCTTCGCTGGAGCGAGTACTGGTAGCCTGGGCTTCAGCCGGCTTCAGCCCCGCCCGATGAACGGCATGTTGCTGGCCATCACGGTCATGAACTGAACGTTGGCGCTCAGCGGCAAACTCGCCATATAAAGGACGGCGCGGGCCACGTCCTCGACGTCCATGCGAGGCTCGGGTTTGTTGGTTCCATCGGCCTGGGGAACGCCGGCGGTCATGCGCTTGGTCATCTCGGTGGCGGCATTGCCGATGTCGATCTGGCCGCAGGCGATGTCGTATTTGCGGCCATCGAGCGAAATCGAGCGGGTCAGTCCGGTGATGGCGTGCTTGGTCGCGGTGTACGGCGCAGAGTTGGGCCGCGGTACGTGGGCCGAGATGGAGCCGTTATTGATGATGCGTCCGCCGCGCGGGTCTTGCGCCTTCATCATCCGGATGGCCTCTTGCGCACATAGGAACGCTCCCGTCAGGTTGACCGCTACCACCGCACTCCATTGTTCGTAGGTCAGATCCTCCATGGCGATCGCCGGCGCGCCCGCGCCGGCGTTGTTGAAGAGCAGGTCCAGGCGGCCAAAAGTTTCCGCGATGCGGGCGAAGAGCGCGCGCACGGAGTCGGGTTGCCCGATGTCCGTGGGCACCGCCAGCATGCGGCCGCCCGGAGACCCGGCCGCGGCGGTCTGCTGCAGTCGTTCGGCGCGGCGTCCGGCCAGCACGACGGAATACCCCGCGGCGTCGAGCGCCAGGCTTACGGCGCGGCCGATGCCGCTGCCGGCGCCGGTCACGAGAGCGATTCGTCCATTTGTCAGATGCTTTCTATTGTGCTGCGAAATATTGCCCTGCGAAAACTCTGCCTGCTGTTTCTGGTCCCGCTGGCGGCGATGGCTCAAGAGGGTCCCCCCGAAGGGAACCGGGGAGGCAACGTCGCGCCCAAGCCGCTTTATCGCGACCCGGTCTACGACGGCGCCGCCGACCCCGTGCTGGTCTGGAACCGCGCCGCAAAACAGTGGTTCATGTTTTATACCAACCGCCGCGCCAACATGCCGGATCTCCCCGGAGTGGCCTGGGTTCACGGCACGCGCATCGGCATCGCGGAATCCTCCGATGGCGGCGCCACCTGGAGGTACACCGGCACCGCCGAGATCCCATATGGCACGAAGGATTACACGCACTGGGCGCCCGATATCCTCGACCACGATGGCGCCTACCATATGTTTCTCTCCATCGTGCCGGGCATCTACCAGGACTGGAACGCCGCGCGCGAGATCATCCACCTCACCAGCCCTGATTTACGCCAGTGGAAATACGAATCTACCCTGGACCTGGGGTCCGACCGCGTCATCGACCCCAGCCTGATCCAACTGCCCGGCGGCGGTTTCCGCATGTGGTACAAAAACGAGCGCGCCCAGGACGGCTCCATCTACTACGCCGATAGCCCCGACCTGTATCGATGGACCAGCCAGGGCCCCGCGATCCCGGGCTCGCGCGGCGAGGGGCCCAAGATTTTCCGCTGGAAGGACCGCTACTGGATGATGGTGGATGTGTGGGATGGAATCGCCGTGTACAGCTCCGCCGACTGCCTCGCTTGGACGCGGCAGGCGGACAACCTGCTGAAGGAACCGGGCACGACCCCCACGGACCGCTCCAAGGGCCAGCACGTGGACGTCGTAGTGAGCGGCGGGCGGGCGTACCTGTTTTACTTCGTGCACCAGGGCGGGAAGGATGGCGAAGGCAAGGGCGCGGAATGGCAGCGGCACACAGTCCTGCAAGTGGCGGAGTTGGAGTTCCGGGACAGGCGGATTACCTGCGATCGGAACAAGCCCACCAGGATTGCGCTACGCGCGCCCTGAACGGTCTACGCCGGGTCGCTGCCCTGAATGTCGGCGATGATCGCCAAAAATTCGCGGGCGGTGACAATGCGGGTCTTTTTCCAGTCGTCGGGAAAATCCTTCCGGTTGCCGGTCACCAGATAATCGGCCTGGGCTTCCTCGGCACATTCCAGGAAAATATCGTCGTCAGGATCGGAACACTCCCGCACTTCGACCGTGGGAGCGACCATAGCACATTTTTCCCGGATACGGGCCAGCGCGTTTGCTGCCTTCTCCGGTGGTATGGCCAGGCGGGGGCGACGCAACACCTCTTCGTACTCGGCTAGCACCGGCTCCGAAAGGCAAAGCCGGATCACGCCGTCGATGGCTAGGTTGAAAACAGCTTCGGGCAATCCGCCCGCCCGGAGCGTCGCCGAGATAACGATGTTGGTATCCAGGACAACCCGAATCATCCGCCAGGCTGCCGTTGCCGCTCTCGGCGCTCGCGCCGCGCCGCAGCAATCTCCGCGTCGATGTCGTCCATGGTGAGTTTGTCGAGGCCTTTCCGCCTGGCGTGATCCTGGATGTCTTTCAGCCAGTCCGGAGCCGGCGCCAGGGTCTTCACGAAGTCGGTCACGCTCATGATCAGAACGGCGGGTTCACCGTTCCGCTCTACCAGGAACCGTTCGTTGTGGTCGACCGCCCGGTCTACGATCTGGCCGAATTGAGTTCGGGCAGTAACGGCGGTGATCTTTCGGATCATGGTCCTCTCTCTGATTGATTGATTAATCGTTCTCCCTTATCATAGCGAAATTCATGGCAATCGCGAGGGCGTTTTCGAAAGACACGCCGTCCTCCATAGAGTCGGCGATCGGGGCTTTATACCCGCCGAAGATCGCATGTCCGGCCTGCAGCCAGAAACAATCGGCAATGTCGAACCCCGCTTCCTCGATCCACCGCAGTTGATGAAACAGAGGCGACGGACGGTCGGCGGCATCCGCAAAGCGATAGTGATTCCACCTGCCCTCGTCGAACCGCCGGCGCAATCGATCGTCGCCCGAGTGCGCCACCGAAGCCTGCGCCACCCTGCGGTCCCACGCGGCGGCGAAGAGACTCCCGGCGCGCGAATGTTGCGGCTCGACCAGGTCCGCAATCAGCAACGCGCCTCCGGGAGAGAGCCGCGAGTGAACCACCCGGAACAGAGCGCGCTTCTCTCCGGCGGGCAGGTGGTGGATCGAGAGCGAGCTGAACACCACACCCGCGCCATCCAGGAATCCGTGCCAGCTCGAGCCCGCCAGATCGAACGCGTGAAGCTCCGCGCGGCCCGCGAACTCGCGCAGCCGTTCGGCCGCCCGGTCCCGCATGCTCGCCGAGCCATCCAGCCCGACATAGGAAGCCTTCGGAAAAGCCGCCAGCAACGCCGCGGCAAACAGCCCTTCGCCCGCCGCCAACTCCACCAGGCGAAAGGACTCATGCCCGCCGAAAGGAGCCAGCGCCGCGATGACCGCGATCTGTTCCGCGCGATCCGGCACGGCCACCGCAGCAAGCTCGCGGTAGAGGGCGGAATCGTCTTCGGTCCACGTCGGCTGATCCGGCATTTTTCCAGTATCCCCCTTGACAAGTGCAATCAAAATGATATCATAATGATGTCAGATGAAACGGAGATGACTTCAAATGCTGGCGGAAAAAGACGTTAAAGCGATCTCAGGCTGGTGGATGTTGTTTTTTCTGGTGGCAGTAGCGATCGCGTCGGCCACCTTGCTGATCGGGGCCATTCCGGCGGAGCAAGGGGTGGCTATCGTGCTATGGCTCCTCGTGCTGATCGTGGCATTGGCGTGCCTCGGCGGGTTGACAGTGGTCAATCCGAACCAGGCCCGCGTGATCCAGTTGGCGGGCAGGTACAAGGGCTCCATCAAGGAGCAGGGTTTCTGGTGGGTGAACCCGCTGACCACGCGGCGCAAGGTTTCGCTGCGCATCCGCAATTTCGAAAGCAGCAAGCTGAAGGTGAACGACCAGGACGGCAATCCCATCGAGATCGCCGCGGTGGTGGTATGGAAGGTCGTGGACACCGCCGATGCGATCTTCCAGGTGGACGACTACGAGCACTTTGTCCACGTGCAGAGCGAGGCCGCCCTGCGCAACCTGGCGACACGGTATCCCTACGACTCGCATCGCGAGGGCGACACGTCGCTGCGCATGTCGGTGCTGGACATTGCACACCAGTTGCGCGACGAAATTCAGGAGCGCCTGGCCAAGGCGGGCGTGGAGGTGATCGAGGCGCGCATCACGCACCTGGCGTACGCGGCCGAGATCGCGGGCGCGATGCTGCGGCGGCAACAGGCCAGTGCCATCATCGCGGCGCGTCAGAAGATCGTGGAAGGCGCCGTGGGCATGGTGGAGATGGCGCTCGACCAACTCAGCGCGAAAAAAGTAGTGGCGCTCGACGAAGAGCGCAAGGCCAGCATGGTGAGCAATCTGCTGGTGGTGCTGTGCAGCGACCGCGAGGCGCAGCCCATCGTCAATGCGGGGACGCTGTACCAGTGAGGCTGAATTTTGGCGCAACGGAAGACATTCCTGCTGCGGTTGGATCCGGCGACCCACGAGGCGCTCCAGCACTGGGCCGATGCCGATCTGCGCAGCCTCAACGCGCAGATCGAGTTTCTGTTGCGGCGGGCGTTGCAGGAGTCGGGAAGGTTGAAACCGGCCGGCCATGCCCAAAGTGAGGAGTGAGCCATGGATCGCTACGAAGAAATGGAGGACTTGCGCCGGAAGTGGGTGCCGCCCGCGGGGCTTGCCGGGGCGGTGCCACGGCCCGTCCGGCTGGCGGCCGCGGGAGTCGCCCTAGTCGTCCTCGCGGCGGTGATGTTTGCAGGCGCAGTCGCGGTCGTCGTCGGGCTCGGCGCGGCCGCCAGGAATCAGTCCGAGGAGCATGTGCGGCTGCGCGACCATGGACAGGACTCGGAGGCTCGCATCACCCGGCACTGGCGGGATAGCACCAAGGAGCACCGGCCCATGGTGGCCTACGAATTCGAGTGGGAAGGGCGTACGCATGCGGGGCGCTCACCGCTGCCCCTGCGGATGTGGAACACACTCGCGGTTGGCTCACCGCTGGCCGTGCGTCTCCTGCCGGAGAACCCCAGGCACAACCGTCCCCGCGACTGGGAGGCCTCCCCGCTGCCGGCCTGGTTCCCCTTCGTGGCGGGCGGTGTGCTGGCAGGCGCCGGATGGCTGCTGGTGTACCTGGTGCGCAAGCAGATGCGCCTGCTGAGCGAGGGACGGCCGGCGCCCGGATTGGTCAGGCGCTACTCTTACGCGCAGCACGGCAAGAAGCACATTCATTACGAATTCTGTCTGCTGGGCGGCGGGATCGCCAAAGGCAAGACCGGGCCATCCCGCAAGCTGCCGGCGATCGGCGCCACCATCTGCGTGGTCTACGAGCGCGACAATCCCCGCAACAACGCGCCCTATCCCATGGACCTCGTGAAACTCGCCTAACCCAGTGCGCCGCCCGAGCTTTCCAGAAACCTTCATGCAAGTCGTTGAAGCGATGTGGCGCAGGCACTCGTGCCTGCCGCGTCCCGACTCATCGGGACGCTTGGTCCCTGCCGCCCGCGACGCCCCCGAGGGACCCTGCCCCGCTCCTGTCGATGCTCGCCTGATAAGCCTCCCGCACCTCGTCCCGGCACGCTAGAATCGCCTGAGAGGAGCAATCCATATGAAGTTCTCAGTTGTCACCTTACTCGCGGCTGGCGCCTTGGGATTCGTGCTCGCGAGAGCCATTGACCAGCCACGCCCCCCCGTCGCCCTGGCCCAGGCGCCGCCCGCACCGGCCCAGGCGCCCGCGCCGCCTCCGGAAGACGGCAAGCTGCGCATCATCGTCTTCGGCGCCCACCCCGACGACGCGGAGTACCGCGGCGCCGGAGTCGCCATGAAGTGGGCAAAAATGGGGCATCACGTCAAGCTGGTATCGGCCACCAACGGCGATATCGGCCACTGGCAGATCGCCGGCGGGCCGCTCGCCCTGCGCCGGAAAAAGGAAGTGCAGGAGGTGGACCGCAGGCTGGGCGCCTCCACCGAAGTGCTCGACATCCACGACGGCGAGATCCTGCCCACCCTCGAGAACCGCCGCATGATCACGCGGCTGATCCGTCAATGGAACGCCGACATCGTGATCACCAACCGCCCCAACGACTATCATCCCGACCACCGGTACACCTCGATCCTGGTGCAGGATTCGGCCTACATGGTGGGCGTGCCGTTCTTCACGCCCGACGTCCCGCCGCTGCGCAGAAACCCCGTCTTCCTCTACGCGTCGGATCGCTTCCAGCGTCCCAATCCCTTCCGTGCGGACGTGGCCGTGGCCATCGACGACGTGATCGAGCCCACGCTCGACGCCCTCCTCGTCATGGAGTCCCAGATTCACGAAGGCGGCGCCGATGGCCACCCCGGCCTCTATCCCGACGATGAGGCCGGCCGCCAGCGGCGGCGTGACGAGGTTCGCAAAAACCTGGCCGGCCGGTACGCCGGCGCCGCCAACACCTACCGCGACGCGCTGGCGAAATTCTACGGCGCCGAGCGCGCCAAGACTGTCCGATACGCGCAAGCCTTCGAGATCTGCGAGTACGGCCGGCAGCCTTCCCAGGCGGATCTGAAACAGATGTTCCCGTTCTGACCCCCGGGCGGTTCCTTTTTGACTGCATGACCGTGATACACTCCACCCTGTTATGGCCGACGACAAACTCAAGCTGCAGATGCTCGACGGCGCCCGCCCGGGCGAGAAGATCATGGTGCTCGAAGGAGTGCTCAACGCCGAAACCGCGTTTCAATTTCGCGACAACGTGCGCCAGGGCGAGCCGGCCACCCTGGTCGTCGATATGAGCCGTGTGCGGTACGTGGACTCCAGCGGGCTGGGAGTGCTGATCGGAGCTTATGCGTCGTTCGAACGGAATTGCCGGCGCCTGCTGCTGGCGGGGCTCAACGATCGCGTGTGGGAGCTGTTCCGTACCTGCAAGATCAACGACGTGTTCACGCGGTACGCCACGGTGGCGGACGCGGAGCAGACGGTGCCGTTGTAGCAGGGCGCCATGGCGATTCCCGGCACCGGAGTTTGTCCGAAGTGCGCCCGCAAGATCGAGGCGGACTGGCGCCTTTGTCCGGCTTGTGCCACGCCGCTGGATGGCGCCACCCAAACCGTTTTTGCGCCGGCGTCTTCTTCGTCCTCGAGCATTGAGGAAGGCCGATTTCCCGCGGGAACGGTACTGGCCGCGCGCTATCGCATTCTGGGACTGCTGGGCCGCGGGGGCATGGGCGAAGTCTATCGCGCCTATGACCTGATCCTCGAGCAGTCCGTGGCCCTGAAGTTTCTTCCGCAAGCCAACGTGCCCGAAGCCGTCCTCGCGCGCTTCCGCAGCGAAGTGCGCATCGCGCGCCAGGTCTCGCATCCCAACGTCTGCCGCGTGTACGACATCGGCTTCGTGGAGGGCATGCACTTCCTTTCCATGGAGTACCTCGATGGCGAGGATCTCAGCTCGCTGCTGCGGCGCATCGGCCGTCTGCCGCAGGACAAGGCCCTCGAGTTCACGCGCAAGATCTGCGCCGGTCTGGCCGCGGCCCACGAGCGCGGCGTGCTGCACCGCGACCTGAAGCCCTCCAACATCATGATCGACGGGCGCGGCCAGGTTCGCATCACAGATTTCGGCCTGGCGGCGCTGGCGGCCGAGATCCCGATCGGCGATCTGCGCAGCGGCACCCCCGCCTACATGTCGCCCGAGCAGAAGTCGGGCAAGGAAGTCACCACGCGCAGCGATCTCTATTCCCTCGGCCTGGTGGTGCACGAGATCTTCACCGGCAAGCACCGCGCGGATACCCAGACCTCGCCGTCGGAGTTGGTGAAGGACCTCGATCCGGCCATCGAGCGCGTCATTCTGCGCTGTCTGGAAGAGGAGCCCAAGCGCCGGCCGCAGTCGGCCTTGCACGTGGCGATGGCGCTGCCGGGCGGCGATCCCATCGCCGCGGCTCTCGCGGCCGGCGAAACTCCGTCGCCCGAAATGGTAGCCGCGTCGCAGGAAAAGGAGGGATTCAGCCGGCGCACCGCGATCGTCTGCTTCATGGCCCTCCTGGTTTGCCTGGCGGCGCTGCGATGGTTCGACCACGATGGGTTCCTCCAGCACGCGCCGCTGGAGATTCCACCGGAAGCCCTGGCGGATCGCGCCCAGGAGATGTTGAGACGGCTCGGCTACACCGGGAAGCCGCAAAGCACGGCCTACGGGTTCGGCAGTTTTGATCCCAGCGCGCTTCTCTACGCCCAGCGCTTCGAGCCGGCGCACCGCGATGCCATCCTGGCCAGCCACCAGCCCGCCGTGATCGGCTTCTGGTACCGGCAGCACCGGGGTGAGATCCGCGCAGACTCATTCCCGGGCGATGCCATCACGTTTGATTCGCCGGCGAACGACGAGCCGGGGATGATTCGAATGTACCTGGATGCCACCGGGAGACTGCTGGCGCTGGAAGCCCGGCCCGCGGACTCCGGCGTCGTGGACACGCCTCCCAAGGCCCCGGACTGGAATGCGCTCCTGCTCGCCGCGCGGCTCGATCCGGCACGCTTCACTCCCGCTGCGCCGCAGCAGGTTCCTCCCACTATGGCCGATGCGCGCATGGCCTGGACCGGCACGTTCGCGGAAGGCCGCACCGAGCAAGTCCGCGTCGAGGCTGCCGCCTGGCAAGGGCGGCCGGTGTATTTCCGGGTTGCGGGCGATTGGCAGCAGCAGAATCCGCCACCGCCCCTGCCCGTGCTCGTCACAGCCGTGCGCGCCACCATCTTCGTGACGATTTTGGTGGGCCTGGCTCTGCTGGCCCGGCACAATCTGCGACAGGGACGCAGCGATCGGCGGGGCGCCGCCAGGCTCGCTGCGGCCTACTTCGTAGGCTGGATGTGCGTCTGGATCTTGACCGCGGATCACGTCGCATCCTCCCGGGAATTAGGTCTCCTGATCCAGGCGCTCAGCTTTGCGGCGTTTCTCGCCGGACTGTTCTGGGCGCTCCATCTCGCGATCGAACCCTTCGTGCGGCGCTACTGGCCGGACGCTTTGATCCCCGTCAGTCGCCTACTGGCCGGCCGGGTCCGGGATCCTCTGGTGGCGTCCAACCTTCTGGCGGGGATTGTTTTGGCCGAGGGATCGCGGGCCTTGTATGTCGCGGTACTGGCGCCGGTCTTCGGGCTTAAGACTTTGCTGGCCACACCGGGTTGGGCCCTGGAGGCGCTCAAAAGCGTCTCGTCGCTTGCCGGGATACTGATTCTCGCCGTGGGAAGCGGCGCGGCCCTATTTGCGCAGGTGTTTTTCCTGGGCCTCCTGGTGCGGATTGTCGCGCGCCGCGGCTGGATTGCTGGTGCGTTCTTTGTCCTTCTGGCTGTAGTATCGGGTCTTCCAGACCTCTTTCGCGTCAGCTTCTTTCTCTCGATGGTGGTCGGAGGGATCTGGATGCTCCGGCGCCTGGGCCTGCTGGCGTTTTTGACTGCCGGCGCCACGGCTATGGTTAGCTTCGAACTGAGGGGCGGATTGTCGAGTGCCCCGGGCTCCTGGTACGCGACCCGCTCGCTGCTCGGACCGGCAGTTCTGGTGGGCGCGGCGGCGTGGGCGCTGTGGGTGATCCTCTCGGCGCAACGGCGTCCGGCGGATTCGAGAGGCTAACCTTCCCGCCTGCAAGGCGTCTATCCAATCACGCACCGGGATAACATGCACCACCTCCTGCAGGATTTCCGCTATGCGTTGCGTACTTTGCGAAGAAGCCCTGGGCTGTAATCGTTCTTTCGCTGGCCATCGGGATCGGCGCCAATTCGGCCATCTTCAGCGTGGTGAACGAGCTTTTGCTGCGGCCGCTGCCGTACCCGGATCCGCCTTCACCTCCAGCGCCTGCGTGTAACTCCGGCCACCCGGCGTCAGTCTCATTGTGTACCGCCCCGGCGGCATCCACTCGCCTTGCTCCACCGGCGTGATGCTCGAGGGCGCGCCCCGAGCGAGAAGATCATGGCGCTCGAAGGAGTGCTTAATTTCGCGACAACGTGCGCCAGGGCGAGCCGCCACCCTGGCCGTCGATATGAGCCGCGTCCGCTAGGTGGACTCTAGCGGCCTGGGCGTGCTGATCGGCGCTTATGCGTCCTTCGAGCGGAACTGCCGGCGCCTGCTGCTGGCGGGGCTCAACGATCGCGTCTGGGAGCTGTTCCGCACCTGCAAGATCAACGACGTTTTCACGCGCTACGCCACGGTCGCCGACGCCGAGCAGACGGTGCCGTTGTAGGAGGGCTCGCCGTCCGCACCTGGCGACGCCGGGTAGGGCCCTCCGTCGAAAAAAACGCTCGGCCTCCTCGAGGCGATTGGGCCCTTTCCGATGCAGTCCGCGGACTTCCCGGGCCGTGATCCCCAACGGTTGTCCGGTCATGTCCGCTACTGCCCAATGCTAACTGGGCTGTAACTGGGCGCGGCTCCGGCCGCTCATTTCAGTTATTTCAGTTACTGTAAGTAGTCGCAGGCATTGGGATGTATGTTATCAGACGATTCATCCGCAAGATACTAAAAGAAATATGTGCAGGTTAATAAGTCTTCCCGCAAAATGATGCGAGGAGGTCTTTCCGCGTGAAAAGAAATCGCTTCGCTTCAACCGCTCTGCTGGCCCTTGTTTTCCAGGCGCCGCTGCTGGCTGACAGGAAATCCGTCGACTGCAACAAAGGGCAGAGCTTGAACAATGCCGTGCAGGGCCTGTCTCCGGGAGATACTTTAACGTTTACCGGAGTCTGTCGTGAAAACGTAACCGTTCTGACGTCGGGTATTACCCTGATAGGGCAGGGCGGCGCCGTCATTCAATCGCCTGGCGCTTCGAATGATGTGGTTACAATTGATGGCGCGCAGCGCGTGACGCTCCAGGCCTTCACCGTCCAAAACGGGAATTCCGGAATTCACGCCAGGGGTAATGCCGGGATCCGGCTGCAAAATCTCGTGGCGCAGGGCAACGCCCAGACGGGCATGCTGATCGAAGGGAACTCGTCCGCCTACATTACCGACAGCAGCGCGCAAAACAACGGCCTGGATGGCGTCGATGCCGAGAATTCGTCATCCCTGAATTTCAATGGCGCCTTTCTCGCCCAGGGAAACGGGGTGTTCGGAATCAACTTGGGGGTATCCTCCAGCGCCACTCTTGGAGCGGGAACCATCACCGCGCAGCAAAACGCATTGGGAGTCCAGGTCTCCATCGACTCCAGCTTCTTCCTGGGCGGCGCCGCCTCGACGCTCAAGACGCTCAACAACATTACCGTAGGCTTGACCGTCGTCTCGGGAGCCCACATCTTCAGTTTCGGCGGAACGATCCTTACCTCGGACAACGGCCTGGACGGTATCGATCTGGCTTCGCGTGCCGGAATGGATTTGGATGCCGCCTCGCAGGTGAGCGCCCTCAACAACGGGAGGGATGGCCTTCATCTGGAAGAGCTTTCCATGGCGAATCTCTTTAACAATCCGCAATTCTCCGGAGCGTCTGGATTCACCACGCTCCAGGTTTCCGGCAACGCGAGCAATGGAGTCGCAGTGCTGCTCAACTCCCAGGTGCACATGTTCGACCAGGCCCAGATCCAGAGCCATAACAATACCCTGGCAGGCATCCAGGTCGATAATGGCTCCAGCCTGACATTGATCAACTCGACCGTTCAAGACAACACCGGCGGCGATGTCGGCCTGACATTCGGCTCACGGGGCGAATTCACCGCGAATACCATAGTGCACTTTTCCTGCGACGCCTCGTCGTTGATCCGCGGGATTCCTGGAAAGACGTGCCCCATCCCCTGAGGTCCGTCCCCTTTACGCGGCGCCATCGCGGACACCGTTTCAGATTGTAGTAAGCTTGCATTTCGGGCACTTCCTGCCGAAATGGAGAATCAACCGTGAAAGTAGTTGCCGGAGTCGACCTTGGCGGGACCGCCATTAACTACACCCTCGTCAACCCCCTGGAGCAGTTCCTCATCGAAGGACTATGCGAGTATCCCGCCCTCTCCACCGAAGGGCCGGACGTCTGCCTCCGGCAGATCGAAGACGGCCTGAAAATCGCCGCCGAAAAGGCCGGCGTGCATTTGGACGAAGTAGTCGCCGTCGGCCTGGACACGCCCGGTCCGGCGAGTTCCTCCGGTGTCCTCAGCGCGCGCGGCTCCACCAACTTCGTCCATGCCGATTGGGCCGGATTCGATATCCGTAAGCAGCTCGAAGTCCGTCTCGGCCGCCCCGTCACGTACCTCAACGATGGCAATGCCGGTGCCCTTTGGGGACACTTCACCATCTTCGGCGCCCATAGCCGGGAGACTTCGATCTCCGCTGTAATCGGCACCGGTCTTGGCGGCGGAGTCATAGTGGACGGCAACGTAGTCAAGGGCAAAATGGGGTTCGGCGGAGAACTCGGCCATGTCCTCATTCCCTACCAAAGCATCGCCGGCACCGAAGGACTGAAGCCGGAATGCAACTGCGGCCGCACCGGCGACCTGGAGTCCCTGTGTTCGCTCACCGCCATCGCCAAAACGCTCCTGCCCTACTTCCTCGCTCGCTATCCCGGCCACGAGCTCGGCAAACTCGACGTGAACAAGGCGGCCAAACTCGTACGCGGGATGGCCGAGAAGGGTGATCCCCTCTCCTGCGACATCTTCCGTGTACAGGCCCACGCGCTTGGGCTGTTCTTCGACGAGATGGTGAACACGTTCGATCCGGATGTCTTGATCGTCGGCGGCGGCGCCCTGGAAACCGGCGCGGAGTTCCAGCGCTGGTTTATCGCCGAAACCCGCGCCGGCATGCCCGGCCAGCGCGAGGAGCAGGCGGCGATTCCGATTCACGTCATGCCCAACGGCGATACCGCCGGCGCCCGCGGCGCGGCCCTCGAAGCGCTCAAGGCCGCGCGCCAGGAAAGTCTGGCGTGACCACGCGGCCTTTCCGATACGCCTTCAGGCGACCGGTGATATCATAACGTGTGACACTTCTATGTAGGGGCTTCGTGCGGGTCTCGATGCTCCTTGTCGTGGTCGTCTCCACTAATGCAGCGGCCCTTCCCCCCGGTAACTATGTCCTCACTCAGACAGCCGCGGGCAACGAATTCTTATATGGATCCAGCATCAATGCCATGGGACAAGTTGTGGGCGGATACTACGATGGGTCCAATTACGTTTTTCTTTGGACACCGGTGGCGCCCAATTCCGGGGTTGGCAGCCTGACCAGTATCGGCATGGGCGGCGCCCGTGGCATCAACAACCGCGGCCAGGTGGTGGGATTCTCGT